>Ga0209396_1003671_pt1 | contig 15336 bp, 10 predicted proteins | sample GOMGulsemesocosm_6_FD_184638 | JGI IMG/M metagenome (GOLD analysis project Ga0209396, IMG submission 184638) | Methane-oxidizing microbial communities from mesocosms in the Gulf of Mexico - GOM8C Gulf of Mexico (SPAdes) (version 2) | ecosystem: Environmental > Aquatic > Marine > Cold seeps...
GTTTATCGCTGCACTGACACATTTACCTATAGAGGTAAGCGATATCCCTTCAGATTGTAGTGGTCAACAAAATTGGCCAACTTAACAGATTTAAGTTTGTTATTAATTTGTCTGCTTCTAGCCAATAGCCGACATTAGCTTTTGTGAAACCACAATCATAATTAGAGTATTAATAACTAAAACTTTCTGAACGTTTTTGGAGATCTATGCCTTGTTGTAGTATAGATTTTATCATCTAATGATGTTTTTATACTGGCACCTATTTAAACTACAGTTTGTTAATATTATATAACAAACCCAATAGGTTGAAGAGTTGTCCAGTGTCAGCTTATTTTACAGTTTTATTGTATCCAAGATAACAATACAGATTAAGTTCTTGAAATTAAATAAAGTTAAAATTCTGGTATGCTCATTGCTCTAGTCTTCGTAGTGCCAATTACTCTTAATCTTATTTTAAATGGATGAGAAGGAAAATAAAATGAAAGTAAAAATGCTGAAAGCAGCTGTTGCTGGGTTGATTTTGTCTGTGAGTGGTTTTGCTAGTGCTGGATTGATACCTTTTGGTATACAAACAGATATCGATACAAGTACTTTAACAAATAATGGTTGGAGCTTAAATTTTCAATCATCTTGGAGCTCTCAAGCCGCACATGATTACCAAATGTTTGCTGGAATAGCTCTAGATGAATACGTCTTTATTGGAGCGTTAGATACAGGAACGAGCAATATTGCTTTAGGGGCTGCTGTACTATATTCTGATTTGTTAAACTACACATTAGGCAATAATACGAATAATTATAACGGGGCTTCGTGGTATTTTAGAAACGACTATTCTATGGGGTTTGCTGCGATAGGCGAAACTGTATCGCTCGGTTCCGCCGACACATCATTTGATTCTGGCGCACTATCGAAATTATCATGGCATATGCACGATAATTACACAGCTGGCTATCGTGTCGGAAACGTTCGTAGCAATTCTACCACAGCGTTTCAAAAAGTTGTATTTAGAGCATCTGCTGAAGAAGTACCTGAGCCATCAACACTTGCTATTTTTGCATTAGGAATGATTGGTTTAGCATCACGTCGATTTAAGAAACAATCTTAATGTAGTTTCTTTGGAGTAAATTCTAGAAACATCAATTGTAATGATTGGTGTTTTTTTGTTTTTGATAACTGTAAAATATTCGACACCTAATAATTCTTCACAGTGATTATCATCACTAAACCACTACCATAGGATTCTTAATCCTTTGTTACCTCACCATTTCAGTAACCTAATGATATAGTTACACCAGTCACTAGCACAACTACACATCAAATTTTAATTTTTAAAGATAAACACTGATGAATTTACCTTAACAGCAAATGATAACGTCTTCTAACGTATCAAAGTGATCATTAGAAACGATGATTTGGGTTCATGAAAAGAGTCGGCTTTGTGGCAATAGCTGAATATTTCACTGCTCGATTGGACAGACTCTCCCATTTTTACTGCTCTGTAAGAGGTAAAGGAGTACTAAAGGGATACCTTCGAATTTATATACTTAATTATAGTCCTTTTGGGGTACTTCTGTTCCATTTATAATTTAGAATGTTCCACTTCTTGTAACTTCAACTCTGTGCGCTAAGCGGAAGCTGTTGGGATCAACATCAAACGTTCCGCAGCTAGCCAATAGCCGACATTAGCTTTTGTAAAATAATAAACATATCAAGGGCCATTTCAACCAAAAATAAATACATGTTTGAGGGGCTGCTGTAAGCTCTAAGCTGCCATTGACCGTCCATCACTTGATGTTCATTTGAGCAAAAACAGATCTTTTATTTCTATGGAAAGCTGATAATTGCAACTTTATATATCCATAAATTAAACTAGACTTAAGGAATATTAATTTTTCAAGTAAAAATCAATTGCCTAAAAAAATAAAAACACAATTTTCTTTACCTTTTACAACGTTGTTTCTTGTAACGATATTCTTTTCTTCAATTGCTTTTTCTTTTGATGGCGAGCCGTCAATTCGCTTTAAACACCTAACCATTGAAGATGGTTTACCTCAAAATTCAGTACTAACAATGCTGCAAGATAGCACAGGCTTTCTATGGTTTGGTACAGAAGAAGGGCTTGTTCGATATGATGGTTACAGCCTAAAAGTATTTAAACATGAAGCTAATAATCTGAATTCACTTTCCAATGATAGTGTCAGTAGTCTTATTGAGGACAGCCAAGGCAATATTTGGGTGGGAACCTCTGGGGGTGGTCTTAATCATTTTAACCCCAAAACGCAACAGTTTACCCATTACCGTCATCAGGCAGGTGATGTAAATAGTTTAAGTGATGATACTGTCTGGAGCCTTCTAGAGGATAGCCAAGGCAATATTTGGGTAGGAACCCGTAATGATGGCCTTAATCAGTTTGCCCCTAAAACGCAGCAGTTTACCCATTACCGTCATCAAACGAATAATGCCAATAGTTTAAGTGATGATAGTGTCAGTAGTCTTATTGAGGACAGCCAAGGCAATCTTTGGCTGGGAACCTCTAGGGGGGGTCTTAATCATTTTAACCCCAAAACACAACAGTTTACCCATTACCATCATCAGGCTAATGATGTAAATAGTTTAAGTGATGATACTGTCTGGAGCATTCTAGAGGATAGCCAAGGCAACCTTTGGGTAGGAACCGGTAATGGTCTTGATCATTTTATTCTCAAAAAGCAACAGTTTACCCATTACCGTCATCAGGCTAATGATGCCAATAGTTTAAGTGCTGAAACTGTCTATCGTATTATCGAGGGCAGCCAAGGCAACCTTTGGCTGGGGACCACTAATGGTGGTCTTAATCATTTTAACCCCAAAACACAACAGTTTACCCATTACCGTCATCAAACGAATGATGCTAATAGTTTAAGTGATGATAATGTCAGGGGTCTTATCGAGGACAACCAAGGCAATCTTTGGGTGGGCACCTATGGTGGTGGTCTTAATCAGTTTAACTCCAGAACACAGCAGTTTAGTCATTACCGTCATCAATCAGGTGAAAGCAATAGTTTAAGTAATGATAATGTCAGGGGTATTATCGAGGACAGCCAAGGCAATCTTTGGGTGGGCACCTATGGTGGTGGCCTTAATCAGTTTAACCCCAAAACGAAGCAGTTTACCCATTACCATCATCAAGCTAATGAAGCCAAAAGTTTGAGTAATGACACTGTCAATAGTCTTATTGAGGACAGCAAAGGTAATCTTTGGGTGGGAACCCGTGGTGGTCTTAATCATTACAACCCCAAAACGCAGCAGTTTACCCATTACCGTCATCAGGCTAATGATGCCAATAGTTTAAGTGCTGAAACTGTCTATAGTCTTATCGAGGACAGCCAAGGCAATATTTGGGTAGGAACTCCTGGCGGTGGTCTTAATCATTACAACCCCAAAACGCAGCAGTTTACCCATTATCGTCATAAAAAGGATAATGCCAATAGTTTAAGTGATGACACTGTCTATATTCATATCGAGGACAGAAAAGGTAATCTTTGGGTGGGAACCCGTGGTGGTCTTAATCATTACAACCCCAAAACCCAGCAGTTTACTCATTACCGTCATAAGTCCAGCGAAGCAAATAGTTTAAGTGATGAAGCTGTCTATAGTCTTCTTGAGGATAGCCAAGGCAACCTTTGGGTAGGTACAGCTAATGGGCTTAATCTTTTTAATCAAAAAACAGCAAGTTTTACACGATACACCACAGAAAATGGCTTACCCAACAATGTTATATATCGTATAGAAGAAGATAAACAAGGGTATATCTGGTTAAGTACCAATCAAGGGGTATCACGTATGGAAGCAAAAACCGAAACTTTTAGAAATTATGGTGTTGGTGATGGCCTGCAAAGTAATGAGTTTAATTTCGGAGCTTCTTTTAAAAGCAAAAGTGGTGAACTTTTTTTTGGTGGTATCAATGGGTTTAACCGTTTTTATCCTGAAAATATAAACGATGATACTCGCCCTCCCAACGTGCAAATAACTGAGATGTTACTGTTGAATAAGTCTGTGCCTGTTAACCCAGATATAATTACAACTACGAATGAAGAAAGCTTTAGCTTAGAACAAGTAATTCACGAAACTAAAGCGATAACATTAACCCATACTGACAACATTGTCGCTTTTGAATTTGCCGCTTTACATTTCTATAATCCCAAAAAGAATCAATTTGTTTATCAGTTAGTGGGGTGGGATAAAGACTGGGTAAGCACAGACTACAAAAACCGTAGAGCAACTTATACCAATTTACCTGACGGCGATTATATTTTTAGAGTAAAAGCAAGTAACGCAGATGGTTATTGGAATGAAGAAGGTTCATCACTAAAAATTACCATTTTACCACCTCCATGGAAGACATGGTGGGCCTATACCTTATATGGATTATTCTTACTAATTTTAGTTGTGGCCTTTATTCGCTCACAACGAAAGAAAGTGTTTTTTGAACGAAACGTCAATATAAAATTAGAACATAAAGTGGCAGAGCGTACGTCTGAGCTTAAAGCTCAAAAGCATGAAGTGGAAGAAAAAAACAAAAAAATCGAAGCTCAAAAAAATGAGGTTGAAGAGAAAAATAAAGAAATACTCGCGACTCAAAAACAACTCATTCAATCAAGTAAAATGGCCTCTATAGGTACTATGACCGCAGGTGTTGCCCATGAAATTAATAATCCCACTAATTTTGTTCACGCCGCTGTTTATATGATGAATGATGAAGTTAGTGAAATAAAAACCTTCTTAAAACAATTGGCTGGTGGAGACGATGCAGAGCCTGAAGTATTGCAGTCTTTTGATGATAAGTTTACAAAATTAGTCGAGCTGACCAAAACAGCTACCGAAGGAACAACGCGTATTAAATCTATTGTTGAAGACTTACGTACCTTTGCTCGTATTGATGATGCCAAACAAGCAGAAGTTAAAGCTTCTGAGTTAATCAACTCAACGGTACATTTAGTACGAACGCAATATGATTCTATTATCATAGAAACACAGTTTGACTATGAGCCATTAATTAAGTGCTTTCCATCTAAACTTAATCAAGTATTTATGAATCTAATCGTCAATGCTTGTCAGGCAATTGAAACTAAGACATTCCATAAAGATAAACCTGAAGGTAAAGTCGATATCAGAACAAAACAAGATAACAATCGGCTTATCATAACCTTTGAAGACAATGGTTGCGGTATGACAGAGCAAACCATCTCTCGTATTTTTGAACCATTCTATACCACCAAAGATGTAGGTAGTGGTACGGGGTTAGGTATGGCGATTACTTTTGGTATTATCGATGAGCATGGAGGCAGTATTGATGTTGAGTCAGTCGTTGATAAAGGAACCAAAATAACAATAGAGTTTGATGTGTAAAATTTCAAATTATTTATTCATTTTCTATATTTCTGACTGCTTTGTCGGGTAACTTGTCGCTAGATAAGCCAAGGCTAATGTCCGGTTTAGTATCAAAGTGATCATTAGAAACGATGATTTGGGTTCATGAAAAGAGTCGGCTTTGTGGCAATAGCTGAATATTTCACTGCTCGATTGGACAGACCTCCCGTTTTTTGCTGCTCTGTAAGAGGTAAAGGAGTACTAAAGGGATACCTTCGAATTTATATACTTAATCATAGTCCTTTTGGGGTACTTCTGTTCCATTTATAATTTAGTTCGTTCCACTTCTTGTAACTTCAGCTCTGCGCTCATTGACGACATTAGCCAAAAATTTTGCAATATATTTTCTAATGAAATATTCCTGAAAAGTCTCCACAATAAGCTGTTATATATTTAGACGAGGCAATGAGATATTTAATTATTATTCCTGTCGTATTCATATGTAGGTTATTATTTTTATTTACATTATCTAATCTTGTGAATATTCAATAATGAAGAAATGTACCAAGTATGGGAAAACAAACCCAAAGTAAGTGTCGTCGAATACGTCGAGTTTATAGTAGAAATTGATTTGACTAAAATTAAGGATCATTGGCCAAGGCCTATAATGCATTATCAATTAGATAGCATTAAACCAGTTAATGTTGGGTCACCCCCTTCAGGCGATAATTTGCTATTTGAAGGGCAGTAGTATCTAGCACTCTCTTAGTCGGCTTTAGGTCTTGAATTCAATCAAGTGTACCGTCACATCGGTGTGAATTTAACTTTTAGCTGCATCGATTTCTTGCTGTGCTTCAGGGGGAGCACATCTGTAATATGTGCATTTTCTGCTTCTAAATACCCAACTGAAATAGCTGAAATACTTGTAATAAATATAGAATTAACAATAAAGACTAAAAGGGTTTTAATTGTTATCTGGATAAGTCCTTTATTGTAAACAGCTTTCGCACTCCATATAGTGAAAAGTAATGCTAATGGGGGAGTTAAGTAGGCTGAGGACAATTCAACGTCAAAGAGTCTTAATAAATTAACTAGTAATAATAACAATGTCGCAAAGATGACAATGACCGAGTAAATATTGACAACAAAGAATATGTTCTTAATAAGCCTTGTTTTTAGGCTATAAATTTTAACTGAAATAATGGTTAATGGTATCGTTAAAAACGTTGTTAACTTTATAATTTGATTTATTTGCTCTTGAGTAATAGTATGATTATTATCGTCGACCATTCCGCTTATAAAGCCATTTAAAAAGCTTTGTTCATGTTGGCCTCCTTCGAAGCCTAGAAAAATTAGAGTGGAATATAAGATGGTTAGTACTATGTACAATCGAATAGGATGGACGTAGCGCTGTTGCTTTCCATTGATCCAATCTAAGGTTAAACGCCCAGGTTTTAATAACGCTTTAAGAGTATTGAGTAACTTTGCATCAACACTGACAAAGTCATCCCATAAGGCTAATATAAAATTATTGAAAGAAGGCTCGTAATCCTTTATCTTTTGACCACACACTGAGCAATATTTATCATTTATTGATTCATCGCAATTGCTACAGAATTTTATATCAGTATTACTCATAATTTAGTTATTGGGTTAAAAAAGAAAGCATTATGCACACATTTATCTTTATGTTAAAGAGATGTTAAACCTTATTCTCCATTTTTTAATTCAATAAAATATTCATATTTACTTCCATTTAGACCGCTCCGTGCGCAAAGCGGAAGTTAGCCATTGTTTTATTAACGACTCCTTCTCCGACAGAGCGGTCATAAAATTATTAAGCAAATAATTATTTGTTGCTAACTCATAATATTGACGGTATTTAATCGGCAAAATTATTATTAGTTATGCCCGCTTTTGGCTTGTTGTAAAGGATTGCTAGTTAGGTGGCGTTAGCTGTATTTACAATTTGAAATCGTGTGTTGTAATTAACTGTATAAATAATTTGTACAATTAATTATTGAATAAATTTTTCCATTGTTTTTCTTAACCTTATTAACTTTTCTAGTTTTTCATCAAGCCTTACACCTTCTGCCTTTAGCCTTACACCTTCTGCCTTTAGCCTTACACCTTTTTCTTCAAGCGCGCTTAGCCTTTCATCTAGTATTATGTCTAATATAATCTTGGCGGATTCATTAAATTTTCTAATGAAATGATCATATTTACGTAAATTACGAACATTATCCTTAGTAAAACCACCATCAATTAACACTATATATTCAACGACTTTATCAATTAACTGTATCCCTTTCAGTTTTGAACCATGGTCATCACCCGTTGCAAAAATATTGAGTACATCAATTTGAGAGTTAGCAGGCATAACTTCGAATGCATTTTTGTATTGCCAGTAAAAACGCATCATATGCTCTGTTCCCTTAGGTGTTTTTTGTGACTCGGCTTTGGCTTTTAGCTTGGTTAATTCGTTATTGAATTTTGCGAGTAGTTCTTGAGGAAGTTGAGCTGGTTCTGTTGCTTCTACGGAATTATTGGTTGATTCATTGAGCTGTGAGCCAGCCGCTATGCCAGTGTTAAAATACAGGCCAAATATGGCTATGGTAAAGGTAAGTATATATTTCATGGTGACGTATGTTATCCGTAAATATTAAGCTTTAATAATTCCTACTAGTTAGATTATCAAAACTATAGCCCTTTGAATACAAAACGATTAATACCTGAAGACCGCTTTAGGCTCAAAGAAGACGCTATTCACTCAAATCCTAATGTCTTCTATGCGCACCAAGAAGTCATAAAAACGAAATAGTGAAACGTCAGCTTTATGCTGAGTTGTTGTTTGTAAATTAAATGAAGTGAAGTGATTGTCCAATGACAGCTTTGTACCTTGAATTCTTTTATGGCAATAGTCGTTTAACCGCCGTTTTCAGAACTCAACATAACTTAATTTATAGACATCGTTGATTGGACCCGAGGTTCTTACTGCTCGACTTTGCGTAAGTGGAACTTGTTCATCAAAAGTGAAAACCTGATCATCTAACTTGCTCGTTATTTTATAAATACCTTTTCCTCTGGGTGTTACAATTCCTATAATAGCCTCCAACTTTCTGTCAATTTCATATTGAGTTTCACTTCTATTCAATGTGTAGGGTATATACTGATAATCAATCTTTATATCATCTGACAAATTAATTAAATAAATACCCGTTGATAACGCTTCAACCCTGTTTTCTTTTAGCGTTATGTGTTTTTCATCATCTAATCGACTTGAGATAACAACGGACGTTTTAGGGCTGATTTGTATAGCGCTATTATCGATTAAAATGGTTTGTTCTTTATTTGAACCATTAACGATATAAAAAACATGTGACGTTGGATAAAAAAAAGACACAAAAATAAGAAAAAGACTAATAACGAAACTGCTTAATAAAACACTTGAAGCACTTTTTGATGGTTGCCGTTTAGATATACCGGACAATATTGCGTGCGATAGAAATATCAAACCAGTTAACACGCAGCTAACGGTCAATAATACATCTAGAATATCGAGAAATAAGGCACTTTCATTTGTCATAATTAGCAACCCGTTGTATCTTTGTCTAAGAATTTTAGCTGTTGAAAAATCATAAAGATAGCAACAAAACCTATAAACAAAAAGCGAGTTCAGGCGTTAAAGATAACGACTGAAGTTTTGGTGAATTATACGGGTTTTAAACGTACTAAACAAAAAAATAACGATGTTAGGTGGATGCTAACTTACTACGCATAAACTCTATAATTCAAAACCTTAATGTTCATAGTGTTTTTATTGTTGGATAAAACGACTATTGCCATAAAGGAAGTTAAGGGGCGCTTTTGAGCCACAAAGCAGCCATTATAATTATATTATTACTTTGTGATGGTTGTGATGGTTGTGATGGTGCAGTGAAAGGTCATAGTCCGTTATCTTTTGGTTTTCATTTTTCAATAAAGTTATTAATGATTATGCCTGTGTAATCAATGCTATCAACATCAAAGCCTAATTCTTTAGTCCTGTTAGCAAGCTTGGTTATTTTACTTCCCCAAGGGCCACTATCCTTACCATGTGAGAAAATACGTTAATCTCTCATTCCTTTTTATTTTTTAATAAAAACCAAATCGAATCAATTACTTTATGGTAACATGAAAAGATTATTATTTGCTCAACATATGACTGTTAACTATAAGGAAAAAAATGAATAACACCATGAAAGATAATGCAAATACCAGAGATAAATTTTCACGAAAAGCATCTCATGGTAAATATCGGGTGTTGGGGTATGACCAATATGATTACAGTGATTATTGTATTGATGAATTTGATGACCTTGAGCAAGCAGTAGAATTATTAAAGAAAAGAGCTTCTAAAGCTAACGGAACCCCAACATCATTTTCAGATGAATATTATATTTATAATGATAAAGATGAGGCTTTGTATAAAGGAACGTTTGATAGTGGTATAGAAAAGCTATAGTTAGGATAAATACTGCTCATAATTATCCACTCGACTTAGTAACCTCATGCTCAATAAAGTATTTGACGGGCCTAAATACTCATGTATTAACTTTGCCTCAGTAAGGTAATTCTTCTTTTTTTCATTATTCCAAGATGATGGGGGTTTTGATAAGTTTGTAATGCGATCAGCTAGCTTGACCATCCAAACCTCTCTCGGTTGCGTTATAATTCGCTGCAAGGAATCTACCATTTGCTCATGCTTTGTTAGAAGTGTTTCATCTTTAGTAAGTGCGCTTACACCATCAGCTACTTTAACACCAAACTCAAACTTAATATTTTCGTAAGTAACTTTTGTATCTTCAATTACATCGTGTAATAAAGCACATTGGATTGCTAAATTACCGTCAATGCTTTTGCTTTGAGATAGCGACCATATTACCTCCATAGTAACGCTGCTAACATGGTTAATGTATTCGATTCTTTGCCCTTCATTTGGGCCACCATATGTTTGGTCGTGATGGGCAATAGTGGCAAAGTTCCATGCCTTAATGTAAACATCTTGATCCCAATTAATACTCATGATTACCCCCTTATTTTATTATAGTTTTATTAATGATTATGATGAGTTGCTGTTTGTAAATCAAATGAAGTGAATTTCTAATGAGCATTTAAGGCTCTGAGCTGTTTCTAATAACTCAAAAGCTAATGACCGCTTATGGCTAACAGAAGTCACAAGGTTATCTTCGATGCTAATGACCGCTTTAGATTGTGAGCAGTCCTTTTTGAATTAGGGGCTAGTGTCTTCTTTGTGGCATTAGCTGTCATGTTTGAATTATTCTATTTCCTTTGTTTATTCGTATGAACAAACGTATAATTCGTGCATATTTAAGTTGCTACTATTAGCAATTTAGTCTATTTTAATTTCAAAGGTTTTAAATTAACTATATGATTTCTCATAAGTTATCTTGTGCGCCCATGCTCGATTGGACAGATTCTCCCGTTTTTACTGCTCTGTAAGAGGTAAAGGAGTACTAAAGGGATACCTTCGAATTTATATACTTAATTATAGTCCTTTTGGGGGACTTCTGTTCCATTTATAATTTAGAACGCTCCACTTCTTGTAACTTCACCTCGGTACGCATTGGAGACATTAACTTTAAAATATTTGCCATATATTTTGTAATGCATATTTAGGCTTAATAAAAAAAAGCTTTCTTTGAAAATTATCTTCTGCACGCTTTCACCAAAGAAAATGAGATAAAAACACGCTTTCATCAAATGTGTATTAAAGGAAATCAATAAACACTTGATATACTGAGGATATAAAGGTAATTTTATTTCTATTATAAATAAATCAGATAGTTAATGATCTTTAGGAATAAAGGGTTTTGCTCGTCTAATAAGCTGTTATATTTTCATCGCAGTCCGCACTTAAAGGAGTATTCAGTGGCAATACAGGGTTATGATTCACAGGAGTTTGGTAAACAACTTGGGCAGCTAGTTTTTCCTGCCCAACCTATTCATAGTGTAGAACATCTTTTTGGAAGACAAAAAGAGCTAAAACGAATTGAAGAATGCCTATATGCTGCAGGACGGCATGTGTTTATTTATGGAGATCGAGGTGTTGGTAAATCCTCCCTTGCTGCAACCGCTGCAAATCAATATCAAAGCTCCGATTCAGAGTATATTGATGTTTCATGTTCACCAGATGCAACCCTTTCTGATGTGATTGCTAACATAGCTTATCAGGCGATTAGTGTAAGTCGACTTACTAAAACTACAATAAAAGAAAAGTCAGGTATTAAATTTAAATTCTTAAATTTAGAAAGAGTACATGATATTACCTTGAACGATCTCCATGGTGAAATTAACTCATTACTTGATGCTGTTGAAATCCTAAGAGAAGTATCACTAATTCATTCATCATCTCCAATAATAGTTATTGATGAATTTGATCGAATGGAAAGTGAAGATGAGAGAGCTTTATTTGCTGATCTATTGAAACACTTAGGCGATAAAAGAATCGCTATCAAGTTCATATTCACAGGTGTAGCTTCAACAATAGATGCTTTATTAGGATCACATCAGTCCGCAATTAGACAACTTGAAACAATAGAATTACCAAAAATGAGTTGGGATGCTAGGTGGGAAATAGTTTCTGATGCTGCGAAAGCTTTTAACTTGAAAGTTGAAGAAGAAGTATTAATCAGAATTGCAGCTGTCTCTGATGGATATCCTTATTATGTACATTTAATTACTGAAAAGCTTTTATGGCATATATTTTGGTTGGATTCGCCTGTAACTTTAATTACAAAAAAACATTATCATGCTGCTATCAAAGACGCTATCCAAAGTATTTCAGCAGAACTTAAGCGTCCTTATGAAATGGCTATATCACAGAGAACCGGTGATTTCGAAGAAGTTCTTTGGTCAACAGCCGATTCAGAATGGTTAAAGCGCTATATGAAAGATATGTATTCTTCGTATGAATATATAATGGATAAACATTCAAATAAACCGCCCATGGATAACACTAAGTATGGAAATAGGGTTAGGAAGTTGAAAACAGGTAGTTGTGGTGGAATTTTAATTTCTGATGAACATAAACAAGGAATGTATACCTATAAAGAAAAAATGCTCCGTGGCTATGTAAGAATGCAAGCAGAGGCACATGGTGTTGAGTTGGTAGGTGAACAAGTTAATGCGACATCAGGTCAACACAGTACTGTTCGTGCTAGTAGTGGTTATCATCAATCATCGGTACCTAAAGGTGTTTACTTTGATAGAGAACGAAATAATGGGTATTGAAAATATAACAAGCCAATTAAGCAGGACTAAAAACAGTTTGCTTGGTTTCGCTTCGCTACACATTTTAGCAAACAATTTTTAGCCCCTTATTGGGGCGTTAGGCATTTCGAGGGTTCATACATTGAGTCATAGATTACCCAAAAGGCATAGAACCCATCAGCTTGAAGCTGAATCTGTTTTGGCAATACAAAATGCAATTCCGTCAACTTGGGTTTATAGAACTCCTGAATATGATTACGGAATAGACGGTGAGATTGAAATATTTGATGATGAAGGTATTGCAACAGGGAAAAAACTTTTAGTACAACTCAAAGCAACTGATGAAAAAAACATCAAGAAAGCATTAAAGCTTCGATTACGTATTGAGTCTGCAAATTACTTTGATTCATTGGAAAATCCTGTTTTAGTAGTAAGGTATTTATCTAGCAAAAAAAAGTTATATTATCGTTGGTTTCATTCTTTTGATCAGTATTATGAAAAGGTTTCGGATAAGAGCTTAGCATTCAATTTTGAAGAGAAATGCGAGTGGGATGAAAATTCGAAAGATAATATCGTTACTGAGCTTGATAGTTACTACTCTATTGTTAAGGGTAAGAACCCTTTTCCGATTTCAATTCCTGTATATATTACAAGTAACTCACCAATCGCTAACAATATAATAAGCTTTGTAGCTGAGGTTAATAAAAAGCACAAAAATACAAATCTAGTCGAGTTCTCTTATGAAAGAGAAAAAAGCAACTGTCCTCCTAATCATTTATTAATATCTAATAATGAACTTAAAGTTGTTTTAGCAAATAAAACATCAACATGTTTGCACTTTGATAGTACCGATAATATTGAATTCAAAGACACAATTTCCGCAAACTTCTTTGTAGCTGTAGGCATGGCTATTTTTTACCATGGGTTTTATGTTGAAGCATCTAATTTGATTGTTGATAATTTAAGAGAATCAATTCTAAAAAATGATGTAAGGGCAGGAACCGCCGCTATTATCGGTTTAATTAAATCTAGAGATTTAAAAAGAGCTCTCGAATTGTCAGAAACACTTTTTAATGACGATGATGGAATTAATACTGCTCAAATGGGCTTAATTGAAATTATTCGACTTTATAAAATTAAATCGGATGAAGATATATATTTGCTGTCTAGATTTTTAGATCAAATATCAAAATCTTTAATTGATAGGAAAATAACATCCGTTGCCGCAATGGTCGAATATAACCACGCCAACAAATTAAGAGCAAACAATAGTTTTATAAAAAAATCCGTTAAGCATTATATCCTTGCGGCTAAACTTGACCCTGAATATCGGAAAAGGGCTTATTGGAACTCTGAGTTAGCAGGATGTCTATTTTTGCTTAGAAAATATAAATCTTCTGCCAATCTATATAAAACTTCATTAGATATCGAAAGCAATCATTTTATAAAAGGCCTTTACGCAGATTCCCTGATGATGTCAGGTTTTTATAAATTAAGTCTTGATACTTTTCACGAATATTTTGATGAGGCTTCAGATAAAGGTTCTAGCTGTGAATGGAACTTGAAAGCGTTATGCCTTCACGCAATCGTTGATACCCTAGGAGTGAGCCAACAAACACGTATGCTTGTTGAAAATAAACTTACTAAAGCCGATTATAGTAACCCCGATGCATTAATTAACTATATTAAAACTTACGATGCACTATCCACGCTATGCTGGTTTAATATCGGGGTATCGAGTGCAGAGAAAAAAGAGTTCAGAAACGCGCAAATAGCATTCTTACTTTCTGCGTTAATCAGTGAGAGCGATTCAGAAGCATGGTGTAATGCCTTCAAATGCGCAATGAATGGCGATGATAATAATATCCTTGCTTCAATTGTTGAATGTGCTCAAGCAAAAATAGGGGATTCATTCTTTGAGTATTTATCAAATAACCTTTCGGAGAGTAATCCTGAGGGATCTCAAGGATTAGATTTTTTACTTTTAGATATGATGAATGCTTTCAAAAAGCAGAATAAGCAGACCAATCAAATTGACATTAGATTACACAGCCCTGATGGTAGTTATGAAAAACAAACGACAGGTTCAGTATAAAAAATGCCTATAAGTCGTTTAAAAGGACAAAAAACAGTTGGCTTTTGCTCCTTCGTCGCTAATTTTAGCCAACAATTTTATTGCCTCTTAACGAGGCGTTAGGTGCTGTGCGTTAACTTTACACATTGGAGGTGTTATGCAGGAAGGTAAGTTAATTTGGCATGTAGCTTGTGATGAATCTGGTGTTGGAGGGCAAAAGTATTATGGGTTTGGCTCTCTTTGGATGAAGTACCAAAGAAGAGGCGACTTTGTAAGTAAAATACGAGAACTCCGTCAAAAACATAGATACCACAATGAAATAAAATGGCAAAAAGCACATAAAAAAGATTGTGCGGAATTTTACAAAGAGCTAATTGAGTTGTTCTTTAAACATCAATGGCTCGCTTTTCACTGTATTGTTATACGTAAAGGTATGGTTAATAAAAAATTTCATGATGGTGATTATGATTTAGCCATGAGAAAGCACTTTACCAAATTGATGACCACTAAAATGTTTGCTATAAAAAAAGCACATATTAATCGAACATGTGAGTTTCGTGTTGAAGTAGATCCCATAGCTTCAAGGTATAAAAAAGCTGATGAATCATTTCATATAATCGCTAATCGTATATTGAAAAGAG
>Ga0209396_1003680_pt1 | contig 15314 bp, 13 predicted proteins | sample GOMGulsemesocosm_6_FD_184638 | JGI IMG/M metagenome (GOLD analysis project Ga0209396, IMG submission 184638) | Methane-oxidizing microbial communities from mesocosms in the Gulf of Mexico - GOM8C Gulf of Mexico (SPAdes) (version 2) | ecosystem: Environmental > Aquatic > Marine > Cold seeps...
CTGTATAAAATAGTTCAGTTACCTATTTTTAGCAAATTTGTTTTGTGATTTAGAACACTTTAAACTTTTTGTTAATGGCTCATCCATACATTAACCAAAAAAAACAATAAATAGAATTTATGTCAGGTTTAATAAAGCTGTGCATGTAATTACATTATATTATTACAACATGAATTAAGTTAATTACTTCAATCTTTTATCATTGATTTAACTTTTTCTTCTAAACGAGTTAGGCCTGTCCTTTCTCCGATTATTAAAGACTCACTAACAGTTTTGTTTTTATTTATATTAGCGTCAAGCGCAAAAAATGCACCAACACGATTGCCGCTTGCGCAATGAACTAAAGTTTTTTTATTAGACAGTGCTCTGTTAAATAATTTAATATTCTTGTTATTTAAATCTTTAGAGCCATTTATTTCAATGTTGATATATTCCATCCCTAGAGACTCAACAACTTTTTGTTCATTAAAATCGTTGAATTCTCCTTTCCCCCTTAGGTTAATAATCCGTTCAACACCTTTTTTAGCGAGTGTTTCTAAGTCTGAAATACTTGGCTGACCGCCAGTTATAAAATTTTGTTGGTATGTACGTGCATTTTTTAGTGTTAGTTCTGTTGTAAGTTTTTCATCAAGGGCTATTGTACAAAAGCTCAGAGTAAATAACGTCAATATCAAAAATAGCTTTGTTGAAATCTTAAGCATGTTATTTCCTTTTAAATTATTAATTTTCTAAATATAAAGAATATTCTTTTATTAGTGATGAGTTTAATTAAATTTATAATTTAAGTTAAGACTAAAATCCTTATTTGTTATAATGATATTATATTAAATAAAGAAATATCTGAAATGGCGAATAAACAAGTTAATAATCCGCTGCACGGCATAACATTAGAGCAAATTTTACTTAAATTAGAAGACGAAATGGGCTGGGAAGAAATGGGAGAACAAATAAAAATAAAATGCTTTAACAATGATCCTAGCATTAAATCCAGTTTAAAATTTTTAAGAAAAACACCTTGGGCAAGAACGCAAGTCGAGCAGCTTTATATTAATTTAGATTTTGATAACAATAAATCACAGAACTGCAGCAGTAGTAATAGCAGTAAGCCATCAGATGACTTTTCGTGGCCAACAAAATAACGTGATTAAATTTTAAGTTAACCATTCAGAACAAATATTCGCGAAATATTGTTTCATTAACTAGTCTTGTAATTGACTTGGAGTCACTGGAGAACGGTTTAATGAAACTACTTCACATATCTATCCTAATAATCATATCAATGATTTTTTCACCTGTAGCAATTTCAGAAGTTAGAATTAATGGTTTTGCATCTATTGTTGCTGGCCAAGATACTGATGATAAGGGGTTTACTAACTCACCTTATACCGATGATATTGATTTTAAGCCTGAAAGCAAATTTGCGCTGCAAATCAGTGCTGATTTATCACAAGGGCTCAGTGCAATTGCGCAAATTATAGCGAGAGGGTCTAATGACTTTGACGCTGAATTTGAGTGGGCTTATCTAAGTTATGAACTAAATGATGCTCACACAATTCGTGCTGGAAAATTAAGGTTACCTTTTTATAAATATTCTGATTACTTAGATGTTGGTTATGCTTATCCTTGGATCCGCCCTCCTCGTGCTATGTATAGTCTAACTTTCAGTACATACGAAGGACTCAGCCTATTAAGTAATTTTTCTTTAAGTGATTGGGATATATCTTCAAATATAATTTACGGTAATGTCGAAGATACATTCTTTGAAACGACCAATCCAACAGATGGTAAACTAAAAGATATTTATGGCATCAATATTCAAGCAAGTAAAGACTGGTTTAGTGCTTATGTGGCATATGTTGGAACTGATGTATATATACCTACATCAAGTATTGAAAGTGTCGCTCAAATTACAGAGTCTGTATCGCCTGGAAGTGGTACTAAAATAAGCTTAGATTCTGATTACGGTGATTTTTTGGGATTAGGATTTACAATTGATTATGGTAGCTGGTTATTTAATACAGAATGGTCAACTATTTCAATTGAAGAAAGTTTAACGCTTGATAACGAACAATGGTATGCTAGTTTAGCTTATCGATTTGACGAAATAATGCCATATATTACTTATCAAACCACTGAAAGTAAAAGAAAAATCGCGTCTATATCTGATTCATTACTACCAGCTCAAATACATCCAGCCCAACCACCATTAAATAATTTTTTGCAAAGTATCTTAGATGGTCAAATGTTTGAATATAACGCCTATACTATAGGTGTTAAGTATGATTTTCATTCAAGTGCGGCACTAAAGTTTGAATATAACCGATATGAAGATATTATAGATATTGGCAGTTTGGGAAGCTTTGAAGCTCCTGAAAGTTCAGGTAATTTTTCTGTTGCAATCGATCTTGTTTTTTAGGGGATTATCATGAAACTAAAATTAAGTTTGCTCGCATTAACATGTTGTAGCCATTTAGTTTTTGCCGATATAGCTGTTATTGTTCACCCCTCTAACAGCAATTCAATGGACGCTTCAGCAATATCACGATTATTTTTAGGGAAATCAAAAAAATTTCCAGATGGTAGTGTCGCAATCCCTTTAAATCAGATTGAAGCTAGCAATGCGACAGGCCAATTTAACTCTAAAGCACTTAAAAAGTCTTCTAGTCAATTAAAGGCATACTGGTCTAAACTCGTGTTTACAGGGAAAGGATCTCCGCCAAAAAGTGTTGACAATAATGATGCGGTTTTAGATTTAGTTGCTTCTAATCCTAATATTATTGGTTATGTTGACTCTAACGTTTTAACTGACAAAGTTAAAGTTCTTACGACTTTTTAAATTAAAACATAACGTTACTGAAGATAACTAACGATACAATAATAGACTTAGTTGCTTCTAATCCTAATATTATTGGTTATGTTGACTCTAACGTTTTAACTGACAAAGTTAAAGTTCTTACGACTTTTTAAATTAAAACATAACGTTACTGAAGATAAATAACGATACAATAATAGACTTAGTTGCTTCTAATCCTAATATTATTGGTTATGTTGACTCTAACGTTTTAGCTGACAAAGTTAAAGGTCTTACGACTTTCTGACTTAATTATCCTTTGAAACAGTTTTGGCTAGTTATAATCATTAACTAAGTAGTCATATATAACTACTTAACATACAATATACCATTGTACTTTTGACTTCATTAAAATAATCATGCAAACCATAGATCAAATCGCAGAACAATATGTAAAGTTATCACTTAAAATTGGTCAACATAGTGAATATTATGTTGATGCTTATTATGGTCCAGCTGATTGGCGACCAGCAAAAAATAAAACAGATCTGAATATACTTTACACTGATGCATGTAATTTGATATCAGACATAGAAAAAATTATAAGTAGTGTATCCAGTATTTCATCACAACGTGCACATTACTTATTTGCGCACATAAAAGCATGTGCTACTTATATAAATCAATTATTAGGCAACAATTTAAAGTTTATTGATGAATGTGAAGCTTTATATGATGTTGTACCTCCCCTATTTGATACGCAACATTTTGATTTGGTTTTGACTGAATTAGATCAATTATTACCAGGTATTGGCGATTTAAATAAAAGGATGAATGATTATCGTCAGGATTTTGTGATACCTATTGATAAACTACATACTGTTTTTAATGCCGCCATAGATGAAGCGCGAAAACGGACATTAAAATATATCGATATTCCTGATAATGAAAATTTCAATGTCGAATTAGTTAACGATCAAGTTTGGAGTGCTTATAATTGGTATAAAGGTGATAGTTATAGTTTAATTCAACTTAATACAGATCATCCAATTTTTATTGACCGAGTTATTGATTTAGCTGCACACGAAGGTTATCCAGGACATCATATATTCAATGCTCTAATCGAAAAACATCTTGTGAATGAAAATGGTTGGATGGAATACTCTATTTATAATTTATTTGCTCCATCATCATTATTAGCTGAAGGCAGTGCTAACTATGGTATTGAAGTAGTATTTCCTGCACACGAAAGATTGAATTTCGAACAGGAAGTCCTATTCCCGCTTGCTGGAATCGTGCCTGAAAAAGCAAAATTATATTATCAAATACAAGCCGTTTTACATAAATTATCTTATGTCGACAATATGGTAGCGCAGAGGTATTTAGATAAAGAAATAAGCTCTGAAGAAGCTGTTAAACTATTGATGAAATATGCACTTAGTAGTGAAGAACGCTCAAAACAAAGGCTTAAGTTTATTGAGTTTAACCGCTCATACGTTATTAACTATAACTACGGTCAGGACTTAGTTAAAGACTATTTAGCAGCTAAAGTCACTAACACTAGTCATAAAGAGCTTTGGCGTGTATTTTCTGAGTTATTATCTGAGCCAAAAACGGCTTCTATGATGAAAGTCTAAAGTAAATTTAACATTAGATATGAATTAAAGAACTGTATGATTTACTAAAAACATTTAAAGCTCTTTAATTCAAATCATTTTTTTAACTATGATGCTTTTTCTTTGCATCTAATAACATCTTCCAATGTATTACTGGCTCTGGAAGTTCAGGTGCCTGCCCTTCAAATTTAGCTACTTTAAGTAGTTCATCTATTTCAATACGCCTCCCTTTATGTATAAAAACACCACGGACATATGCAACGGCATGCAAAGTATTTTCTGATTCAAACCTTTGTTCTATATAATAATACTTTTCATCCCAGCCAATCATTTTTGTTTTGATATCAAATTTTTGAAATGGTTTTACTTCTCTGATATAAGTGATTGAGCATGCATTCATAATTGGCATCCACTTATCTTTTATAAATAAATGTAATAAGCCCATTTCTGCCATAAGCCAAGTTCTAGCAAGATCCATCATGGCTAAGTAGCGCGAGTTATTAAGATGAAAATTTATATCACAATCACTGGGTAAAGCTCTAAAAGAAATAGAACCTTCATCTAGTAAACCAATTCGATAACTTAATTTTTTAACCTTAAATAGTAATATATAAAATAAACGAAAATATAAATTCATGAAAACACGCCTTAAATAATGAATTATGATTATAGCTAGCGTTTCAATAGAATAAAAACTCTATTTCATTTTAACTCGTTTTTTAAATAAAAAAACGGACCTAAAGGTCCGTTTGGTATTTTCGCAATTGCATTTCTGCAATTGTTATAACAAGGATTAGTTCATTTTAACTGTAATACTGACACCTGAGTAATTTGTAGATGTACTTGCATCAATATAGCGCCATCCTTTATTTGCTGTCACAGTAAAAGTTTCATTATTACCTACAGACGAAGATTCAGCTTGTGCATTTGCATCTGTTGCCCAAGTATCTGCATTAAAGTGTATGTCTACATCGCCATCACCACCAGTTGTTGAAACTGTTAATTGTGTATTATCACTATCAATCCAAACATAAAATGAGCTTCTTCCACCTGAAATACATTGTGTTACGCCTGAATTTAATTGGCCATAACTAATCGTAGCCGCACCACAATGAGGCGCTGTATTATTTGGATCTTCAGGATATGGGTCAGAATTATCACCCATACCATCACCATCGGTATCTACCCATTCTGTTGCATCAGTTGGGAAGTCATCAGAATTATCACCATAGCCGTCTCCATCAGTATCAGCCCATTCAGTAGCATCGTTTATAAATGCATCAGAATTATCACCATGGCCATCACCATCTGTATCTAACCATTCATTAGGATCATTTGGGAATGCATCTTGTGAATCAATAACACCATCACCATCGGTATCAACCGGAGATGTACCTCCAGTTATTGCATCAGTAATTTCATAAGTATTTATAGTGTCTTTTTCTGTCATAACTGCAACACCCAAGCATTGACCAGATGTATCTGTTATGGCTGCACGACGTTTACCAAACCATTTCCATGATGTTGCACTATCGTACGTTTCACCCTGCTGTAGTGTTGTAAAGCCAAAACCTTCACTCAATAAGCCTGTCTCGTTATCAACACGATATACTCGCACTGGCGTAGAGCTGGTATTTGTAAATGAGAAGTCAGCTTCAAATGGACCCGTTAAGTGTTTTTCCATTAAGTCACAGCTACCGATAGTATTTGCTGCTGGTATAACTTCAGGAGCAGCTGCATCGGCTACAATTAAATCATCAATAGTGAAGCTAGCAGTTGTATTATTAAGTACACCAACACTTAAACAATTTAATCGAGTATCGGTCACCATAAATCGACGATCACCATACCATATATCTGATGTATAGCTTTCACCTTTAGCTAATGTACCATAGCCATGATCAAAACCAGTCGCAGCACTATCATATTTAGGTTTACCAGTTGAATTATCAACTCTGAATAGCCTCACTAATTTATCACTGGTATTAGTGATGCTGAAAGCATGTGATTTATCTAAAATCATATGTGGTTGCGCTAAAGCACAGCTGCCTAGCTGGTCTTGAGTTGGTATTACCTCTGGGACTACGTCTTTTACTAAGTCAGCTTCAATTGTAAATGAATTATTGTTTTCAGCCATCACAGCAACACCTAAACAATTCATATTGTTATCGGTTAATACCATGCGATCTGCTACTTTCCAACTTGATGAAGTATATGTATCACCTTGATTTAGTGTTTTATAGTTTTTACCAAAGTTTGGCGTCCCTTTATTATTATCTAACCAAAATAAAGAAACAGGCGTATTTGTTGTATTAGTAAAGGTAAAGTTAGTTGTATTTGCATCTACAGGACGTGCGTATTGTTGCACTAATGCGCAGCTTCCGATTGTATCAACAGCCGGAATATCAGCATTTTGAGGGGCAATAGCTTCTGAGTTAGTAACAACAAATGCTTCAAAACCATTTTGTGTTCGTGCTGCTACACCTTTTATAACTTCAATGTAAGCTGCGTTATCACCAGCTTGTAATGCAGCTGTTAAGCTTTCTACCTCAGTAGGATGTTCTTCAGCAAGATAGCGCATAGCGAAGTAACTCCAAGGATATAGCTCATCATAACCGTAGGCCATAAATAACAGGTTATATAAAGGTGGTATTGTTTTACCTTTTAGAGTGTTTAAAGTTCTTGGGTGATCATTGCCATTTGCCATATATTCAGCCATACCTTCTGACCAAGATACATTGTAATCAAAAGATCCATATGAACCTGCTTTTACATATCTACCATCTAAGTAATGTACAAATTCATGACGTAGATTATAGATTTGATCTATATATTGACATGAACCACCGACCCAATCATCTGGACATTGCATTGCAATAAATCTTGCTTGATTTGTATCAGATTCAGGTGTGCCTTCTAAATACATACCACCATTATCGGTGCTTATGCCAAAAAATTCAGGTGCATATTTTTCATAGTCAGCTGGACTTGCAAAAGCAATTACTTCAATTGTATCGTTTTTATCACCTGTTACAGGTGAGCCATTGGTATTAAAAAATGCATGAAATTCAGTTTCTTGTAATGCCATATCAGCACAAGATTGGTCTAGGGTAGCTTGACTAATACTGCTCTGTGCTCTGATTGTAATTTTATCAGTACATGCATGTGAAACAGTCAGTATATCTTCTTCTTTGGGTGGTACAACACAACTACCAAATAGAGGATCTGTCGATTCACATAATCGTCCTGCTGACTCTAAATAATTTTTTGTAATAATTTTTTCAGTTGTTTCTACAGAGATATCATTAATAACTTTATCGCGAGTTTCTAGCACCGTACTATCAAAGCGCGCTTTAGCTTCATCAGTCCCAATGCTAGACACTTTTCCAAGGGCAATCATAGTATGTGGTAAAATCCATTTTCTGTCTGCTTCGGTTGACCAACGCATATCTAATGATGTTTCACCTAAAAATGCAAAAGAACGTAATACTGATAATACGTCTAGCATATTTGTATTAATAGCAGATTTTACACTGGCATCACCATAATATGCTGCAGAGCCAATTGCTCCTAATAATGCCATAGTTGCATCACCAGCATTACTAATTGAAAATGGATTTGATGTTAATGAATGCGTTTGAATAATTGCTAACAAATGTGGAAGATGATCTTTGAAATAAACAGCGCCTGCTTTACGTTCGAAGTTATTTAATGCTTTAGCATACCCTTCTTGAATTACAGCACCATCTTTACCTAAAAACCCATTCATTTTTGCCACAGCTTGTAATGCGATACTTAACTCTGAAGCTTCTGCATCAGTCATATCTGCTGCATAATATTTATAAGACCCTAAGAAATATAGGATCTGATTTAAATCAGGATCTGATAAGTTATTTGTACTTGCTAAGTAGTGTAAAGCTTGAGCAACATCAGTAATAGGGTCTTCACTTGCACTGGCAATCCCTTCAAAATCGCTATAACTTGCAGCTAAAATAGTTGGGATTGTATTACCATATCCTGCTTTAGATGAAATAGTTGGAGCAGGAAGAGAAACTTGTATATTAGTATCAAAAACAATGTAATCACTCATAGGAGGAGGAACGTCACCGCCTGTAACAGTAACCATTAAACTTGTTTGTTCTATATTACCTGAAATTCTAAAATATCGATTTCCAGCTCTTGATGTAAATGAAAGGTTTTCATCATTAGTACCGGATGTTTTACTTGATTGTTCTTCATTACCGCTCCAATCATCGCCATCATATAAAATTATGTCAGCATCAGAACCAGAAAATGTACCGCCTGATGTTGTAATAGTTACCTGACTATTTTCATAAGGGACATTAATAAAAAGATAATGACCGTAGTCTGTAATACATTGCATTTGGTTTACAGGTACTTCGCCCTGCCGATCTAATGTTTTAGTGCCACATAATTGGGCAGCCTGAGCTGAACCCATATTTAACGAAAATAGAACGGCGCTTGCTAATAATGTTTTTTTTGTAGTTATCTTCATATTAATTCACTTTATTGCTCAAATAACAGGGCACTTAACTCTAGGTTCAGAGGCTCCTTCACTGTAAACAAACCTTAAAATTGTTTGTAACAGGTGTCCAAATCTTCCATATCAACTTAGAAACAAATGTTAATAACGTGTTTCTAAATTGAATATATAACATTAAGTATATTGTATGCAATGCGTTTTTGGCGTTATTTTATTTCCGTGATTTAATCATATGTAAATAAGTGTTTAAAAACAGTTAATTAGTATAATCTGTTGGTAGGTAAATAATTCTTAAAATAATTTAATTAATTGTTACTAAATTTGATTTGATGGGGTTTAATGCAATAACTGCAATTAATAATAGGGATTTATATATATTTGGATATAAAAAAACCGCAACGGTGATTAGCCAATGCGGTTTATAAAAGTTAAAAATTAGATATTAAAATTCAGCGTTATGATATACGTTTTGAACATCATCACAGTCTTCTAGCATGTCCAGAAAACGTTCAAAAACTTCTACATCGTCACCCGATATGGCTGTCATAGATTGTGGCACAAAAGAAATTTCTTCAACATCTAATGTCACACCCATCTCATCTAATACTGTTTTAGTTTTATTAAACTCGGTATGTGGTGCAAAAACAGTGATTTTTCCATCTTCGCATTCTACATCAGTAACATCCACATCAGCCATCATAAGTGCTTCAAGTACAACTTCATCATCATCCCCATCAAAAACAAAGATAGCTAAATGATCAAACATATGAGAAACAGAGTTTTGAGCGCCAATCTTTGATTTTGCTTTGGTGAAACAAACACGAACATCAGCAAAAGTTCTGCTGTTATTATCTGTTAAGCAATCAACTATTATCATAGTGCTGCCCGGTGCATAGCCTTCATAGCGTGTTGAACTGTAATCTTCACCGCCGCCGCCTTTCGCTTTATCAATAGCACGGTCTATTACATGACCTGGTACTTGATCTTTTTTTGCGCGTTCAATTAAGCGACGTAATGATAGATTGCCATCAGGATCAACTCCACCATTTTTAGCACAAACATAAATCTCTTTACCATACTTTGAGTAAATTTTTGTTTTTTGACCAGCTGTTTTAGCTATATCATTTTTTTTATTCTGGAAAGCTCTTCCCATCTGAATTCTAGCCTTAAAATATAACATTGAAATAATGATGTGATTTTAACGGTAAAAGGGGCTGCAACGCCAGTAAAACTATATTAAATACAAATATAAGCATGATATAAGTTTGACTTTGTATAAGAGCCCATTTTTATAATAATAAAATGTTTAAATAATCACTTTATTATTAACATTTTATAAAATCATATTTATGTCTTTAGATTCTATTCTATCGTTATATCAAAATATTAAGCCATAATTTACGCTTGATCACTACGAGATTGAAGCAACTGAGATACTTTAAAGCCAACGAACATAGCGACTATAAATCCAAAAACGTTAAATTGTCCGTAAGATATACTTGCAATAGCAGGACCTGGACAATATCCAGAAAGCCCCCAACCTATACCAAATATAATTGAGCCTAAAATTAATTTTGTATCAATTTCATTATTTATTGGTATATGAAATTTTTTATCAAAAATTGGAGTGAAATTCTTAAATATTACTTTAAACCCAATACCAACAGTTAATAAAGCACCTACCATAACGAAGATTAAAGCAGGATCCCAAGTTCCAAAGGCATCTAAAAAATTTAAAACGACAGTTGGGTTAATCATGGTGGATATAACTAGACCAAAACTGAATAAGATTCCTGAGAAAAAAACATATATATGTTTAATTAGCTTATGCCCCTAAAATATGACGAACAATATAAATAGTAATAGCGCCAGTAAGCATAAATAAGCAAGTGGCAGCAATTGAACGAATAGATAACCGCCCTACTCCACAAACACCATGACCACTAGTACATCCACTTCCTAAGTGGGAACCAAAACCGACTAATAAACCTGAAATAAGTATTAGACTCAAAGGAAGCTCGTCTCTAAAAGGTAATGTTGCTGGTATAAATATTTGAAGTATAAATGGACCTATAATTAACCCCGATAAAAATGATATACGCCAAGATATCCCGCCTTGTGCACTTTTTTCTAATAAACCACTCGAGATGCCACTTATACCGGCAATGCGACCAATACTGACCATTAAGATAAGCACTGAACATCCAATCAAAAAACCTCCAAATAATGGAGGCAAATAAACGTACAAATTATCCAATTTAGATCCTTAGCTAAGTTCTTTTTTGAAGAATACTTAAATTTATTACATTAGTAAAATCTAATTTAGCACTATGCAATATACATAATGCTATTGCATTAAACTTGGGTCATATATACTTACCTTTCATTTATTAATCCTACTTAGCTTAAAATACTGATATGAAAGAAATACACCTAACTGAAATGCATGAAAATGCAAAAAAAGCAGCCAAAATACTTAAATCTATGGCTAATGAAAATAGACTCATTATTTTATGTCATTTGGGAATGGAAGAAATGTCCGTAACACAACTAAATGAACTTATTGACTTAAGCCAATCTAGTCTATCTCAGCATTTAGCCAAATTGAGAAAGGAAGGATTAGTTAAAACCAGAAGAGAATCTCAAACTATTTATTACTGTATTGCAGATGAAATTGTAGGCAAAATGATAACTTTGTTACACAATGAATATTGCTAACAGAATGACTTCATTTTTATATTACCAATATTGTTCAACTGTGATCTGTCCTGGGGATCTACGACGATTTCGTTCATATCCCAACTGATTTAAAGCGAAACTTGTATCTTTTACCATTTCAGGATTTCCACAAATCATAAATTGACTCGATTCAATTGAGGGTATAATAGAAACAAATTTTTCTAATTCACCAGATTTTATCAATTGAGGGACTCTACCAACTAATCCTGTTGGGTTATTTTCTCTACTTACAATTGGAACATATTTAAGTTTAGCGTGTGTGTCGCATAGATTTTTTATTAACTTTTGATATGATAAATCAGCAAGTGTTCTAACTGCATGCACTAACACTATTTCATCAAATCTTGTCCATACATCTCCTTGTTGTAATATTGATAAAAACGGCCCTATTGCTGTACCTGTTGACAACATCCATAATTGCTCTGCTTTTGGAACTTCCTCAATTGTAAAAAAACCAGAAGCAATAGATGAAACTTCTATGTTGTCGCCAATTTTTAAATTGGCTAGAGGACAGGATAAATTTCCTTCATCTACTTTTATTAAATAAAATTCTAAATCGCAATTTTTTGGTGCATTTACAAAAGAGTATGCTCTTGCTACTCGCTTTCCATCAACGTTCATAGCTAACTTAGTAAACTGACCAGCTTTAAAAGGTTCAATCGGAGCACTAATCACCAATGAAAATAATTTATCATTCCACCACTTTATATTTGTAACTTTTGCGGTTAACCAGTTTGCCATATATAAGTATCCAAATATTAAGTTACTTTAAAAATGACAGTAAATAACTATTTAATCAAGATTTTAACCATAAAAAAAGGGCAACTGCTGTTGCCCTTTATAAAATCAATTTGGGGAAATTATTTTATTTATTCAGGAGTACCTTGAAGTGTAAGTGTCATATTAGACGCCGCAGAGTATCCATAAATGTCTATGTACCAAGTACCAGCTGCTGGAGAAGCAAATGTACATGATTCAGCATTACCATTTTCATAAGGACGACAATCATATGTTGTTTTAGTAGATTGCTTACCTTGAGTAACATATAAGTCAGCATCACCTGAACCGCCAGAAATTGCGATAGTTAAATCAGCATAACCTGCAGTTAAGTCGTATGTATAACGTGTCCAGCTTTTTCTTGCTACAGAAACATTAGTTACAGTTTCGTCTACTGGTTGAACAGCACCACCATTGCCACCACCAGTATCTGCAGCTGTGTAGCTACCAGTTAAACTTACATCAGCAAAGCTACTATAAGCTTTAACACGTACATAATAAGTACCTGCCGTATCAGTCACAGTACATGACTCAGAATTACCACTTTCATAAGGACGACAATCATAGCTGTTATCTGTTGGTGTTGAACCAAATTTAACATACATATCAGCATCACCAGAACCACCTGCCATTGCAAATGATATATCAGTTGCGCCTGCTGGTACTTCCATAGTGTAAACAACGTCATTACCTGATGTTGCAGTTAAACCTGTTTTTGCAACGCCATTTTCAAGCACAGTATTTCCTACTGGCGGTTCAACTGGGCCAGGACCTGTTCCGTTACCATCACAACCATTTGCAGTGATGTAGTCTATTGCATCTTTAGTTTGAGCTAAACCATAACCGAACTTAACGTCACGACCTGAATCACCAAGATCTTGTGCTGTAGTATTAAGTACATTACGTATTTCTACGTTAGTACAAGAAGGATGATGACTCCATACAAGTGCAGCAACACCAGCAACATGAGGAGAAGCCATAGAAGTACCACTCATTTTACCGTAGTTACCAGCTCCTATATTAATGCTAGCGCTCATACCGATATTAGCTAACATTGTTGCGCCATCAGTATCAGATACTGTTACACCAGGAATAGATGTTGCATTAGTATCCCCTAAAGTGCCACCAAAGCTACCAGCTGCATTATTATAAATAATTGCACCTACACCACCACTATCTTGACAAGCTTTTACTTTATCATGAAAAGAAATGTTACCACGTTGAATTAAACAGATACGGCCTGAAGCACCATTATCAATCGCTTCACCTGTTCCTAAGTTATATAACGAGCCACTTGCAGTACCTTGATTTTCCATTGCATTTGCAGTGTAACCAGTGCCAGCTACTGAAACTTCAACTACAGAACCTCCGCCTTCAGGGTAAGTAGAATATACATCAACACCTGGACCTGAGATTTCAACTTGACTATTTTTTTGAGAGAAATCAGCAAGTACTTTAGCACTATCAATTGCAGCAACAGACATTACTGAATCATAAGAAGCTGGGAAACTTTCAACGTCGGTCGTTTTTGTTACTACGCCATCATTACCAGCAGCAGCAATAAGTAAAACACCAGCATCATATGCCGCTTGAATACCATTTTTTTCTGAAATACTCGAACCTGTTCCACCTAGGCTCATATTAATAACATCAGAACCATTATTTTTACATGTATCAATTGCATTTACTAAATCAGAAGAATATCCCCAACCAGCTTCATTAAATACTTTGATGATGTGCATATTTGGGTTAGTACCAATTACACCGCGAACGCCAATACCATTATTTAAAGCAGCGATTGTTCCTGCTACGTGAGTACCATGTGGTCCACCGTGCGCGTACCAGTTACCCGTTCCGCTGTCATTAGTACCTGAGATAGTATCACCACGAGTACCCATATCTTCGTGAGGCAAGTCTAAACCTGAATCGATAACACAAATTTTCTTACCGCCAGAGCTTGCAGATGCAACACTGTCATCTACTTGATCGGCTTGAACCATGCCAATACCGTAAGGAACACTTTGGGCCATTAAACGGCGAGGTAAATCTTCTTCAACATATTCAACATTGCTATCAAAGCTCAAAGCGATGGCATCTGATGCACTTAATTCTGCCGCAATGATATTGATATTTTTATGCTCTGCTTTAATTTTTCCACCAAGGCTTTGTAATTTGTTTTTTACTGTTGATGCTACTGACATATCTTCAGAAGCAAAAGCTGCAAAGTTGTCATCCATTCCAACTGTGCTGTTTTGTTTGTATTTAATAATAAAGCGTTTAGGTAAAGGTGATGATGCAACTGAGCTAATAGCATTATCTGTTAGTTGAACACCTTTTGGTGCGGCATATAAAGCCGTTGAAACAGCTAAAGATAAAGCACTAGCTGTCATAATCATCGTTTTAGTTGTTGTATTTTTCATAATTATTACCCTGGATGTGTCTATTTATAATTGTTGTCAGCCCTTATTGGGGAACATCAAGGTAACACTAAAAAAACAAATGAAACATAAAATTAACATGTGTTGTGTTAATGATTGTAAACACATAAAGTATGCAATTCTCAATGGCTTGTTTTTATTGGTTATTTGTCTTTTTATTTATGATTATTTTGTTTTGCAGTACAATTAAAATCTTTACAATGTAGTAATAACTTCCTGAAAAGAGTGTTTTACGTACGGTGGTTTGTATATTTGTTTGATTTTTTCTATGAAAAATAATGGGTTTCTAATACTAAGCTTTATAAAATTAAAATTAAAATCACTATATTATTTTGAACTAAAGCATTTAATAGACTAATTTATAAATAGATAAACAATGAGTTAGCTACAAGGCATTTATAATTTTATTAAATCTATTAATGTCCTATGTGTTTTCAAAATAGCGACTT
>Ga0209396_1003681_pt1 | contig 15311 bp, 15 predicted proteins | sample GOMGulsemesocosm_6_FD_184638 | JGI IMG/M metagenome (GOLD analysis project Ga0209396, IMG submission 184638) | Methane-oxidizing microbial communities from mesocosms in the Gulf of Mexico - GOM8C Gulf of Mexico (SPAdes) (version 2) | ecosystem: Environmental > Aquatic > Marine > Cold seeps...
AGGCGCTGCTAACCAGCAAGTTAGTAATCCACGAATATCAGCATGATAACCGACGAAATTACTTGCTTCATTCTATGCGTTAACTCACTCAATGTAAGAAGTGAATACAAAGGCTATTAAATTAATGGGCAAGGATCAGTGTATTTAACTTGACGTGGGGAGTCATACCAACGCCTCATTAAGAGGCTAAAAATAGTTGGTTAAAATAAGCGAGGCACGAGCAAAAACCAACTGTTTTTTGTCCTGCTTTAATGACTTGTTAGGGTTAATCTGAACTGCCATCTCCACCAGCACTAGAGAAGCTATCAGAAGAGTCATTGTGAAAGCTACCAGAATCAATATATGAGCTATTTCCACCAAAATAATTGGCCGAAACTTCTTCTCTCATACCATCATAATCACAGCTTTCGCCACGCTCATAGTGCCACTCGTTAAACTGCTCCATGGTTGTGTAAAGTGCATGAGCGTAACAAATATGCTTCCAGTTGTAGCCTTCTTCATGAATTGTTCTTTCAACTTGACCAGAGGTATAAAGCTTACTTCTACCGTATCTTCTGGATAAGTCACCACCTAGTTTTTTAATGTAGCTTTTTATCGCTTTTTTCTTCCGATAATTTGAAAAGAGCATCCAATTCTCCATTAACCCTAACGCCCAAATAATGGGCTAAAAATTGTTGGCTAAAATAAGCGACGCAGGAGCAAAAGCCAACTGTTTTTAGTCCTGTTAATTTGCTTGTTAGTTGCTGGTAGTTAAAAGCACCAACTTTACAATAAGTTACCATGTTTACGGGGTAGACGGAAGAAGCAAAAGCTCCCACCGCAACGTTACCACCAAGCCATGAATTTGAGCCGTTTCACCTTTGCTAAATAATAATACCAAGCAGAATTACGGCGAAAACTGTGGGGCAAAAAGTACAAAATGAGCTTTTAAAATTGAGTACCTACCAAGCCAAAGAAACGAAACAAGTGCCAATGTTTTTAGAAAAAAACGCTATTTCAACATTAAAAATGCCTAGAATATTTGCGGCAACTAACGCCGTTTTAAGCGGCTAGTAATAGCTTGCTAAAATGTGAAACGGAGTGGAACCGAGCAAGCTGTTACTAGTCCGACTTGAAAACCCTTGTTAGGCTACGATGCTTGCATGCCCAGCCAAAACCTGCCATTTACTACCAATTTTTTCCCACACTCTTGTGAAACGAAAATTACCATTCGTAGCTTCACCTTTGTAACTGCCTTCGATATTTGCATGAGCTGATACAATAACAACGTTACCCGAAGGTTTTATTATTTGGTCGGATAACGATAAGTCGTTAATTTTAAAATCACCTTTAGTGTGAGCAGCTAGATCGTCACTTTTTGATAGAATCTGCCCCAGATGATTAGTAAAAATTAAATCCTTTGAAAGAAGTTGATTAAGAACCTCAATATCAGATGAAATCATGGCCAGCCTTAAGCTTTCCTCAGCTTCAACTATTTCTTTTTTTAATGCAGAATCCACAGCTATATCCTTAGTAGCTTAACGCCGCAATAAGCGGAAAATTATAGTTGGCTATAATGTTTGAGGAACGAAAAACAGCCAACTGTAAATTTTCCGTTTAATTGCCTTGTTAGCTGTATTACAGGTTATTCTTCCTGCTCCGACCGCTTTTTACAAGCCAAGCCAAATATTCAACACCATAATTTGTAATAGCAATATGTTTATCCTTTTGGATAATAAGTTCTTTTTGATAAAGGAACTTCAAATAATCTGGTGTAGTCCAAGAGCCAAATATTTCACTGTTGCTCGCAATTATTTTAGAAGCATAACCATCAACAAATTCATCTGATTTACCATCTGGGATTGAGTCATTCAAGGCTCTTAAAAATTCAATCTGACTTGAGAATATATCTTGATTTAGAATTTCAAAATACAAGGATATTTGTGTTCCTGCTAAGTGTTTAATCAGGACTTTGGATGTATCGCTTTCACAATCAAGGTTTTTATCTTTAAGATCCTTGATTATTAACTTTTCATAATCATCAATTACGATACTATCTCCGATTCGATTAAGAAGCAGCTCTACATCGTTTTTATCAACTTCTGCATTAGCTTTTTGACTATTCACTTTCTGCTGGCTAGAGCTTTCATGATAATCCCCATAAACATTCGTATGATTTTGTTGTTGGGTTTGTGTATTTGAAATTGTCAGGAGTTGGTTTAATAAAGAGGAGTTTTTTTGTTCTAATTCTTTAACTTCTGTTCCTTTCTTTTTAGCTTCTCTAGAAATTGAGACGAGCTTCCCAACTGAGAAGTTATCAAATGACTCAGACAGCACTAGAACAACCAATATAAGTACAAGAGTTATTGCACTTGAATTTATTACACCTCTCGGTTCAGTAAAGTAAAAATTGAACGTGATCATACTTACAAGCATTAAAGATAAAAGTACAATTAATACTCTAACGAAGTTTGATTTTTTCTCCGGACTATCCATGGAACTCCCTATACAGCTAACAGTTTAATATGAGGACAAATTCCTTCTTTCTACAAGGTGGGATTAATCGTCCATAATTATTTATTGCTAAGAGATTACTTGATTGTTATCTACATATCAATTAGTTAAAAATAAAGAGCTAAGTGGTTGATGTGTGAAAGGAGGAATTTATCCTGCTTTCTTGTAGAAAGGGGGAATTATGCTAGGCTGTATATATATACAGTCTTGTTTTGAGGTATTTATGTCTTCGCCTTTTTTAAAACACATTATTGAACAAATGCGTTTAAAACGTTATGCGAAAAGGACGATAGAAAGCTATGTCTATTGGATAAAGGCGTTTATAAACTTTAACGGCCAGCGTCACCCTGTAAAATGTCATGATATTGAAGTAGAACAATTTCTTTCCCATTTAACAAACAAACTCAATGTCGCACCTAGAACCCAAGCTGTTGCATTAAATGCTTTAGTCTTTTTATATCGGGGGATCCTCTTAAAACCTTTAACCCTAGAGCTTAATTTTAATAAGTCTAAGCAGGCTACTAAGCTACCTGTAGTGCTAACCCAGACAGAGGTCAGCGCATTACTAGCTAGCATGTTAAATAACTGTAGTTTGCCATGCCAGTTAATGTACGGTAGTGGTTTACGTTTAATGGAGGTTGTTCGTTTAAGAGTTCAAGATATTGATTTTGACTTTCATGCTATTCAAGTATGGCAAGGGAAGGGCGGTAAAAATAGACGGGTTACGTTAGCCAAAGAGTTATGTGAATCGTTAAAATCCCAAATCGCATTAGTAAAGTATTATTATCAACAAGACCAACGTAACCTTAATTATAAAGGTGTTTGGCTGCCTTATGCGTTAGCAAGAAAATACCCCAATGCGAGTAAAGATATTTTGTGGCATTACCTTTTCCCTTCTAGTCGTTTAAGTGAAGATCCTGAAACAGGTTTTATGAGGAGACATCATATTAATGAAACTACCTTAAGAAAATCAGTGAAAATGGCAGCACAAAATGCACAAATAGATAAAAATGTCACTTGTCATACTTTACGTCACTCATTTGCAACACACTTATTGCAACGAGGAGCCGACATTAGAACCGTACAGGAGCAACTAGGTCATACTGATATTCGTACTACGCAAATATACACTCATGTAATTGATCAGGGGGCGAATGGCGTGAGAAGCCCGTTGTCGGATTTATAGTTCTCAGTTTAATCAAATTTCCCGTGGAGGAAGTGATCTTTTTAGCGGAAGATAATATTGAAATCAGAGTAAATGTTAATACAGGTCAAAGCGCTGTCTCGTTAGTTCATTTAAAATCACATCATAAATAGTGTTAAGCCGATTGATTAGGTAACAAAATGACTTCAATTCCAGAGTATATGACTACAAAACATCGCGAATGCGATGAGTATTTTTCAGACGCGGAAACCGCTGTTTCAAAGAATGATTGGGCACAGGCACTAGATAAATGGCAAAGCTTCGCCGCTGAACTTTTTGAGCATTTTGAGCAAGAAGAAGGGACTTTATTTCCGGCGTTTGAAAACGCAACAGGGATGACCGCAGGACCGACTCAAGTTATGCGTATGGAACATCAACAAATGCGTGGCTTAGTACAAGATTTAGATAACGCACTAGCAGCTAAAGCACAAGAGGAGTACTTGGGGCTGTCTGAAACCTTAATGGTGATGATGCAGCAGCATAATATGAAAGAAGAAATGATGTTATATCCCATGATGGCGAAAAATATTGTTGATGGCGAACAGATTATTGATAATTTTAAAGCTGCTGTTGTCGCCTAATCTTGCATGACTTATGGTAATAAATGATGATCTTTACTCAAATAGATGTCAGTGAATTACCCGCACCGGAGCCGATGACAACCATTTTGTCGGCTTTAGGGCACTTTACACAGAATAAGGCTATTGCTGATCAATGTTTGGTTGTTAAACATCGTCGACAACCTTTCCCTTTATATGAAAAGCTCATTGCTGCAGGTTGGGCGTATCACTGTGAAGTAAATACAAGCGATGATATTTTATTGTTTATTTATCAGCAAACCGCACAGCAAAAGTTTGAACAGAGCTTGGCAGCCTTCCTTAGGCAACAACTTTCTCAGCAACTAGCAAATGTATCACCGCTAAATAAGGCTGATATGAGTGAATAATTCAGGACTTTCATTCAACGCTTTACCGCCAATAGATCTCCCTTTTCGCTTTTTTATTACCGCGCCTTTGTTCATTATCGCTTGTGCTTTTTTAATATTGTTTTCAGGAGAGTCGCTGTGGTTAACTCGTTGGCATCCTAGTATGTTGGCACTAACCCATGGTTTTACGCTTGGTTTTTTAACTATGGTGATGATGGGGGCGTTATTGCAATTGTTACCTGTTATTGGTGGTGTTGGTATTGCCAAACCTAGGCTTATTGCTAGTTATACCCACTGGGTTTATAGTCTTGGTGTTATATGTTTGTTAATAGCATTTATCTACAATCATGCCTGGTTAACCAGGCTTGCTATGTTGTTATTGGGGGCTTCTTTAATCCCCTACCTTATTGCTGTTGTTTGGGTTTTACTTAAAAAACTAAGCCAAGGCGATTCTATAATAGGTTTTCGTTTAGCGGTTATGTCGTTATTTGTACTGATTTTTTTAGGTCTATCTCTGTTAGGTACGAAGTTAGGTTATGCGACAGATGTGTTTGCTTTTGGTAAGCATATTACTGATGTACATGCATTGTGGGGGCTTGCAGGCTGGGCTGGTTTACTTATTATCGCAGTAAGTTTTCAGGTGATCCCTATGTTTCATGTTGCACCGAGTTTTCCTAAAGCGATTAGTCGTTACCTTAGCCTTTTGATTTTTTTGCTTTTAGTTTTGTTTGTTTTTATGCCGACAGTGGCTTTACCCTTGTTATTTATTAGTTATGGCTTGTTCTCTTTGAGTTTGCTGTATGTTATTCATAAACGTAAGCGTAAAGTGCCAGATGTTAGCATCCGTTATTGGCAATTAGCGGCGTTAAGTTTATTGCTGTTAAATTTTTTGTATTTTTTACCTACCTCCTTTTATCAAGGCACAGCAGATCCAACACTGTCTTTTAGACCAAGTAAAGCAGTACTGTTAACTGCTATCTTTATTTACTTTTATCTCGTGTCAGTTATTCAGGGCATGTTGTTAAAAATATTGCCATTTTTAAGTTATACCCATTTACAACAGCGTTGTTTAGTTGATTTTTCTGCGGTGCAATATATTCCCCACATGCATGAGTTTTTAGCAAAAAAGCAGGCGAAATGGTTATATTATTTTCACATGTTGACAGGGTTTTCTTTACTACTGGTGTTGTTTAAGCCATCACTTTATTTTATTTTCGGCTTACTATTACTGGTAGAGTTCTCTTGGTTATTATTTCTAATGATTCGTTGTATGAGGTTATATTTCATCACAGACAAAAAAATCAACTTGTCTCGCGACAATTAACCTATTACCATCTCGATTTATTTGATCATTGCAGAATAACCGAGACTTGTTATGAATACAGTACGCCTTATCTCATCCTCAGAAAAAGTAGATATTACGCCTTCTAAAATTGTTTGTATTGGTCGAAATTATGTTGACCATATTCAAGAACTCGCCAATGAAATTCCTGATGAAATGGTCGTTTTTTTCAAACCAAACTCAGCGATTGCTAGCAAATTAAATGCGCAGCATTTAGGAGATGAACTTCATTATGAAGCAGAGCTTAGTTTTTTGTATCAGCAAGGCCGGTTTACCGCCGTTGCTTTAGGGTTAGATTTAACTAAGCGGGCTGTGCAAGCTAAATTAAAAGCGAAAGGTTTACCTTGGGAGCGAGCCAAAGCTTTTGACGGCTCGGCGTTATTTAGTGACTTTATTCATTTCGAGCAGACGAAGGTAGAAGCGGACTTGTTTGAAAAGTTAACCCTGTCGTTGTTTATAAATACTGAAGAAAAGCAACAGGGTGGCGTGGCGTTGATGATGATAAAACCGGATGAGATATTAGCCGAATTGCAAAAGTTCACTTGCCTTGAAGACGGAGATATTGTTATGACAGGCACGCCTAAAGGTGTTGGTGTAATTACAGCTGGGGATGACTTTTCTGGAGAAGTTTATCTGCAAGGACAAAGTACTTCTTTAATTTCATGTCAGTGGTTAGCGCAATAAAAACAACTTGCCAGTTAAGCTTAACTCATAGGTTAAAGTTAAAAAGCTTTGCTACACTTAACTTAGTTATTGAACACTTAGTTATTGAAAATTTAGCAACTGAAAAAATACTCAATCTATGCAATCAAGCTCAGCGAAAAGTTACCAAAACATTGATACAAACTATTACGCAAATAACGATGCGAGAAAGCTATGGAATATGAATTTATACATGACGCTATAACAGGCGAAGCAAGAGCTAAATTTTCACTCGAACATGAGGTGGTTGGACCTTGGATCGAAGTGGAACTTGGTAATAATAGTGACAAACTCACGCAACTATTAACGGCAATAGAAAAAGTTGAAAAAGGTGAGTCAACTGAAGTTGTTATTACGGGTAGCGAGTATTCGGTTATGTTAAGCCGTGACGATATTGAAATTCGAACCAATGCGAGTTTAAATGGCTGTGAGCCTTTAGCTGAAATGCTCACCGATGAGCATATTAACCTTGATCAAAATGAAATTGCGGGTTGTGGTATTGAAGATTTTAGGTCGTTATTGCTCTCTTGGGCAAAGTTTAGCAATATGCAAATTAACTAACGTTATCTTCGTTTAAAAGAAATAACGCTTGTTAAAGACAAGTCATAAGATTAGTTAGTTACAGTTACCATGAAAAGCACTATAATTGTCGATAATTATATTTATCCAAAAGTTAGTGAACAATCCCTATGTTTGAGCAATTTGAATTAGACTCTGAATTATTAGCCAGTATTACAAAAGCAGGTTATAGCAAACCTACCTCTATTCAGGAGTTAGTTATTCCAGAGGCTATGATTGGTAGAGATGTATTAGCGTCTGCACCGACAGGCACAGGTAAAACAGCTGCTTTTTTATTGCCAATTGCTCAGCATTTACTTGATTACCCACGTACACAACCCGGTTTTCCTCGGGTACTTATCTTAACGCCAACACGTGAACTTGCTATACAAATCGGTGAAGATAGTGAGCAACTTACCGAACTGACTAAAATAAAAACAGGTGTTATTACCGGTGGTGTAAATTACGGAAGCCATACTGATATTCTTACGAGTACAACTGATATTTTAGTCGCTACTCCTGGTCGCTTATTAGAATATATTGAGAATGAGCAATTTGACGCCCGTGAAATTGAAATTTTAGTACTAGATGAAGCAGACCGTATGTTGGATATGGGCTTTAGTGAAGCAATTAATCGTATTGTTGCTGAAGCACGCTGGCGTAAGCAAACCATGTTGTTCTCGGCTACCTTAGCCAGTGCAGGCGTATCAATGTTTGCTAAAGAAGTACTGAATGACCCTGTGTTTTTAGAATCTAATCCATCACGCAAAGAAAAAGCGGTTATTCATCAATGGATGCACTTAGCGGATAACGCTGATCATAAATTGAATCTTTTAGTGAATATCCTTAAGCAAGAAGATGTTAAGCGTACGGTGGTTTTCGCCAATAAACGCGAAACGGTGCAAACTCTGTCAGGTAAACTTTATGCTGAAGAGTTACCTTGTGTTTGGTTAGAAGGAAAAATGCCACAAGATAAGCGTAATAAAGCTATTGAGCGCTTTAAAAAAGGTAACGTAAAAGTACTTGTTGCAACCGATGTGGCAGCTCGTGGTCTTGATATTGATGATATTAGCCATGTGGTTAATTTTGATATGCCACGTACTGTAGATATATATATTCACCGTATTGGTCGTACTGGCCGTGCTGGTAACAAAGGTACGGCAATTTCGTTAGTTGAAGCACATGATATGGGGGTTATTGGTAAAATTGAGCGTTATACCAAAGAACGTTTATCACGCCGTTTTATTAAAGATTTACGACCAAAAAATAAAGAATCGCGTGTTGCTAATAAGAAAGCTAAAGTAAAGTTAACGACGTCACAGAAAAAAGCGAAAGCAAAAAAAGTGGTTAAGAAAAAGATAAAACGCGCTAAAAGAAGTACTGCTAAAAGTTAATGATTTGATTAATTGTTAGACATTTCATCGAATAAACGCTAAATATAGTGTCTATATTATATTTAGCGGACACGCTTTAATGACACAGGGCAGTAAATTAACCGATACCTTTTTGAATTATCGTCAGAGTATTCGTCGTTTATTGAGTAAAATCGTCAGCGTTGATGCTATTGACGATATTGTGCAAGAAACGTATGTTCGCAGTTTTGAAGCTGATCTCAAACAAGAAATTAAATACCCTCGCAGTTATATGCTCAAAACGGCTAAAAATTTAGCCCTTAATCATTTGAGTAAGTGGGACAATAAATATAATGATTCGATAGAGGATTTTGCTTTGTCACCTGTCGAATTAACTAGCCGTAGTTTTGAAGATGATTACGAAACCAAAGAGCGTTTTTTATTCTTTTGCAAAGCAACAGAGCAGCTTGAAGGTTCAGTACGTAAATGTTTTATTTTAAAAAAGGTTTATGGATTGAGCCAAAAAGAAATTTCACACTACTTATCCTTAAGTGAAAGTACGGTTGAAAAGCATGTGGCTAAAGGGTTGCTTAAAAGTATACAATATATGGAACGAAAAGGACTAAGTGATGGTCTAACTCAAAACCGACAGGAAAAAAAAACCACGGTAAAGTCAGTAATCCAAGCTTTTTCAAACAGTAAATAGAAAAATGAGTCAGTAGATGAGTAACGTAAGCCAAATTAACAGTCAACGTCATGCCAAAGAGCAAATTCAAGAACAAGCTTGTTTATGGATTAGCCGAATCGATCGCGGCTTAACGTTAAGTGAAAGACAAGGCTTAGTGGCTTGGTGCAATCAAGAGAATGATCACCATAAAACGTTATTAGCCATGGCTTCTCATTGGGATGATTTAAGCGTACTTTCTGAATTACGCGGTTTATTTCCATTAGAAAAATCGCCTAAAAAATTAAATGCTAAACTAAGTGCTTATGCTATGGCTGCAAGCCTTGCGCTCTTTTCATTACTGGGTGCGAGTTATCTTAATCAGAATAGCTTATCGTTATATTTACCTTTCATTAATAATACCCAAGAGATCACGCAAGTATTTGAAACTAGCGTTGGGCAGCAAACGCGTTTTGTTATGCCTGATGGCAGTAATATTCAATTAAACACTAATAGCCTAGTAACGATTGATTTTAATAATGAACACCGAAAACTCACCCTAGTTCGCGGTGAAGCACACTTTGATGTTGCTAAAGATAAAGACAGACCTTTTACCGTTATTGTCGGAGAAAAATCATTTACGGCCTTAGGCACAATTTTTAATGTCCAGAAAAAAAATGACAATACCATGGAATTGGTTGTTACCGAGGGTAAAGTGTTAATTGCTAAAGCGCTAGAAAGCACCGCGCAACTTAAAGCAAGTTTAAATAATTATGCTAATAATCAATCATCTTTACGAGGTGAGTATTCTTTACGAGATGAGAATATAATACCGTCAGGTGTTGTTGTGACGGTTGGTGAGAAAGCGGTTATTGCTGATAATCAAACGAGTCCAGTTAAAAAAGTATCAGATGAGCAAGTTGAACGAGATTTAGCCTGGCAACAAGGTATGCTGATTTTTGATGGTGAGCCATTAGAAAAAGCACTGGCAGAGGTTAGCCGTTATACCAACAGTACTTTTGAAATTAAAGATAATCATATAGCTAAACTTAAAGTTGCCGGTTACTTTAAAGCCGGCGATATAGATGGTTTACTGGCTTCTTTATCGAGTAACTTTAATATTAGTTACCAAAAGAAAAGCAACAATCATATTATTTTGGCTCTAGCTAAAGCTGATCTTTAATTAAAAATTAATAAATAGAACCTACCTCCTTGGTTCTATATTCCCTGCATTTATTTACACGCTATTAACCTTCGTTATTTATACTAGCTATTTGTTAGTTTATGTAAGAAAATCACAAAACAAAAAACATAATTTAAATTTTTAATAGAAACGATAGAGGATTTCCCCTGCTTAACTGTTTATTAATATTGTGCAGTTGGCGAAAGCAATTTCGTCTGTTGTCAGCTTTAAGTCAAAGTCAGTTGTTCATTAGCATTTTTATGATGTTGTTAATGCCAAGTGCTTTTGCCAAGAGCTTGCAGCGCTTTGATATTGATAAACAACGAGCCGATAAAGCCTTAATTGCCTTTGCTAGGAAAGCAAATCAAACCATTATATTTTCGTTTGATTTAACTAAGCAGTACCAAGCGAATGCATTAAAGGGATATTATTCGGTCGATTCAGGGCTACAAAAACTATTAAAAGCTACGGGTCTTATCGCTGTTGTTAATAACTCTGGCCAACTGAGCATTCAAGTTGATAACCATGAAAGGAATATAACAACAATGAAAACAACAACAATGATGAAAGCCGCGTTAATCCCTGTGTTGCTTGGTGCAGCCAGTCAAACCGCGTTAGCACAAGAAGCCGCTCAAGTGAGTGAAGAAGACGTCGAAAAAATAGCTATTATTGGTAGTCGTGTTGCAGGTCGTTCTGCTGAAGACTTACCTGTTCCGGTAGATATTTTATCTGCTGAAGCATTAGCGAATACCGGCCAAACAGAAGTCGGTCGTATGTTGCAAGCCATCGCACCTTCATTTAACTTCTCTAGTTCATCCATTAGTGATGGTAGTGATGCTTTACGTCCTGCAACACTTAGAGGTTTAGGGCCTGATCAAACTTTAGTTTTGATTAATGGTCGACGTCGTCACCAAGCTAGTTTAATTCACATAAATACTTCTGTTGGTCGTGGAACGGCGGGAACGGATATGAATGCTATCCCGGCAGCGTCCATTAAGCGCATAGAGGTATTACGTGATGGTGCAGCTGCGCAATATGGCTCTGATGCGATCGCCGGTGTTATTAATATTGTGCTTAACGATGCCAGTGAAGGCGGTAAAGTCGCTGTGTCTTATGGTGAATACTCAGAAGGCGATGGTGAAACAACTAATGTTGATATTTCAAAAGGATTTTCTTTAGGTGACAATGGTTACTTAAATACTACGCTTAACTTTAGAGATCGCGGTTATACAAACCGCGCAGGATTACATGGCTCATGTCAATTTTCAGGATGTATTGAGCAGGCTAATGGTAATTTATTATTGGGTGATCCTAGGGAAGCAACAGCAACACGTGAGACTTTTAGGATCGGTGATGCTGACTCAAGCCAGTTTGGTCTAACCATTAATACGGGGTATGAATTAGGTGATGGTGAATTGTACGGTTTCATTACTTATTCAAATCGAGATAATCAGTCTGCCGCATTTTTCCGCCATAACAATAATAATGGCGGCAATGCCCCGTTGCAAGATGGTGATGCGACTATTCCTGCTGGATTTTTACCAAAGATTAATACCGATATACAAGATATTTCTTATAACTTTGGTTATCAAACAGAGTTTTCAGATGGTTCGTCTTTAGATTTCTCTTATACCTACGGTCAAAATAATATTGACTATGTTACCAGCGACACTATTAACTCTTCATTTGCTAACTCACTTCGTTATGAGTCAAATTTAACTGCTGATGAAATTCGATCATCTGTCCCACGTCAAGCGTCAGCTTACGGGTTAGAGCTATCATTGCAAACTTTGAATCTTGATTATACTCAAGACTTTGATCTGTTTTCATTAGCTATGGGTGCAGAAATACGCACAGATCAATTTATAGTTACGGCGGGTGATGAATACTCTTATCGCGACTACGATACCGATTCACAGGGTAATAGTTTATATCCGGATGACCGCTCTGCGGGTACTCAAGGGTTTGGTGGTACCGCGCCTATGCAAGCGGTAGATGAAAGTCGTGATGTCATCTCTTTTTATGTGGATGCTGAAACTGAACTGACTGAAGATATAATTGTTAGTGGTGCTGTTCGTTATGATGATTACCAAGGTTTTGGTGACAGTACTAACTTCAAATTAGCCGCTAATTGGTCAATTACTGAAGATATCGCTATTCGTGGTGCCATGAGTACAGGTTTCCGTGCTCCTTCAATGCAGCAACTTTATACTGATAATATTAGTACTCAGTTTCAAAACGATCCGAATAATCCCGATGGTGATCAAATTGCCGTACAAGTGGGGACTTTTCGTAATGATTCCAACTTAGCGAAAGCAATCGGTATTCCTGAATTAAAAGAAGAAGAGGCAACTAACTTTAGTTTAGGCACTGTGATTCATATCACAGATGAAATTAACTTAACCGTTGATTGGTACTCAATAGATATTGATGATCGTATTGTTTTAAGTAACTCTCTAGAGAAAGGTTTATCTCCTGCTCTAGATGCTGCACTAATCGCCTCTGGGGCTGGTGCAGGTCAGTTCTTCCTTAACGGTGCCGATACTGAAACGACAGGTATTGATATTATTGCTACATGGAATACTGAGCTATTAGGTGGCGACTTTAGCTTAACAGCAGCAGCAAACTTTACTGAAACCGATGTGGTGAGTATCTATACGCCGGCTGACAGTGCGCTTGGTGGTGTTGATCCTACCGATGTATTCTCAGAGCAAGCTATTTCAATTATTGAAGAATGGCAGCCAAAAGATCGCGTTAGTTTGTCGGGTCTTTATCAAATATCTGATTTTACCATTAACTTAGCTTTTAACCGTTACGGTGAATACACTATTACTGATGGAGGTACCCAAACCTACGGTGCTGAAGTATTAACTGATTTACGTGTTAGTTATCAAGTGAATGACCAGTTATCATTCAACCTTGGTGGTAACAACTTGTTTGATGTTATGCCTGACAAAAATGAAATTGGTAACTCACGTAGTGGTACTATCGTAGATGCTAGTGGCAATGTTATTGTCAGTAGTCCTGGTGTATTTACTTACTCTCGTCGCTCAGCACCTTTTGGTTTTAATGGTGCATTCTATTACGCAGGGGCAGAATATCGCTTTTAGTATTACTAGATGATTGTATTATTTTGTTAATGATAAAAAGCAATATGCTTTATTTAACAAAACTGTCATAAAGCAAATTTACTATGTGCACGTCTTAAACATGACCTGATACATGGGGATTTACTCTTAGGAATTTACTCTTAAAAGTAATATAAAGGCACTGCAATAGCAGTGCCTTTCTTTATGGAAGAAGTGAATTGATGGGTAAGCTAAGCTAGATTATACCACTAGGTATGAGTAGTAATATTTAGGTTTATTCGTTATTAACCTTTGCAACATTATGATAGTAATACATTATGAAAAATATGATTTTAAATTTAAATAGCAAACAAACATCTCTCAGTTTAGCCATAAGTGCCGTACTTGGGCTTTCTCTGCTGATTAATACGAATAGCGTTGCAGCCGAGGGTATAAATGATGCTTGGCAATTTGCTGATTTAGTTGAAAATGAGCAGGGGGATTATCTAAAGTTATCTGGACGATTACAGCTAGATTCAACTTGGCTTGATAGTGACCAAGGTGATTATAATGATACCCTTTGGCGACGTTTTCGTTTGGGTTTTAAAGGAAAACTTGGTGAATTTAAAGTCGCATTAGAAGCGGATATTAACTTAAATGAATCATTAAGTGAGTCTTATAATCGATTAACCGATGCTAATATCAGTTGGGCGTTAGATAAAAACACCGAACTTAAGTTCTTAAAGCAAGGTGTGGGCTTTACTCTCGATGGTAAAACCTCGTCTACAAAATTGTTGACTCCCGAACGTAATAATCTAACGAATAACCTATGGTTTACCTCTGAGTATTTTACCGGTATTAGCGCTAAAGGGAAGTTAGCAGATGACTGGAGTTACAAAACGGGCGTGTTTTCTAGTGATGGTTCGGATGAAATTTCGATTGACGATGCTAGTTATTTTGCTCTATTTTCAACCAATAAAAAGTTAGCTAAAAATAATTTATGGGACAAAGCTGAGGTTGGTTTTGACTATATTTACAACGATACCCATGAAGATGGAGATACGCGTGATTTTTCGCAAGTACTAAGTGTTACCGGTAAATTTAAGCAAGGTGATTGGGCGTTAGATAATGATTTTTCATGGGGCAAGGGGGACTTGGGGCAAAGTGATTTGTTCGGTTTAGTCATCATGCCTTCATACAAACAAAGCGAAAAGGTGCAATGGGTTGCTCGTTATACTTACCTGAAAAGTAGTGATGACAATGGTGTTAGGTTGGGGCGTTATGAAAAAAAGGTCGTTGGCGATCGTGGTGATGAATACCATGAAATTTTTGGTGGAGTAAATTATTATTTAAATGACCATAAGCTAAAACTGCAAGCAGGTGTGCAATATGCCAAAATGAATGATCAGGCTAATGATGGCGGTGCTTACGATGGTTGGGGTTTAACACTCGCCCTACGTAGTTATTGGTAAGTTAATAAGGTGTATAATACGTCACACTGAACTTGTTTCAGTGTCTTAGGCAATAAGATCCTGAAATAAATTCAGGATGACGACTTTTCTTTAGCCAATTTATTCTATCTTTTATACCCGTTGCCATTCAAGATGCTTGTTTCAGAGTGCTTGAACAATTTCAATTCAAGGCGCTGTGATGAAATAATGGTTACTCAGGAGAATAAGCTCCTGCATTCTCTAATAAGCTACATATATGAACCCACTCCGTTTGCAAGATATTTGATCATAGTGTGAGAGGAAATCATTGCTCTCATATATCCGGCCTATTTATGGAAGATTTTACTTCCTGGCCCCGATGGTTATTTG
>Ga0209396_1003684_pt1 | contig 15305 bp, 10 predicted proteins | sample GOMGulsemesocosm_6_FD_184638 | JGI IMG/M metagenome (GOLD analysis project Ga0209396, IMG submission 184638) | Methane-oxidizing microbial communities from mesocosms in the Gulf of Mexico - GOM8C Gulf of Mexico (SPAdes) (version 2) | ecosystem: Environmental > Aquatic > Marine > Cold seeps...
CTTATTCAAATTTTAAATTTTAAATTTGTTAACTTAAATATTGATATTTTTGCATATTAGCTATTGATTTTATTCATAAAAATATATTTTTAACTAATCACTTTAAACAATGGGTTAATTTAACCTTTCATCAGTATTCACAAAATCACCTGCCATTATTAAACTCGTTCTATTTACTAACTCACTAAAAGGACTTTAAACTTCATGCGCTTTTTTTTATTAATTGTCATAATGTTTGCCAGTGGCTGCCTATCAAGCAAAATAACGCCAGCACAGCAACTCTCTCAGAGCCCTGATTTGATTTCTCGTACATTAGCAAACGGCTTCCAATACGCTTTGCTGCCTAATGGCTCCGATGAACTCGCCATTGTATTGCAAATAAACACTGGCTCACTGGCGGAAAATGAAGATCAACAAGGGTACGCACATCTTATTGAACACATGGGCTTTCAAGGAACAGCACATTTTAGCGACACAGACATTCAGCAGTTATATAGGAATGTAGGCATGCAGCTAGGGGCTGATATAAATGCCTTCACCCATTTTGACAGAACCCAATTTATCATTACACTCGACAAAGAAAATGCCAATATAGATACAGCAAGTCCCTTTATTAATTGGCTTGCTGATATTGGCAGTGGCCAATTTAACATCGACCCGGATAAACTGTCTATTGAAAAGTCCGTAGTTTTGGCCGAAGGAATTAGTCATAAACAAAACCCGAAACCCCATTTCTATGATATTTTTTCTCAACATTTATTAAAAGAAACTCAACAAGCTAAACGCATGCCCATAGGCACGCCAGAAACAGTAAGGATGGCTACTATTGATAAGCTGAACGAATTCATCAAACAGCACTACCAACTTAACAACGCGACTTTAATTATCAGTGGCAATGGTGCTGGCCAATACAAGAATTTGATAGAACAGCTATTCAATACCCCACAAACAACAATGCCGCCTAAGCCATATGAACCAGTTAAATTAAATACCGATAACTTTTTCTTTTCTCAAAACTATGCCGAAGAATTTAGTCAACTAATGCTCCACCACCCTAAAATAGACCAAACACTTATTTCATCAAAGCAAGCTGAATTTTTGTCTTTATTGTACCAAAGTGTTATTTACAACAGGTTGAGGCGGGCATACGCTGATACCTCGCTATTGCATACTGATATAAGCATTAATTCTCAATGGTTTTACGGCAACCGAAACAGTAATATCCAAATAAAACATAATAGCCAACAACACGCTGCGACTATTGCCATTATAAGTACTGAATTACACCGCCTCATTCGCTTTGGCGTGACTACAGCAGAGTTTAAGCAACTTAGAGAAAATAGCGTTGAAAAGCTAACCTTTGAAAAACCGTCCTCCTCTCTCGATACAGCGTTAATCTTGACAAACAAATTACAGCAGAACCTGCCATATTCTGGCTTCGACATTGATCATAAAATTGTCAGTGATACTTTAGAGCAACTCAATGTTGATGCTTTTAATAAACAATTAGCACTCTGGTTAGCACAAACAACAAACCAATGGGCATTTTCTGGTACTGACTTAAGCCCGCCATATTTAACCAAAAAAATAGAGAATGCTACTCAAATAGTCGTGTTGCCGCCTACCGAGCAAGAACTACCTGCTCTACCTATCAATAACGCACAACCCGGCTCTATTGTCGATGAAACCAAACATCCCTCTGCTAATATTACCCAGTGGACCCTTTCCAATGGTATCAAAGTTATTATGCAGCCGCGGCACAGTGATACTGTTGCTATGCTCTTTGTTGGCCCAGGGGGATTAAACACCACTGCTAAAGCAGACTATCCGGCTGCAATAATGGCTCCAGCTGTCTATTCTAGAAGTGGTCAAAGTTGGATTGAAGATGTCGATCTTGAAAAATTACTCATTGATAATAAAATTGGTCTACATGCTGTTATGCAAGCAGGCTTTCAAGGGTTAGAGTTAACCGTTTCTCCAGAGAAATTACCCTTAGCTTTTGCACTAATTAACTCAACGATGAACAGTGCTAAGATTAAAAAATCTACTTTTGATGTAATAAAACAAAATTTTATAGAAGAACAACAAAAAGCAGATCTTCAGGCTGACAACCAATATGTTCGCAATTTATCTCGGGCAAGGCTTTCAAATGCTAACGATTATTTAATGCCCACTGCTGAAGAATACCGAATGGTCACCATTGAGCAGATTGAAAAGCTTTATCATCAAAAATATCAAAATGCAGCAGGTTACGTTTTAGCAATAACGGGAGATTTCGAGCCTAAGGAACTTCGTTCATTGCTTGAACAAAATATAGCGACTTTAAACACAAACAGTAGTGATCTGAACCTCGTTAATGCAGGGCTCTTTGTAAAACCTAGTAGTAGCCCAGTCACTAATGATATTACTAATTCCCAAAAAGCGTATTTGAATTACGCCTTTCTCACACCAGCGGTTCAGGTTAGTATTAAAGAGCGTTTTAAACTCGTTTTGCTCAGTATCGCTTTAAGAGAGCAGTTGTTTGCTCAACTTAGAGAAAAACTAGGTTTAGTTTACGATGTAAGCGTACCCGTCCAGTACAGCGATAAAACCATGGCATATCACTTCCTTTCAATCATGGCTGTTAGCGACCCACAAAAAGTAGACTCGGTCAAAAAATCGATAGCAGGTAATATAGCTAAAATGCGACTTAACGGTATTAGTGCCGTGGCTTTAGAACAAGCTAAAGTGTTATTCAGTAAACATTTTAAAGCATCGATCAAAAACGATAATTCAATGACCTACATATTAGCCACTAATGATTTAATCAATTTAAATTATATGGATGTTGTCAATTTTGAACAGCTGTTAGCAACAATAGATATTGCAGAAATAGATGAAGCGATCAATCAGTATTTGCCAGTGGAAGGCAAACAGATCGGTATTTTTTATCAATAGAACACTGTCATTAAACTTCCTATTAACACTCTCTGCTAATAAACAGTAAGTAGAACGCATTTGATCAACAAAAAAGAATATACAGCAATATGCAAAATTTTCACATAGCTCGATAAATGAGCAAAATGTACTCAGCATTGTTACTGATCATACAAGAGTTAAAATAAAATAAGCCCTAACTTATTAGGCTCTCTAATCAATATTTATCAGGAGATAAAGTACGGGTAAGCACTTTTGCTACCCGTTCCATCAGCATTATCATGCCGCTTCTAGTATTTTGAAGCTCTAGCAAGGTGTTTAAATATTGTTTTGAGAGAACTATCACTAACAAACAAGCTTTACCAAACTTCTTTAGTAAAACCTGTTCGTATCAACTGTCCATATAAAAGAATTTAATAAAAACGGCTCAAAGACCGCTTAAGCGACTTTAAACTCGCTCACTAATGCATTTAACTGTTCCGAGAGTTGCGCGACCTCTTGACTCGCTTGCGCCGTCTGTTTGGTTGCCAGCACCGATTGCTCGTTAATATTATTAATATTATCCAAATTTTGATTAATGTCTTTGGTGGCTAAATGTTGTAGTTCTGTCGAACTTGCTATTTTCTGGTTACAATCGTAGATAGAGGCGACACTGCTCATAATATTATTTAACGCGCTCTCACTTTGCGTTGCGACCACTACGGCTTCATTAGCCATCGCTTTACCTTCTGATATTTCATCCACTGCGTTGTTAATTGTGCGCTGTATTTTGCTCACCATTGACTCAACATTGCCCACGGACTCTTGCGTTCTCATTGCCAATATTCTCACCTCATCCGCCACCACTGAAAACCCCCTGCCATTCTCACCAGCCCTCGCCGCTTCTATCGATGCATTCAGTGCCAACAAGTTGGTTTGCTCCGCTATTGCTTGGATAACTTCAATAACATTGACTATTTCGCGGCTGCTCTCACCTGCATTTGAAATAACATCAGAGACGTTATCAACCTTATCAAATAAATGGCTAATCGATTTCAAGGTATTTGAAACCACTTCTCTTGCATCTTTTGTATCGCTCTTAGCGTTCTTAGCTAACAGCGAGGCCTCTTCTGCATGATGCATAACATCTTTAATTGAAGTCGTAATCTCAGTCACAGCGATATTCAAGCCTGCCGCCTCTGCCTGCTGTTCAAGTGCTCTTTGATTCGTATTAACATTGACCATGGAAGTTTCTTCCGCTGCACAAGCAAGGTCTTGACTGGTCACACTTATCTTTTGAACCATCGATTGTAGCTGATCTGCCATTTCGCAGAGCGCACCGTATACCCCATCTTTTTTTACATCTGAATCCGAATCTATCCTTAAGTCACCGCCGGCAATCCTCTGTGCCATTTCTTTCATTTGATCTGGCTCGCCACCTAACGGCACGATAATTGAGCGAGTGACGATCAATGCTAAGCCTATTACCCCAACAATTGTGAAACCTATCACTATTAATACAAAGTTACGTAACTGGGTCACACTGGCAAACGCTTCTGCTTCATCAATTTCAGATAATAATCCCCAAGTAACATCGCCCAATTTCAATTGAGTGAACGCTGACAACACTGGGTTACCGTTATAATCAATTATGCTATCGACGCCAGTGTTCCCCGCTAATGCTTGTGAACTTGCCGAAGTATCAACAATACCTTTTGAAGGGTTTAGAAATGAAGCTATCACACTGTGATTTTCAGGATCTAGATAGGAATCTGAGCGCATCAGCTTATCTTCGCCAATAAGGTAAGTCTCACCTGTCTGTCCTAGGCCTGAACGTTCCATCATAATCGCATTGAGTGCGTCCAGCGGAAACTGAAACACTAATACACCAATCTTTTCTTCACCATCAAATATTGGCGAGGCTATGAAGCCTGCAGGCGCTTCATAGGAGGGTGCATAGCGCTTGAGATCAGAGAAAACCACTTGGTTTTTGTCCGAACTTTTACTCGCTTTTAAAAAGGCTTCTGCAAAATTGGTATTGGCATAAGGCCCTGTTTTTAATGAAGTTGCAAAATCCAGCTCTTTAAAAACCGAGTAAACAACCTCGCCACTTTTATCATCGACTAAAAATATATCGTAGTAACCAAAACGCTCTAAATAACTACGCAGTACCGGATGTACCTGACTGTGGGTTCTATCATATGCGGTATTTCTATTTGATTGACTCAGTTTGTCTTTCTCACCTAAGGGGTGCTGGTTGTTACTGATAAAATCATGTTGATAGGCAATCGCTTTGTCACTGAGCTTGGCAATCATAGCCCGGGTATCAGGACTTCTTCCCTGATTGCGTTTAGCATACTCAGCTGCAAAACCTTTCGAGTAATAGTCAGCTACAGATTCACGCATGGCACTGATTTCACTGCTGCCACGTGGCAGGGGAAAGAAACGTTGAAAGTCCCTCATCGCATCTACAACCATTAGGCTCTCTGATAGTGTAACAACTTGATTTTCTATAGTATTAAAGTAGCGATCTAATGAGGATTTTTTGATATCTCGTACTGAAGTTAGCTGGTTAAAAGATTGTTTTTTTAATGCATTGCTAGCACTGTATAGCGATGAGGCCATCACCATTAATGCTGGTAAAATTCCGGCGAGTAAAAAACACAGTAACAGTTTATGACCCAACTTCATTGATTTCTTGGTATTTAGCGCAAACATTGATAGTACTCCTTAAGGTAAGGTGCTCGATCTAAGAAGGGCTATGTAAAAACTGTAATGCAGGCACACATGCCATCAGCTGAATATGTGTATAAGACGTCGTTTATTTATTACTTTATAAACAATTTAACCCCAACATTAAGGATCAAAGCAAGGAGACTGGTTCTCGACTACTACTCTAGAATAAAAAACTTAATGATCATACTATTTGAATTTAAAATGTCATCGTTTTTTATGAAGGGAACCCCCCTACAATACTTAAGTAGTGACTAATACGAACAATGAGATAGGCATCCGCATTTTGATCCTAATAAAAAGAATAGCTGTGAAGTTGAATAGTTCAAGATATTTTGAATGAAAACTGTCATCAAATATCATCGTAGCTGACTAAGCTTGAAATTTAGTCAGATAAAAAGCTGACGCAATTTAAATCGCGCCAGCACTAAAGCTTAAATTATTCCTGATAGCTTTGAATGACACTTGAGAAATCTAAATTTCCATTACCTTTTGCACTGTGTGCTTTAAAGAGTTCCTGCGCTTTAGTCCCCATCGGCGTAGCAGAGCCACTTTGCTCACTTAAATCCATCGCTAGCCCCAAATCTTTGCACATCAAGTCAACTTGAAAGCCCCCTTGATAATCGTTGGATGCCGGTGCATTAGGCATTACTCCTGGGAAGGGATTGTAAACTTCTAAAGCCCAGTTTCCACCTGAGCTCAAGCGCATAATTTCAGAGAGTACTTTAGGGTCAAGACCGTTTTCGACCCCCATATTCAGTGCTTCACTGGTGCCGCTCATCAAAATTGCCAGCAGCATATTGTTGCAAGCTTTAGCAACTTGACCACTGCCTTGAATACCTGCATGAAAGATATTTTTGCCCATCACATCTAATACAGGTTTGGCTTGTTCAAACTGCTGATCACTCGCCCCCACCATAAAAGATAAAGTACCGGCAACCGCACCACCAACACCACCAGACACCGGTGCATCGATAAAATTAATAGCGCGCTGTGCCGCTTCATTGCCAACGCTTTTAGCGGTTTTGGCATCAATGGTTGATGAGTCAATTACCAATGTACTTTTAGAGATATGATCAAACAGTGGCTGATCACCAGTGACATATAAACCTTCAACATGCTTGCCTGCTGGTAGCATACTAATCACGTAATCGACATCAGTAACCGCTTGCACCGCGCTACTCGCCTCACTTGCACCATTACTCACTAAGCTGGCGATAGCCTCTGCTGATAAGTCAAAAACTTTAACACTGTGCCCGGCTTTCACTAAATTAATAGCCATCGGAGCACCCATATTACCTAAACCGATAAATCCTATATTCGCCATGTATTTGTCCTTTTACTGGTATTTTTTATTATCTATTAGAAGTATTCAAATATAAATCTGTATTAAGAGACCTCTGCATAACGTAACGAACGAAGATAAAACAAGGCAAAAATCGGCGAAATAGCGGAATCAGCGTGCCCCTCTTTATAGGTATTACTGGTTTATATGCGCATTTCTAGTTGATTTAAGCATTACTTAATTCATTTCTATTTAAGGATTTAAGCACTACTTAATTCATTTCTATTGAGCCGGTTTTTAACGTCGTATTATCAAGTGCAGTCGTTATCTGAGATCTCTTTACATATCTGCCAGTGGGTTAGTGGGCCAAACAGGATCAAACAGCTGATCGAGAAAAGCTTGCTCAACTTGTTCCACTTGCTTAAAGCGCCAATTAGGTGCGCCGTCTTTATCGATCAGTAATGCCCTGACCCCTTCTGCTAGCTCTCCCACCACACAGCATTGCACTGATAGCGCAAGCTCAGCCATAAACACTTGCTTTAATGAAAGGTGTTTACTTAACGCTAACTGCTGGTAAATCATCGCGATAGACATTGGGCTACCGTGAGCGACTGCTTTTTGCGCTTTATTAACCCAGCTATCATCCAGTTCGAGCGCCAGTAAGTTTTTTACAAACTCATTGGCACTGTCCACATCGGTGAGCGTTTGAATCAAGTCAAAATGTTCTCTGACTGGAGAGATTTGTAGCTGCGCTTCACTGATATTTTCTAAGCCTCTTAAAATCTGATTGATTGAGGCATGGGCATTGCTTGCTAAATCAGCGGCTAATAGCTGCTCGATAAATTCAGGGCGCTGCGCGTTGTCCAATTGACGTTGTGCTATGCCTAAATACTTAGCATCTGCTGCGTTAATACGCTGACCTGTCATACCTAAAAACAACCCAGTACGACCGGGACAGCGGTTCAAAAACCAACTGGCACCTACATCAGGGTAGAGACCAATAGTGACCTCTGGCATAGCGATCATGGTCGTCTCTGTAACCACTGAATAATGGCAGCCCGCTAATAAACCTAAACCACCACCCATCACAATGCCTGCACCCCAGCCAATAATAGGTTTAGGGTAAGTATGGATTGTGTAATCTAAGCGGTATTCTGCTTCAAAATAGTTTTTTGCAAGCTCACCACCCCCCTCTTGTTGTAACGAGTGATACAAACTCACTACATCGCCACCAGCACAAAAGGCTTTTTCGCCGCTACCATCTAAGATAATAGCCACCACTGAATCATCATCTCTATAGCTATCTAAGGCCGGCTGAATAATGTTGATCATTTCCAGTGATAGCGCATTTAACGAGCGCGGCGCATTCAACGTTATTTCTATGACTTTACGCCCATCAAACGTTTGATGTTCTGTTAGTAGTACACAACTCACAAGCTCACTCCTGCATAGAGGCATCACCCTGAATCAGAGCACTAATTCAGGGTGAATATTTATTTCAAATCGATAGTGGTATTGACACCGGTGTCGATATCTTCATCAAACCAGCGCGCTGTAATTGTTTTAGTCTCAGTAAAGAACTTAACACCCTGCTTGCCATAAGCATGTTGATCACCAAAGAAAGACTTCTTCCACCCGGTAAACGAAAACATTGGCAGTGGTACAGGAACAGGCACGTTAATACCTACATTACCCACTTGAATTTCATGCTGGTATTTACGTGCAGCCGCACCTGATGAAGTAAAGATCGACGTGCCATTACCGTAAGGGTTTTCATTGATCAGTGCAATGGCATCTTCAAGCGTTGCCACTTCAATGGCGATCAATACCGGGCCAAAAATCTCTTCCTGATATATGGTCATATCTGTGGTGACATCAGTGAACATAGTTGGGCCAACAAAGTTACCTTTCTCCAACCCTTCGACCACCACGTCTGATCCATCGAGAATACAGTTAGCACCCTCAGCCTTGCCCTGTGCGATAAAATTAAGTACGCGCTCTTTCGCTTGAGGATTAATCTGTGGTCCGTATCCCGCCTCTTCATCATCCCAAGCACCTGGGCGCACTTGTGCTAAAGCTTCTTTTATTTCAGGAATCCACGCCTTTGAATCGCCGACAAACACCGCGACAGAAATAGCCATACAACGCTGACCTGCAGCGCCTACTGAGGCACCCGCTATGTTATTAATTACTTGCTTTTTAGCCGCATCCGGCATAACAACCATATGATTTTTGGCACCGGCAAAGGCTTGTACCCGCTTCATATGATCACTACCGGTACGATAGATATGCTCCCCTACAGCCACAGAGCCAACAAAAGAGATCGCCGGTAAATCAGGGTGTACCAATAGCTGCTGTACCACTTCTTTGTCACCGTGTAGTACTTGCAAGATGCCTTTAGGCGCTCCTGCTTCAACAAAAAGTTCTGCTAAGCGCATGGGTGTTAATGGGTTTTGCTCAGAAGGTTTTAATATAAAAGCGTTACCACAAGCAATCGCTATCGGGAACATCCACAACGGAATCATTGCTGGAAAATTGAAAGGCGTAATACCGACACAGACACCCAGTGGCTGAGTGAAGCTGTAACAATCTATTTTACGGGCAACATTCTCCAGCGTTTCTCCCATAGTCAGGGATGCCACATTAGCGGCGTGTTCGACCACTTCAATACCGCGCCATACATCTCCCATAGCATCGGGAAATGTTTTACCTGATTCCTTAGACAAAATTGTCGCTATTTCTTTTTGGTGCTCTTTTAGTAAAGCCTGATAAGTCAGCATGACTCTAGCGCGATCACCGACTGACTTTTCTTTCCATATAGCAAAGGCATCTTTAGCTGTTTCAATCGCAGTATTAACCTCTTCATCAGTCGCGCAGGGAACTTGCGCAATCACTTCCTGCGTAGCTGGGTTAGTAACGTCGATGAGTTTCGTGCTTTTGCTGTTAATGAACTCGCCATTAATCAATAGAGGTACTTGTGCAATCATGATTTATTATCCTTTTTATGGGCTTGTATATTCTAATTGCAATTATTTAAGCATACAGATGAAGAGGTAACGATTGATAATCTTGCGCATTTGATGGATTATATTGCGATACATATAATCCTTTAGTATATATAAATAGAGGCTAAGAGATGAGTCAACCTTCAAACTGGCCATTGCCGCAAGACAGCCTTCGCCTGGTTGTGCCAAGAACCATCACCCGAAACTTGGCGACTAACAAACTCTCTCAAGGGCTATACCCTAAAGCTGCTGGTTGCTATAAGCGCGCAGCAAAGCATACTATGTTGCGTCGTGTGCACGACGATAATTTGTTAATTTATTGCATTGAAGGGGGTGGGGAGTTTTGTGTCGATCAAGAACGCCATCAAGTGAATGCGGGGGATTTATTACTATTGCCCAGTGGCGTCGCCCACAGCTATCAATCGAGTTTAACTAATCCATGGACCGTTTACTGGGCACACTTCAGTGGTGATCATTGTGATACTTTCATCAATCACTTAAAAGGGCCTAAGGATAAATTCATTGTGCCTGTGGGGGTTAATTCGCGATTGATTGCTAATTTTGATTATCTATTGGAAAGTTTACAATCGAGTATTAATGTCAGTGCATTTATTCACGGGGCAAATATGCTGCAACAAATACTTACTTCTATTCCTCAGTTACGCCCATTAGCGAAAGCCCAGTTGATCGCCCATCAATTTGATTTAGAATTAGTGCACTCTTTGATGCAATCGAGCTTACACGAACAACTGAATTTAACTGCGCTGGCGCAAAGCGTTAATCTTTCGAAATTTCATTTTATTAAGAAATACAAAGCACTAACGAATACCACGCCTATCAACTATTTTATTCACTTAAAGATAGAGCGTGCCTGTCATCTGTTAGATATATCCACCAAACCAATCAAAGAAATAAGCTATGATTTGGGTTATGTTGATACTTATTATTTCTCACGCATTTTCAAAAAAATCATGGGCATTTCACCCAAGCAATACCGACAGATGCGTAACAGTACTTTCTTAGAGTAAGTGATTTAGTGAGACCTCAGCATAACTACTGCATTTGATAATGCAGCGTTAAAAACAGGCTCAATAAAAATGAATTAAGTAATGTTTAAATCATCTAGAAATGCTCATTTACACCAGTAATACCCATAAAGAGGGGCACACTGACTCCGCTACTTCGCCTGTTTTTGCCTTGTCTTATCTGAATTCGCTACGTTATGCAGAGGTCGCTAAGTGATTAAGTTAACGTAATCGGCAGCTCTGTCGTTCTTTTAACTTCGCTCATCGCCACACTGGAGTTCATCTCCTGCAAGCCCGGTAATTTTGCCAGTTTTTCACGATAGAGCTTTTCGTATCCCGCAATATCTGTGGTCACTATACGCAATAGAAAATCCACTTGTCCGATCATAATAAAACACTCTGTTACCTCGGGGATTTTTTTAACTTCTTCCTCAAAAGCTTCAAGTTCGCTGTTCGCAGTGAGCTTTACCTCTGCATAAATCACCGAATGTAAACCAAGCTTTTTAGGATCTAACACGCCGATTCTTCGTAAAATATAGCCCTCCTCCTCTAAACGTTTAATTCGTCGCCAACACGGTGGTTGCGATAAATTAACCCGCTCTGCTATCTCTGATGCAGACATACTGGCGTCACTTTGAATTAACTTTAAAATTTGTCTATCAGTATTATCAATATTCACGTTTCTCACCCTAGGCGTATAAATAACCACTAATTATTATTATTTAAGTATTTTTTATACTCATTAAGTGCTTTTTAACATATTAATAGAATAAAAAATACGCACTATTTCAGATACATTATTAGTACCAGAAAAATATTTTCACAGACCAATAAAAATAAGAGATCCAGTGATATGTCCGTATTTTCACACCTTGAGTTTGACGATCATGAGCAGGTCGTTTTTGTTAACGATGCTAAAAGCGGTTTAAAAGCCATTATTGCAGTGCACAATACTCATCTTGGCCCAGCACTTGGCGGCTGTCGTATGTGGCCTTACGACAGTGACCAAGCAGCACTGACCGATGTGCTGCGCCTCTCTAAAGGCATGAGCTACAAATCAGCTATTGCAGGGCTGTCTTTAGGCGGTGGTAAATGTGTCATTCTCGGCAATCCACGCAAAGATAAGACGCCTGAATTACTACGCGCCCTAGGCCGGGCCATTGAAGGCTTGTCAGGTGCCTATATCACCGCAGAAGATTCAGGCACAAGTGTGGCTGATATGATCACTATCAGTGAGTGCACACAGTACGCCTCTGGATTTGTTGCAGAACGTCAACACGCAGGAGACCCTTCTCCTTCAACAGCTTTAGGGGTTTTTGTCGGCTTAAAAGCCAGTGTTAAGCAGCAATTTAATCGCTCGGATTTAAAGGGATTAACGGTCGCTGTGCAAGGCGTAGGTAATGTTGGCCGGCATTTATGCCGGTATTTAAAAGATGCCGGTGCACAACTCATTGTGACGGACATCTTTGCTGAAAATGTTGACATAGCCGTCAATGAATTTGGCGCCACTGCGGTTGCTCCCGATGAGATTTATGCCGTTGAAGCCGATGTATTTGCCCCTTGCGCTATGGGTGGCATCCTCAATGATGAAAACTTAAACCAGTTAAAAGCCAAAGTTATTGCAGGGGCTGCTAACAACCAGCTAGCCAACCCTGAAGTACTGGAAACAATACGCTCTAAAAACATTTTATACGCGCCAGATTACGTCATTAATGCCGGTGGCATTATTGATATTGCCTACCAGCGAAACGGCCAAGATGAAGCAGCGCTTACCGCTCACATTGAGACTATTGGCACGACTTTAAGCAGTATTTATCAACGCGCTGTACAAACCAATTTAGCCACGCAAACAGTTGCCGATCAAATGGCACAAGAGCGTATATATACTGATAGCCCGCTTTCTGAAAACCTGATGCCTATACACGGAACATCTAAACAAAACATCTAAACAATAAGGTTGAATGATGACTAACGATAAACCGACCTATCAATCTAAACTTTTTGTGCCTAAAACCTCTTCACGCCCTGAAAACCGTGCAGATTTTTCACATCTAAAAATCCCCACACCTCTTGAAAGCAAACGCCCTGACGTTCTAGTGGATGCTGAGCAAACGCGTGATTTAGCTTACGGATTAGTGCGGGTATTAGATGATAATCATCAGGCCCAAGGAGAGTGGCAGCCCAACTTATCAGCGGACAAACTGCGTGAGGGGCTAAGACATATGATGCACGTACGCGCCTATGATGAGCGCATGTTCAGCATGCAGCGTCAGGGAAAGCTAACTTTTTATGTAAAAAGCAGTGGCGAAGAAGCCGTATCCATTGCCCAAGCAATGGCACTCAGCGACGGCGATATGTTATTTCCCAGCTATCGCCAGCAAGGGCTGCTCTTTGTACGTAAACGCCCTGTCGTTGATATGATGTGCCACTGCTTGTCCAATGCCAAAGACAATATCAAAGGTCGTCAAATGCCCGTCTTTTACAGCTGGAAAGAGGGTAATTTCTTTTCTATTTCAGGCAATTTGGCCACGCAATACTCACAAGCTGTTGGCTGGGCAATGGCCTCTGCCTATAAAGGCGAGTCACATATCGCCTCAGCCTGGGTGGGAGATGGCACAACAGCTGCCGCTGATGTGTATCACGCCTTAGTCTTTGCCTCTACCTATAAAGCGCCGGTTATTTTAAATGTGGTTAATAACCAATGGGCAATATCCACCCCACAATCCTTTGCTAACACTGGAACGACCTTTGCCGCACGCAGTATCGGCTTTAGTATCCCCGGTATTCGTGTTGATGGTAACGATTTCTTAGCCGTTTACGCTGCTACTCAGTGGGCTGCACAGCGCGCCCGCGAAGGCGGTGGCGCTACCTTTATTGAGCTATACACCTATCGCAGCGAAGGCCACTCCACCAGCGATAACCCCGATGCTTATCGCAGTAAAGATGCTGCTAAACACTGGCCATTAGGCGATCCGATCGAGCGTTTAAAAAACCATTTAATAGCTATCGATGAGTGGAGTGAAGAGCAACATACAGCGCTGCAAGTAGAGCTTAAGGCTGAGATTTTAGCTAACTGGAAAGAGGCCCTATCTTACGGCTCGTTCGAGGACGGCCCACATTGGCCTGTGAGCACCATGTTCGATGATGTATTTAAAGATGTACCGCCGCATTTACAAAAACAACGCGCGCAAATGGGAGAATAAACATGGCTAAAATGAATATGATACAAGCGTTAAACTCAGCCATGGATCTGTGCATGGAGCGCGACCCCAACGTATTAGTAATGGGGGAAGATGTTGGTTATTTTGGTGGCGTTTTTCGCTGTACCCAAGGGCTCTATGATAAATACGGACCACACAGAGCGCTAGATATGCCGATCGCTGAAGGCGGTATTATGGCTACAGCGATAGGCATGGGCGTTAACGGCCTAAGACCGGTGGTTGAAATGCAATTTGCCGATTACATCTACCCAGCCTTTGATCAAATTGTCTCAGAACTTGGCCGCTTGCGCCATCGCAGTGGCGGCGAATACTTCGCCCCAGTGACTATTCGCACCCCTTGCGGTGGCGGTATTCGCGGTGGACAAACGCACTCGCAATCCCCCGAGGCGATGTTCACCCATGCCTGCGGTATAAAAACTGTGATGCCATCAAACCCCTATGATGCAAAAGGGCTTTTGATCGCGGCCATTGAAGATGATGATCCGGTGATCTTTTTTGAGCCCAAGCGAATCTATAACGGTCCCTTTGACGGTGATCATACTAAAGCATCTAGCAGCTGGGCGTCACACCCAATGGGTGAAGTCCCCGATGACTATTACTCCTTAGCGCTGGGCAAGGCCAGTATTGTACAAGCGGGCAGCGATGTCACTGTTATTAGCTACGGCAATATGGTGCATGTAGCACAAGCGGCAATTAACGCCAGTGGCATAGACGCTGAGCTGATTGATTTGCGCACTTTGCTGCCTTTAGATACTGACACTATAGAACAATCAGTGAAAAGGACTGGGCGCTGTGTGGTGATCCATGAAGCCACTCGTACCAGTGGTTTTGGCGCAGAAATTGTCTCGCAAATTCAAGAGGCCTGTTTCTGGCATTTAAAGGCACCAATAGAGCGTGTGACCGGCTGGGATACCCCCTACCCGCATGCTTATGAGTGGGAATACTTTCCCAGCCAAGATCGTATTAATGCAGCGATGCAACGCACTCTGGAGAGCAACTAATGTCAGAATTCAGCTTTAAGTTACCCGATTTGGGTGAGGGCATTGTCGAATCAGAAATAGTTGAATGGCATGTCAAACTAGGCGATGACGTTGCTGAAGACCAACACATTGTCGATGTAATGACCGACAAAGCAGTGGTT
>Ga0209396_1003685_pt1 | contig 15302 bp, 13 predicted proteins | sample GOMGulsemesocosm_6_FD_184638 | JGI IMG/M metagenome (GOLD analysis project Ga0209396, IMG submission 184638) | Methane-oxidizing microbial communities from mesocosms in the Gulf of Mexico - GOM8C Gulf of Mexico (SPAdes) (version 2) | ecosystem: Environmental > Aquatic > Marine > Cold seeps...
AAAATGATGGGGGTGTCAGCGGATGACCCTTCAGTTATTTATGTTTTAGAAGAGGCTAGTGGTGTTTTTGGAGGTTTTCATAAATCTACTGATGGAGGAGCAACATTTACAAAACTAAATCACGCAGGTAAAAATTACTTTGGATATAGTTCTGCTGCTGATGATACAAGTGGTCAGGCACCTAGAGATATGGATGTAGCAGTAAATCCTAATGATGTTAATGAAGTGCATATTGCCGGAGTCAATACCTGGCGATCTTCTGATGGGGGAGCGAATTTTAGTATAACGTCACAATGGACTCCTGGGAATGCTTCGGGACAAAATATTGGGTATTGTCATGCTGATGTTGATATTCTAGAATTTATAGGAAGCACATTATATGTAGGTTCTGATGGAGGGATTTTTCTTGCAGAAAACACAACAACCATATCTAGTAACTATTATAGAGATATTACCTCCGGATTAGGGATTCGTCAGTTTTATAAAATAGGAGTAAGTCAATCTGATCCTGAAATTGTAACAGGTGGCGCACAGGATAATGGTACTTCAGTATATGATACTACAGGAAATTGGAAAGATTGGTTAGGAGCTGATGGGATGGAATCGTTTGTAGATAAAGATGATAACACCATTCTTTACGGAACTTCTCAAAGTGGATCCTTGTACAAATCAACTAACACAGGAACAAGCTATTCTGGGCTTTCAGAGCCTGAAGGGAAATCAGGGAATTGGGTAACACCATTTGAGCAGGATCCATTGATTACCAATACTATTTACTCAGGATATGATCAAGTGTATAAGTCGATTAGCGGTGGTGCTTTTTGGGTACCTATATCTCAGGTATTCAGTGGGAATTTAAATCACCTTAAAATAGCGCCTTCTGATAGTAATACGATGTATGCTTCAAGAGGGTCAGAAATGTTTAGAACTACTGATGGAGGTGCAACAAACTGGACAACGTTAACAGGTTTTTCAGGTTCAATTAATTCTATTGCTATTCATCCTACCGACCCTGCAAGAGTAGCCATTGCTACTACAGGAGCAAATAAAGTGTATGTGTCAACCGATAGCGGAGCAACATGGTCTTCCTATTTATTTGATTTACCAAGTTTTAGCGCATTGGCTCTAGTTTGGGAAAATAATGGGAAAAACGGACTGTATTTAGGGATGAATTATGGAGTGTATTATATGGATAATACAACACCTACAAATTGGTTGCCTTTTAGTAACAACTTACCAAATGTAGAGATAAGTGAATTTGAAATTAATACTGCTAATAATAAAATATATGTAGGAACTTATGGTAGAGGAGTTTGGAAATCTGATTTATATGACACAGCTGTTTTAAGTACGGATGATGTGGAATTAAGTACAATTGCAGTTTATCCAAATCCAGCAACTAAATCGCTTAATCTGTCATGGAATAAAAGTGATGAGGTAAGTATTAAAATGTTTAACTCAATTGGGAAATTAGTATTTTTTGCCAAAGAGGTAAATTTATTAGAACCAATGCAAATAGATGTAAATTCATTTGCAATAGGTATATATTTCGTAAAAATTAATACAGCTAATGGCATAACTACTAAAAAAATTATAATTAATTAGACGATTATTATTATGTATATAAGCCCAATATAGTTTTTTCTGTATTGGGCTTTTCTATGCTAGTAGGAATGAATATTTTGCAGTAATTTTGTTTTTATGGAATTCTCTTCAAAACTTTTAGAAAATGCAGTGTATGAAATGTCACAATTACCAGGAATTGGTAAGCGAACGGCGTTACGATTAGTATTGCATTTATTGAGGCAACACCCAGATCAAACCAATAAATTATCATTAGCGTTGAAACAAATGCGTTCAGAAATTAAACACTGTTCCAATTGTCATAATATTTCAGATGTGGCCTTGTGTGAAATATGTGCTAATACAACTCGTAATGATCGCTTAATTTGTGTGGTTGAGGATATTCGTGATGTTATGGCTATTGAAGGTACCAATCAGTTTAAAGGATTGTATCATGTGTTAGGAGGGAAAATTTCACCAATTGATGGAGTAGGACCTTCCGAATTGAATATTGACTCCTTAGTACAAAAAGTACTTGATGGAAAAGTAGATGAGCTTATTTTTGCTTTGAGCTCTACAATGGAAGGGGATACCACTAATTTTTATATCTACAGAAAAATTGAAAGCGCTAAGATTACAGTGTCAACTATAGCCAGAGGAATTTCTGTTGGGGATGAATTAGAATATGCTGATGAGGTTACCCTTGGTAGGAGTATTCAACACCGTATCCCTTTTGAGCAATCGCTAAAAGGGTAGTTTTTACAAAAACTAGAAAATATTGATTGCTTACTTAGTATAACAATCTGTGTAAACTACGTCAATTTTAGTGGCTAAATCAAAATCTTTTTCAGTTAATCCATCAACATCATGAGTATTGAGTGAAATAGTAACAATGTTGTATACATTTTTCCAATTAGGATGATGGTTCGCTTTTTCAGCAATCAAAGCAATGGTCGTCATGAAGGAAAAGGCTTCAATAAAATTTTCAAAAACAAATTCTCTATGAATGAATTTCCCTTTGAGAATCCATTTCTCGTTTAAGTAACTCAGTTTTTCAGTAGCTTCTATTTTTGTTAACTTTTTCATAGAATGTAAATTGTATAGTAAGGTACAAAATTTATTGCTTGATTTTTTCTAATATATTAAGTGAATTAGTTGTGTTTTAAATCCTAAATAACCAGTTTTGAGCATGGATTATTAGGGATTAATATTTATTTTTGAAAACTATGTTAGCAACACCAAATACGTTTTAATGAACTACCCAAAAATACCATTAGCACAGCAAATAATTCAGCTATGTGCAGCCAAAGGAATTCATCACGTTGTGATATCTCCAGGTAGTAGAAATGCGCCATTAATAATTGGTTTTTCGGCGTATGAAAAAATTAAAACCTATAGCGTAGTTGATGAGCGATGTGCAGCTTTTTTTGCACTGGGAATAGCTCAAGAAATAAAGCAACCAGTTGCAGTGGTGTGTACCTCAGGTTCCGCATTATTAAATTATTATCCAGCAATTGCTGAGGCATTTTATAGTAAAATACCATTAATAGTAATTTCCGCAGACAGACCTAAACATTTGATTGATGTAGGTGATGGACAAACAATCCGTCAGGAAAATGTGTTTGAAAACCATATTTTATACTCAGCCAATTTAAACGAGAATACAGCTGATAATGATGACATTCAGAAACAAATAAATACTGCAATAAATACTGCGGTATCAATACATGGGCCAGTACACATTAACGTACCGTTTGCTGAGCCTTTGTATGAAATTCAGGAGGGTTTTACAGAAGAAATTAGTGTAATAGCTCCTGATGTTGAGGCGAAAATGATTGATGCAGAAAAATTTGCGACTTTTTTGAAAGAATGGAAGGGTGTCAAAAAGCGAATGATTTTAGTAGGTGTCAATCCACCAAATGAAATTGAACAACGCTTTTTAGACTTTTTAGGAACTGATGAAGCAACAGTAGTTTTTACAGAGTCTACTTCAAATGTACATCATGCTAATTTTTTTCCAAGTATCGATAAAATTATTGCTCCTTTAAATGAACAGGAGTTTAAAGAATTACAACCAGAAATACTATTGACTTTCGGTGGTGTTTTTGTTTCTAAGAAAATTAAAGCCTTTTTACGAAATTATAGCCCTAAAGCACATTATCATATTGGAGGAGAAAATGCATTGGACACATTTTTTTGCTTAAAAGATCATTTTAATGTTTCGGAGAATGTGTTTTTTAATGAGTTGATAAATTGTAGTTCAGTTGTCAAGAGTGGTTATCAATCAAAATGGTTAGTTGTAAAAGAAAAACGAGCCATAAAGCATCAAACTTATTTAGAAACACTTCCTTTTTCAGATTTTAAAGCATTTGAATATATTTTGAAAGGCTTGCCTAATGATATTGTATTGCATTTAAGTAATAGCTCAACAATAAGGTACGTGCAATTGTTTGATGGAAATCCAAATGTCATTCAATATTGCAATAGAGGAACAAGCGGTATTGATGGATCTACAAGTACAGCAATTGGCCATGCAGCAGTATCTAAAAATCAAAATGTATTGATTACAGGAGATTTGAGTTTCTTATATGATTCAAATGGTTTGTGGAATGCTAATATCCCTAATAATTTTAGAATTATTGTTATTAATAATAGTGGCGGTGGAATATTTAGGATTTTACCAGGAGCTAAGAATACAACGAATTTTGAAACATATTTTGAAACAACGCATCAGCTTTCCGCTGAGCACCTGAGTAAAATGTATGGCTTTGAATATGCTGCAGTGAAGGATGAAAGTAGTTTAAAAACGAAGTTAAATGACTTTTATGCAATATCAGTATCGCCTAAAATTTTAGAAATATTTACTCCTAGAACAGTGAATGATTTACATTTAATAGATTACTTCAAGCATTTAAGAAGTTAAGTCTACTTGAGTTATTTATTTTTTTTAGTTATCAGGAAATTACTTATATTTGAGATAGAACAATTAATTAACAAACTAATATTATGAGTAAAAGAGACGAATTAATACAAAAGTACGAAGCAGATTTAAAAGATAAATGTGGAGTAACTCCAAACATGGATTTATTAAAAAAAGTAGTAATAGGTTGTGGCCCTTCTATTTATAATAAGGATGCCTCTACAGTTTCTGGTACTGATGAAAAAGAATTAGCAACAGTGAAAAATAACTTCTTAATTAAAAAATTAGGGTTATCTGATGGAGCTGCTTTAGATAAAGGTATTGATGTGGTAATGGAAACTTATGGTAAATCAAACAGAAATAAATATAGAGCTGTTGTATATTATTTATTAGCAGAGCACTTTAAAAAAACAGCTGTTTATAACTAGAATCACAGGTAATAATATAGTAAAGCGTTCACTTAGTGAACGCTTTTTTTTTGCTAAAATTTGGTGGATAGCACGCCCATAAAGAACAAAAAGGATTACTTTTGTACCCAATAAATTATTAGTATGGAATTAGGTAGAGTAAATAGACTTGAAATAGATAGAGATACACCTCCAGGATTATTCTTGTTAGATGAAGAAGGAAATGATGTGCTTCTTCCTGGTAAATATATTCCTGAGACATTTGAAATCGGAGAAACTCTAGATGTGTTTGTTTACTTGGATAATGAGGAGCGTATAATAGCGACTACTCATATGCCATATATTCAATTGGAAGAATTTGGTTGGTTGAAAGTAAACCAAGTAACCAGACATGGTGCATTTTTGGATTTAGGAATTGAAAAAGATTTGTTTGTTCCTTTTAACGAGCAAGCGCGTCCTATGCAAGAAGGGAAAAGCTATTTGGTATATATGTTTTTGGATGATAAAACAGGTAGACTTGTTGGGACAAGTAAGATAAATAAGTATTTGTCTAATGAAAACTTGACCGTAGCTGAATTTGATGAGGTTGATATTATTGTGTCTCATATGACAGATATTGGTGTTAATGTTATTATTAACCAAATGCATAAAGGTTTGGTGTATGACGATCAAGTTTTTCAAGATATTCGTGTTGGTGATATTATGACAGGGTATATTAAAAAAATTAGACCAGGGAATAAGATTGATGTTTCTTTTCAGCAAATTGGATTTAGAAACATTGAGCCAAATGCAGCGTATATTTTAAAAGAATTAGAGGAGAACGATGGTTTTTTAGGACTGAATGATAAGTCTAACCCAGAAGTAATAAAGCAATTAGTTCAGATGAGTAAAAAGAACTTTAAAAAGGCTATAGGTTCTTTGTATAAAGAAAAACGAATTACGATAAAAGAAGACGGTATCTATTTAGTAGGTGGAGATTCTGAGTAATATTTTAATACAATAGTCATAAAAAAAACGCTAACATTTACTGTTAGCGTTTTTTTAGTTTTGGTTGGTAATGTTTTTTTAGTTATTTAACATAACAGGCATTACAAGCATGGTAATTTGCTCACCTTCATCTAGTCCGTCAATCGGAGTTAAGATTCCTGCTCTGTTTGGTAATGACATTTCTAAAGAAACATCATCGGAAGTTAAATTATTAAGCATTTCTGTTAAGAAACGAGAGTTGAATCCTATTTGTAAATCATCACCTTGATAATCACATGTCAAACGCTCTTCGGCTTTATTAGAATAATCGATATCTTCAGCTGATATATTTAATTCAGCACCAGCTATTTTTAATCTAATTTGATGTGTTGTTTTGTTTGAGAATATAGAAACTCGCTTTACAGAGTTTAAAAACTGATTTCTAGCAATGGTTAACTGATTTGGGTTTTCCTTTGGTATTACTGCTTCGTAATTAGGGTATTTACCGTCAATTAATCTACAAATTAAATCAATATTATCAAAAGTGAATCTAGCGTTAGACTCGTTGTATTCCATAGTTACCTCAGTGTCATTTCCTCCTAAGATTCCTTTTAATAAGTTTAAAGGTTTTTTAGGCATGATAAATTCTGCATTCTCTGAAGCGGTAATATCAGTACGTTGGTATTTTACTAATTTATGGGCGTCAGTAGCAACAAAGGTTAAACTTTCGGTTGAAAACTGGAAGAATACACCACTCATTACAGGTCTTAAATCATCATTACCAGCAGCGAAAATAGTTTTACTAATTGCTGTTGCTAAAACATCACCTGAAAATAAAGTTTTACTTGGGTTTTCTAACGATACTGCTTTAGGGAACTCTTCTCCATTTGCATATGCCAATGCATATTTACCATGGTTTGAGCTTATTTCTACCGTGTTGTTATCCTCAATGATAAAGGTTAGCGGTTGTTCAGGAAATGTTTTTAAAGTATCTAATAATAATCTTGCTGGAATGGCAACACTACCATTTGATTCTGATTCTACCTCTAAAGTAGATGACATTGTAGTTTCCAGGTCACTTGCAGAAACAACTAAAGTTGTTTGTTTTAACTCAAACAAAAAGTTGTCTAAAATTGGTAAAGTATTGTTATTATTAATTACACCTCCAAGAATTTGAAGCTGTTTCAATAAATATGAACTTGAAACTATAAATTTCATCTGTTTTTATTTTTTATACGAATTACAAATATATTCCAATTACTTGGAATTAAGAAAGAATGTTATTAACAAGATTGATGGTTTTTCAACAAATTTAACTGTATTTCTGCTTTCTGAAATAGCTGAATGATATTCCGAAAATACCGAGTAGGAGTAACGGTAATAAAATGTTAATCAGTTGCCATTTTAGCTTTTCATCAGCTATACGTTCTAGATCTAAAAATGGTATTTTAACTTCTTTGTTACGAACATTCATTAGGCCGGTATCATCTAGTAAATAATTTACGGAATTTAATAAAAACTCTTTATTCCCAAAGTTTTGTCCGGTTTTTTTATCATACCCAAGCGGAAGTGGTTTTCCTTTTCGGAGTTGATTTTTAATAACATCACCATCGGAAACAATAATCATTTTAGCAGCTTTGTTTTCATCTTTATGCTTACGATATTCAAAAGGTTTTATTCTGTTTTTAAAGGCAGATGTAAAACTTCCTTCCAAAAGAGCAGCTAATGTCAAGTTTTGTTTGGTAAACTGTTTAAGGTCTGGTTTTTTTGACTGGTTAATTTCGTTAAGACTTACAATCTTTGGCATTCCAACTGTTGCAGAGTATTCGGATGATTGTAGTAAAGGTGTTTTTTTGATGTTTATGCCTTGTTTTACCAAGTCAATGGTATTCGCGAATTCAAACTTTACTGGAGTAATATTATTTACTATGGAATGTTTTATCTTAGGAATAACAACAGGATTATAAAGCCAAGGATATTGATTTTGTTGGTCATTGTTGTCAACTAAGACAATGTTTGAAGAGTACATGTCTTTTACCAGTACCGGGTTGATTCTACAGCCGTACTGAAAAAAGAAATCATTCAAATTCAAATTTTTTCCTAAAGCTAAGGTTTCACCACGTTTTGATAAGCTGTCCATTTCTGCATGAACAGCATCTATTAGCCACAAGGATTTACCTCCGTTGATAGTGTATTGATCTAATGCATATTTTTGTTTGTCAGAAAATGCTTTTTGAGGTTTGGCGACTATTATTAAGTCTAATTGTTCTAATGTTTTTAATGTTTTTAGCGGTGTTTTGTTGATGGAGTCTAGGTCAAAAGGAATGACGTGGTAGCTACTTTTTAAAGTGTTAAGGAAGTCAAATGAATATTTGCTTTCTAGTTCATCATTACCTAATAAATAGCCTATTTTTTTTGATTTTTGAGTAGTTAGGTTTTTAAATGCATTAGCAAAAGCGTATTCTAAATGTTGAACAGAATTATTAAATCTATCATTTGAATTGGTAGTATTTGTTTTTACGAGTGAAACCTTTTCTACTTTTTTATTGTGATTAATTACTGCCCAGGGGTAAATTACTTCTTGTGTTTTTTTTCCATCATCCATACCATCAACTCTTAGTGGAGGCATTCCAAATTTTTGCATTTCACGATTAAGCGATTCTGTGTCAGGATTTTCTTCTTTAGGATTCACATAAGAAATAATCAAATTGTTATTGACTTCAGAAAACTCTTCTAGTAATTGTTTTGTTTCTGCTTGTAAACGCTTAAATTCAGATGGCATTTCTCCAGTTAAAAAAACATCTATGTATATAAGTTCTTCAGTGTTTTTAACAGTTTTTTTTGAGGCTTCAGATAAGGTGTATCTTTTATCTTTAGTAATGTCTAATCTTGAGTAGATGTTACTTGATATGTAGTTTATTGCGACTAAGGCTATAAGTGCAATAAGTGCTTTTATAATGTTGCTTTTAAACCCCATTTATTTGATGTTAAATCTTGTGTTAATAGAATCTAATTTTTTATTGGAATCTTCTTTTTTTACTTCAAAGGTATAGTCGGCTTGCGATAATCTCACAAGGATTACTTTGTTGTTTTTAAAAGTGATTTCAACGTCTTCTTTGGTGTCTTGAAATACTCCTGGTATTAATCCTAAGCCGTAATTCCATACATCCGGATCAAAGTCTTTATTTACGTCATTCCAACTTAACCATTGTACCTTACCAAGTAGTTTGCCTACATCTTCTTTTGATTTCCCAATTAAGTAATTTGTTTCAATCATATGGTCAATCATTTCATAACGAAGTCCTGGTTTTTCACTCCAAGCTTCATTATTGAATTGTTTATGATGATGGTATGGGATAAAAATAGTTGAAACTGGATACCAAATGTAAAAATAGGCTAAAGGGGTTATTATTAAGGCTAAAATAATATTTAACCATTTTCTATTATTATCAATGGTATTGAGAAATAAGTATAATAAAACTGCAATGACAATGCATGAGATTATTAGAATTGGAGTAAATATTAGCATTACTTTTTTGTTAAAGTTAGTTTTGTGAAATATAAAAACAGAAAAGAAACACTAAAGAAATACATGATATTTCTACTATCAATAATTCCTTTACTGATGGAGTTAAAATGGGCTTTAATTCCAAAGTTTTCAATTGATATGCTTGTAATATCTGAAAGTGCTTCAAAACTGTAGTACATTAAAAAACAAACAAAAACTGCAAGTATAAAAGAAACGATTTGATTGTTGCTAAGGGCTGAAGTAAATATTCCTACAGCACAATAAATCATTGCGATACCAAGTAGTCCAGCATAGGCTCCAAAAGCGCTTCCTAAATCAATATTTCCAATTGGGTTTCCGAGTTGGTAAACGGTGTAAATGTAAAGTAACGTAGGGAGTAGTGCTAAAATAATTAGGGTAAAAGCTCCTAAGAATTTTCCTAAAACTAATTGCCAATTTGTAATAGGTTTCGTGAGTAGTAATTCAAGTGTTCCTTGTTTTTTTTCTTCAGAAAAACTTTTCATTGTTATGGCTGGAATGAGAAAAATAAATATCCAAGGAGCTATGAAATAGTACCCTGATAAATCAGCAAAGCCATAGTCCCAAATGTTAAACTCTCCTTTGAAAACCCAAATAAATAGTCCGTTGGTAATTAAAAAAATACCGATAACTAAATACCCAATTGGTGATGCGAAAAATGAAATTATTTCTTTTTTTAATATAGCGAACATAATTTATTATAGTTCTATTAATTGTGAATTGGACATGTATGAGTTTTTAAGACGATCAAATTTTGGGTAATATTTATCTGCAAAAATTAAATATTGACATTTAGAGATGCTTTCTGTTAAGCGAACAATATCAGCATGTAAACTGTTAGTAGCTAAAAATTCAGCATCTTCTATGATTAATAACTGAAGTTCACCTAAATGAACTCCATTAATGTGATACAGTTTGTTTAGTCTTTTAGGTGTCGCAATAATGATATCTACGCCATAATAAATGTCATCTTTTTGATGATCAATACCTTGTTCGTCGTAAACGGTGTAGATTCTTAAGTCGGTACCTCTAGTGAAGGCTTTGAATTCGTTCTCTAAATTTATAGCGGCCTTTTTATCTTTTACAAAAATTAACGCTCTTGGTGAATCATCAAATGCTTCACTTTTTAATTTTTGCATTGTGTTGATAATCATTGAGGTTGTTTTTCCAGAACCTTTTGGAGCTATCCCAAAAACATCAGCTCCTCCTTTAACCTTGGGAAGTATACTTGCTTGAAATGGAGTAGGGGTAGTATGACCTAGTCTTTCTAAGGATTCTTTTATTGGAATATTTAATTTTTTAAAAGACATTTTTTTACTTTTTTTAATGCTTCTGCAATGTACAAAGCTGTTTGGTATTATCGTTTGTATTGTGAAAATTTTGTGCATAAAAAAAACCAAAGCAATTGCTTTGGTTTTTTTTATTATTTAAAAAGTATGTTCTTAGTTGTGAACGATAACTTTTTTGCTGATTTCAAAATTTTGATCAGTAACTACTTTTATAATATACGTTCCGGTACTTAATGTGTTTGTTGGGAATGTGTATTCGGTTTCATTACCTAAATTGTGTTTGTTATAAATTAATTTACCAGTAACATCGTACATAGTAAATGAATTTACGATGTATGATTTTGGGTTTTTAATTGTTAATTGATTATTAGTATTGTTTTGGAATACATCAAAAGAGTTAGTTACTTCTGATTCCGTAATTAATAATTCCTCATTAGTATCTTTAGAAGCGTCTTTAAATACAACTTCAAATCTATTGTCATACTCTCCTTGTGGTAATGAAATTTCAAAAGTACCATTTCGGATGTCAGTGTATGTATCAGCTTCTTTGTCATAAATGAATACTTCAACATTAGGAGAAACATTTTTTAAAGAATTGATTGTTACACTATAAGTGTTGTTTGTGTTGTCTGCGTTTAAACCAAATGGCAATCGTGTGTCAATATCATAAGTGATAGATTTGATAGATAATTTTTTACCGTCAGCAATAAAATAAGTATCAGAGTCTAGTACTAAAGGGTTTCTTCCGTCACAAAATTTGTTATAAGATAAATTTGTATTGTTTCTAAAAGCTAAAACAGTTTCTCTGTAATAGTTTTCATTAATGTGGGTATGTATTCTTATTTCAGGTATTATATTAGGATTATTTACAAGCTCTTGGTAGTTTATTCCGTTATGGGACATTGCAGTTGCTTGTTCTTCAGGTTCTGAACTGTTTGCTGATTTACCGAAAATAGAACCATTACCACCAGTAGTAGAGTCTTCTTTAAAGTATAAACGCATTGAGTTTTCTATAACAGCATTACCACCTGCAGCAGCTCCACCATTATCAAAGCTTCTTATCATGAAACCTTGTCCTATAGCGGCATAACGCCTTTCGTTATTTGCAGAATAATCAGCGCTTGATCCTCCTGAGTTTCCCATTTGGTTTCCAGCTCCATTATATGCTGAAAAAGATGTTTTTGCATAAGTACCATTATCAGCCCAGTTTGCATGTAGAGGGTTGTTGTAATCGGCATCTGGTACAATAGCACCAGGTGTGTATATTGCGTATCCACCTTCGTAACTTGCTAAATAATGTGTTCCTACAGCTTTTTGTTCCCAGAAATAAATACCACTCTCTAATAATGGTTTATTAGTTGGGTGCATTAAGAATCTTTTTAAATCCATAGCTGAAGGATATGGGTTTCCTGTTAGGGTCTCAACCTGGTTGTCTAAACCAGAATTTGCATCACTGTCTGTTCCACTAAATGAACATGGAATTATTAATGATCCGTTATTTGGCCTACCTCTAAAGTCCATTGTATTGTTGGCTGTTGGGCTACCTTTCATGGTGAATCCAAATCCTGTTGCAACATTTCCTGTAGCGGCTACATGGTTCCAGTCAGCATATCCACCTCCTGATTGCATTTGCCATAACCAATATGTGGCTATTTGTGTAGCAGTACTTTGGTAAGTACCAGTAGTCCCGTATGTAGTAGTAGTTACATCTGAGCTTAAAGCTGGGTTAGTTGGTTGGTGTAAATTTGAAATGTCAAAATTCACATTAGTGTTCATTGCAGCATCTGCCACTCCTACGGGAGAGCACCAGTAGTTGTATTCATAAACGCCAACTGTTTGCTCTTGGTAAACAGATAGTTCACCGATGTCTGAATTTTTAGTATCTGTGTTTTGAACTAATTGAGCACCATCACGTAAGTATATATTTGAATCAGCAGCTTCTAAACGAACATCGTCATTTACAAATACAACCTCATCTTGTACAAACATATAACTGTTTGGTGATACATATAAATCTTGGGCAAATATAAAGGACGTAATCCCTAATAAGGCTGCTAGTGTTAGTGTGATTTTTTTCATAACTATCTGAATTTAACGCTAAAATAAAAATTTGATATTTAAATATAGTGTTTATTTGTGTGTATTTGTGAACAATTTATTGACTTTTCTTTTATCGACATTAAAAATGGGATAAAATACACTCTGTTTGGGATAAGATGTTCTTTTTGTTATTTGTTTTAATTGAATGTCACTGGGTAACTATAGTTTGGGTCGGTAGTATTGATAGTCCCTAAATCCCGATTTTCATACACTAGCTCTTCAAATGTTGAACTGTTTATTAATATGGCATCGATGATGGTTATTACACAAGTGTAACTTTGAGTTTTTGTATGATCTCTATATTCGTCATTAGTTATTGATGTTGTGATGGTTGCATTTAAATAATCTGGACCTTCTGTAGGGTCACTGATGTCAGTTGTTGGGTCGTTATCGTTATTTGTGTCTTCATAGCGAGTTATTGTGCCATCACCATCATCATCAGAATCTAAAAAATCTGGAATACTATCTCCATCAGTGTCTTGAGCGTCTGATAAATCGCCATCACCATTTGGGTCAGGTTTTTCATTTGCTGTAGGTACATTATCACCATCATCATCTGAGTCTAAATAATCTGGCTCACCATCATTATCAGTATCTCTAGGATTTGTTAAATGGTTGTTGTCTCCGTCAATATTGTCATCTTCTAAATGAGCAGGTATGCCGTCATTATCATCTTCAATGAGTGTGGTTGTAAATTTTACAGTACCGCTTGTGGCTTCGTAATTAGTTAAAATAGAAGGAGATGTTGGAGGTAATGAATTGCAAAATATATTTGAAGGGTCACCAGAATATGATCTGTAATTAAATGTATTCGTACTAGATAATTCTGATGTAGGGCTGGGGTCAATTACTGAGGCTAAATTAATTGTATCGCTAATAGCTAGTTTTATTGATAGCGATTCATATGGGTTTTCTTTAATGGAATAGATGATTAAATCAGTATTTCCTTCGCAATATTCAAGTGTCTCTGGAAAGTGTAATTCGGCAACAAAAACATCTCCGTCATTACACGATAAAAGACTGATTGTACATACTATTAAAAGAAATATTCTAGTCATAAAAGGCTTAATTGTTTTAGTAAAATACAAATTAACGAATATTTGTTGGTAATTACTTTATTTGAGTTAAATTTACCAACCCTTTTTTATGAACATTAAATAACTTATTAGGTGAAAAGAGTATATTTTGATAGTGCTGCTACTACTAGTGTTAGCGAAAATGTAGTTAAAGCAATGACGGACTGTTTGACAAATGATTACGGTAATCCATCGTCAACCCATAGTTTTGGAAGAAGTGCTAAGTCTTTAATTGAGCAAGCAAGAAAAAATATTGCAAAACAATTAAACGTTTCGGCTTCAGAAATTATTTTTACTTCTGGAGGGACTGAAGCGGATAATTTCGTGCTAAATTCAGCGGTTAGAGATCTTGGAGTAAAAAGAATAATCACTTGTAAAATGGAGCACCATGCTATTGGGCATGCAGCAGAAGCGTTACATAAATGTTTTGATACTGTAGTTGATTATGTGTCTGCTGATGAAAATGGAAGCATCCTTTTGGATAGTTTAGAATCGTTATTACAGGAAGATAAAGGAAAAACATTAGTTAGTTTAATGCATGTAAATAATGAGCTTGGAAATATATTAGATATTGAAAAAGTGGCAAGTATTTGTGAAAAATATGACGCCTTATTTCATAGTGATACCGTACAGTCAATAGGGCATTACAATGTTGATTTAAGTAAAGTAAAGGTTGATTTTTGTGCAGTAAGTGCGCATAAATTTCATGGACCTAAAGGAATAGGTTTTGCGTTTATGCGTAAAAACACTGGATTGAATTCATTGATTTTTGGTGGAGGTCAAGAAAGAGGTTTTAGAGCTGGTACAGAATCGGTACACAATATAGTTGGTTTAGATGTAGCTTTTAGAGATGCATATCAAAACTTAGAAAAAGATAGTGCTTATATAAAGGACTTGAAAAGGTATTTTATACAAGAGGTAACTAAAGCTGTTCCTGGCCTTAAATTTAATGGTTTGTCAGGGGACATGGAAAAAAGTACCTACACCTTGGTTAATATGTTGTTGCCGGTAACTGCGCAAAAAGCGTTGATAGTGTTGTTTCAATTGGATTTAAAGGGTATTGCGTGTTCTAAAGGAAGTGCTTGTCAGAGTGGTAGCTCAAAAGGTTCTCATGTATTGACGGAGATACTTAAAGGAGACGATATGACGAAGCCTTCATTGCGTTTTTCTTTTTCTAAATACAATACCAAGGAAGAGATTGATTATGTAATTGATGTGTTAAAGGAGTTTGTTGCTTAGGTAGTAAATTAATTAAAAATATAGCATAAAAAAACCCTGTCGAATGACAGGGTTTTTTTATAATAAGATCTGAAATTATGATCTTGTTCTTTTTTCTTTAATTCTAGCTTTCTTACCAGTAAGCTCTCTAAAGTAAAAGATTCTTGCTCTACGAACAGTACCTTTTTTGTTGATTTCAATTTTTTGTAATGCAGG
>Ga0209396_1003688_pt1 | contig 15297 bp, 9 predicted proteins | sample GOMGulsemesocosm_6_FD_184638 | JGI IMG/M metagenome (GOLD analysis project Ga0209396, IMG submission 184638) | Methane-oxidizing microbial communities from mesocosms in the Gulf of Mexico - GOM8C Gulf of Mexico (SPAdes) (version 2) | ecosystem: Environmental > Aquatic > Marine > Cold seeps...
TCAATCTTCAATTTTTTATGTACCTAATGATGCCTATTGGCGTACAGGCTCTGATGAAGATAAACGCACCAATGTAGTTGCTACCGTGCAATGGTTGCCAAATGACCAATGGAACTTAAATGCAGATGTTGAGCTTTCTCGCCTTGAGTACACTGAAGAGCGCATGGAGCTTGGTTTAGATTCTCGTCGTAGACAATTAGCGGATCATATCATTGCTGATGACCACACTTTACTTTATGCAACAGGTGAAGCAAAACCACAACTTAGTGGTGAAAGTCGTAATCAAGTAGATGATTATAATGGATTTGGTTTTAATGCTGAATTCTATGCAACAGATGATTTAACCTTAACTTTTGATACCGCATATTCTGAATCTTACCGTTACCGTGTTCGCCACCGTACTAAATTTAAATCAGATGAACGTTATGATTACGCGTTAGATTATCGTGGCCGCAACGTGCCCGAGTTAACTTGGTTAGACTCTAACCGTTTAGCAGAAGGTGATGCCGGTTTTAATGCCGCTGAAGTTTTTGATCCTACCGATATGAACTCATTTATTGGTGATAATGGTGGCGCTTATGCGGAGTATCGCCGTTCTCACGATGAACGAAACGATGATATTTTATCGGTAAACTTCGACGTAGATTACGCTTTAGATAATAGTTTCTTTTCTTCTATCGTTGCCGGTGTTCGTTATTCAACTGAGCATTTAGTTGATTATCAAACCAATGATGTATCGCTTACCTTAAGTGATGGCTCACAAAGAAATGGCTCAACAGATACTGCTGATAATGATTGGGATGATCTTAACCCAGAATTACATCAAGCATTAAGCCAAGGCATTATTGATAGTTGCCAAAACGGCCACTACAACAATAACTTGTTTGATGAAGAAACGGGTGGCGGCTCAGGTGATTTTGCCACTTATGATTCTAAATGTTTCCAAGGTCAAATGTTAGCTTATGTACCTGACGAGAATGGTAATCTTAGTGGCAATACGGCTTGGTACGATATCGGTGAGCGTGAAGATGGTCGTAATGGTAGTGACCGTGATGTAACCGAAGATATATTAGCTATTTATGCTATGGCGAATATTGATACTGAAGCTTTTGGTATTCCGATGACTGGTAATCTTGGTGTGCGTGTTGTGCAAACAGATACGCACTCTACTGGTTGGGGAGATAAGGTGTATATTACTTCAAATGAAGATGGTACTTACGCTGCTGAAACCAATTCATCGGGTGAAATTGAAGTGGTTACACTCGACTCTTCTTACACTGAAGTATTACCTAGCATGAACTTAAGCTTCCATGTGAATGACGATTTCATTTTTCGTGTTGCGGCATACCGAGCAATGTCACGTTTTCAACTGAATGCGATGTCTTCAGGGGTAAGTTATGAAACCTGTGAAGATCAAGATGATACCATTTGTGATGAAAATACCAATACTGACTATGATCAAGTCATTACTAGTGGTACGGCAAGTGGTAACCACATGAAACCGTACTTATCTAATAACTTTGATTTATCCTTTGAATACTACCCGAGCTTAGACTCAGCTATCACCTTAGCCTTGTATCACAAAAGCTTCATTGGTGGTTACGAGAATGTTGAAGAAAATAGAGATATTACCGTTAGTTTAGATGGTGTTGATACTAACTATTCAGCGGTTAGTCATTCAACGGTGCAAACATCTGATGATTCTTCTACTATCCAAGGTTTTGAAGTAACAGCGAATAAACATTTTACTGAGCTTCCTGGTATCTTAAGTGGTTTAGGTGCCAGTATTGCTTATAACTATGCAGATTCTGATTTTGTTACTAAAGAAATTGCTAGCCCAGGCATTGTGCCTGATGCCAACTTATTTGGTTTCTCAGCTAATGTGGCCTCAGGTTCGGTTTATTGGGAAGGTGATGATTTATCATTAAGAGTCTTATATAAGTATCGCTCTAAATACTTCCAACCAAATAACTTACCATTTCCTACACGTAGCCACCGGTACGTGCAAGATTCAGATTATTTAGATTTTGCGGCTAAATACAAAGTCATGAAAAATGTATCGGTATCGTTCAAAGCAATGAATTTACTTAATGAACCACAAGTATATACCCGTGGTAATGATACAACTATTGCTGATTATTCACGTTCAGGTGCTAAGTTGTATGTTGGTGTTAGAGCTAAGTTTTAAGCAATTTTAATCTAGTTCGTATTTTGTACTACTAGGGCTTTGTATTACAGGAGTAGACAGAGCTCTAATTTTTATAATAGATTTAACCAAGTTAAAAGAGATGTTTATGTACTCAATAAAGACTTTTCAATACCTAAAACCCGTTACTTTAACGGTGTTTGCTTTGTTATTATCTGGTCAAGCAATCGCCAAAGATTGGCTGGTTGATTCACCTAAGGCCTATAAGAAAACACTTGAAAAGGTAAAGCCAGGAGACACAGTTATTTTAGCCAATGGTACATGGCATGACTTTGAAATTCTTTTTAAAGGTCATGGTACCAAAGAAGCACCTATTGAGTTAAGGGCACAGACTAAAGGGCAGGTCATTTTGTCAGGTCTGTCAAATTTACGTTTGGCAGGTAAACATTTAGTGGTCTCCGGTTTGGTCTTTAAGGATGGTTATACTCCTAGCAGTTCGGTTATCTCGTTTAGACGTAATAAAGAAGACTTAGCCTACCATTCTCGAGTAACCGAAGTAGTTATAGATAACTTTAATAATCCGGATAAACAAGAATCTGATTACTGGGTGGCAATGTATGGTCAATATAACCGCTTTGATCACAATTACCTTACTGGAAAACGCAATAAAGGTGTAACCCTTGCTGTTCGTCTTGACAGTAAAGCAAGCCAAGAGAATCACCATAAAATAGATCATAACTACTTTGGCCCTCGTCCTATTCTTGGCTCTAATGGCGGTGAAACCCTACGTATAGGAACTAGCCATTATTCGTTATCAAATTCATTTACCTTGGTTGAAAATAACTATTTTGATCGTTGTGACGGCGAAGTGGAAATTATTTCAATTAAGTCAGGTCAAAATAAAATTAGCAACAATGTGTTTTTTGAATCTAGAGGCACTCTGACCCTGCGCCATGGTAATGGCAACTTAATTGAAGAAAATATCTTTTTTGGTAATAGTGTTGATCATACTGGTGGTATTCGAGTAATTAATAAAAACCAAATAGTTAGAAATAACTACCTAGAGGGGTTAACTGGCTATCGTTTTGGTAGTGGCTTTACTGTGATGAATGGTGTACCGAACTCTAGTATTAATCGATATCACCAAGTTGATAATGCTTTGGTGGAAAATAATACTTTTATCAATGTCGATCATATTCAACTCGCGGCAGGTAGTGATGCGGAAAGAAGCGCAGTGCCGATTAACTCGACCATACAAAATAATTTGATTTTTAATAAGAGCGGGCAACAACCATTTACTGTATTTGATGATATTGGTGGTATTTCATTCAAAGGCAATATCGCTAATACCGTAGCAGATAAAAAGCTTGCCACAGGCATTAATAAACAAAACATCAAGCTTAAACGTGCGGCGAATGGTTTACTTTACCCTGTTGATGAAAAATTGGCTGCAAAAGGTGCTAAAAAGAATCTTTCAGTGGTTTTAAAATCAGCAACAGGCCCTAGCTGGTATCAAAAAAAGGAGCCATTAGTTGCGTTTGAATCGGGAAGAACCATCCATGTTAAAGCTGGTGAAGATGCATTGTTTAATGCAGTACTCAGTGCAGATTTGGGGGATGTACTGTTATTAGCTGATGGTCATTATGATGTTAGGAAAACCATCAATATTAATAAAACCGTATCGATTAAAGCTAAAAATCAAGGTAAAGCTCAGATAACGTTTCAACGTTCAACATTATTTAAAGTTATCGATGGTGGTAGTTTGACACTTGATGGCCTAAGTATAAGTGGTAAAAGCAGCCCTGATTCATCAGGTAATACTTTAATTCGTTCACAAAAATGGGGCATGGTAAAAAACTACCGTTTTGTAATGAGAAACAGCTCTGTGACTGATCTTAATACTAATCATTCTTTTCACTTTTTTGATTCAGGTAAAGGCGCTTTTGCCGACTATATCGAATTAACGGGAAATCATTTTAGCAATATTACCGGTGACCTGCTTCGCTTGAACAAAGAGATTGAAGACTTAGGTATATATAACGCCGAATATGTGATTTTAACTAATAATAGCTTTGACAATGTGCAAGGCGGTTTAGTGACATTATATCGTGGCGGTACAGATGAAAGTACTTTTGGTCCGCACTTAGCAATGTCAAAGAATACCGTTATAAATAGCGGCAAGGGAAAACGTAATAAAACAGCATCAAGTCTGTATTTACACGGTGTACAAGTAACTCATATTGAGAATAATCGCTTTGAAAATTCCGCGGATGTTGTTATTGAACATACTGTTGGAGAGCCTAAAACTGCAGTGAAAAATAATACCTTCAACAAAATGTCTGCACCTAGCGTAAAAGAGTTACATGCTATAGGCCGCCATACTGCAGTGTTGTCTAATAACAAACTGTTAAGCAATAAGCTGTCTACTAATCAGCAGTCTAAATAATCAGCTATTTTAACAAGAAGTATTTTATGAAAAATTATATTCGAATCTCAGCTGTCAAGTCAGCACTGACATTAGCTAAAAGCTGGCTCGCTATTATCACTGTGGTTATTGTGACCACTTTAGGTGCAAATTCATTAGCGATGGCTAGAACCAGTCCGAACCTTTTTATTACCACTACTGATATAGAAAATATGCGTAGTGCGATAAGACAGGAGGGGACTTTTAAACAAGCTTTTGTTGCTAACAAAACTTCAGTTGACCAACAAATGTTACAAGCGATTGTTGTGCCATTGCCTAAAGATGGCGGTGGTGGTTATACCCACGAACGACACAAGAAAAATTATAAATTAATGGTAAGTGCGGCGATTGTTTATCAATTAACTCAAGATGAAAGCTATGCTGACCATGTACGTAATATGTTACTTGAGTATGCCGAGCTTTATCCTACTTTACCTTTGCACCCAAAAAGAAAAATGGGTAAACAAAATCCAGGCAAGTTATTTTGGCAAAGTTTAAATGAAGCCGTCTGGTTAGTTTATACCAGCCAAGCTTATGATCTTATCTTACCTTCACTAACAAAAGCTGAAAAAGATAAAATAGAGTCTGGTCTCTTTCGACCAATTGTTAAGTTCTTATCGGTAGATTCACCTGAAACCTTTAACAAAGTACATAACCATGGTACATGGACAACGGCAGCTGTTGGCATGACAGGATATGTTTTAGGTGAGCCTGAGTGGGTGGAGCAAGCACTTTACGGTCTAGATAAATCCGGTAAAGGTGGCTTTTTAAGGCAGCTTGATGAATTGTTTTCACCGCAAGGCTACTACAATGAAGGTCCATATTATCAACGTTATGCCTTAATGCCGTTTGTTACTTTTGCTAAAGTGATTCAAAACAACGAGCCGCAGCGTAACATTTTTCAATACCGTAATGGCATTGTTTTAAAAGCCATAGATACCACCATACAGTTAAGTTATAACAAACTGTTTTTCCCACTTAACGATGCTATTAAAGATAAGGGCATCGATACCATTGAACTCGTTAATGGTGTCGCTATTGCATACGGCTTAACAGGCGATGTTACTTTACTGGATATTGCTAAACAACAGCAGCAAATATTATTAACCGGTGACGGTTTAAAGGTGGCCCAGGCGTTAGATAACAAACTTGAACAGGCTTACCAGTTTGACTCAGTTGCCTTTGGTGATGGTAATGACGGTAAGCAAGGTGCATTAGTGATCATGCGTCAACAGGGTAATGGTGGGCAAACCAGTGAAGGGCAAGTAGTCGTTTTTAAGCCAGCAGCTCAGGGTTTAGGTCATGGTCATTTTGATAAGTTAACATGGCAGTTCTACGATAAAGGTGAAGAAATAGTTTCAGATTACGGCGCAGCACGATTCTTAAATGTTGAAGCTAAATACGGTGGTCGCTACTTACCTGAAAATAAAACCTGGGCAAAACAAACTATCGCCCATAATACGGTGGTTGTGGATGAAAAATCACATTTTAACGGTAAAGTTAAAATGGCTAATAAAAATCACCCTGAATTATTATTCTTTGAAAAGTCTGACAATATAACTGTCAGTTCAGCCCGTATTGATACCGCTACTAAAGGTGTTGCTTTAACCCGAACTATGGCGCTAATTAAACTTCCTATTCAAGCTGGGACTGAGCAAGAGCAATCATTAGTTGTTGATATCTTTGAAGTGAAATCTGCTACAAAACACCAATATGATTTACCACTACATTATAAAGGTCACTTAATTAGCACTAACTTTGACTTAGGCACGCAATTAAATAATTTACCCGTTTTAGGGAAAAACAACGGCTATCAACATTTATGGCTTAAAGCCCAAGCTCGACCTAAAGCAGGTTTAGCTCAAATTACTTGGTTAAACGAAAACGGTCGCTTCTATAGCCAATCGGCAATGATGGACGGTGATACCTCGGTTCTTTTTACCCAGATTGGCGCCAATGACCCTTTGTTTAATTTACGTAATGAAAATGCTTTTATTAACCGAAAAATAGATGTTAAAAATCATACCTTTGTTAGCGTTTTAGAGCCACATGGTGAATATAATCCATCCAAAGAATTCACGCTTGCTGCGGTAAGTAAAATTCAAGCATTATCCCATCAAAAAATTAGTAACATTGATGTAGTCGAAATAAGCTTTTTAGACGGTAAACATTACGTGTTAGCGTTTAATGCAGCGAAAGATATTGACACCAATCAATTAAATCAATTTTCATTTAATGGCTTTAAACATCAGTTTAATGGTCGTTTCAAGCTGTTCGAAGTTAATCCTTTCGACGTTCAGGAATAAAGGTAAATCATGAGTCAAAGTAATATTTTTACATCTGCCAATGAAGCAGAAATTGAAGACATTGGCGGCGGGTTAACGCGTCAAATGTTAGGGTATAACCATGAATTGATGGCGGTTAAGATTTGGTTTGATAAGGGAGCAATTGGTTACAACCATGCACATAGACACTCTCAAGTGACTTACGTTGTTGAAGGTGAGTTTCACTTTAACATTGATGGCGTAACGACAATAATGAAGCCCGGTGATAGCTGTTTGATCCAACCATGGGCAGATCATGGTGCAACCTGCCCAACGGGCGGTATTTTAATAGATACCTTTAGCCCGCCGCGTGAAGATTTTTTACCAAAGGGCGCATTCGATAATATTGATGTAGAAAAACTTAATGCTAAACCAGCGGAGCAAAAGTCATGAAGATGAAGAATTTACGTTGGTGGGTGATTGCATTAATCGCCTTAGCCACGGTTATTAACTATATTGACCGCTCAGCGCTTAGTGTGCTTTGGCCTGACATCGTCGAGGATTTATTCCCCGATGAGTCGGCGTTAGAGCGTAAACAAATATATGCCAATATCTCCATGGTTTTCATCTTATCTTATGCTTTTGGTCAGGCAATATTTGGTAAAATATTTGATTGGCTTGGTACCCGTGTTGGTTTTGTACTGTCAATTGGTGTCTGGTCGCTAGCTACTGCCGCCCATGCTTTTGCGCAAGGGATGCTAAGTTTTAGTATTTTCCGAGCAATATTAGGTGTGGCAGAAGCGGGTAACTGGCCTGGCGCTGCAAAAAGTAACGCTGACTGGTTCCCAACAAAAGAACGTGCGTTAGCACAAGGTATCTTTAACTCAGGTGCAGCTATTGGCGGCATTATCGCCATTCCTTTAATCGCGTATATGACGGTTTATTTTAGCTGGCAAATGGTTTTTGTTGTTATCGGTTTAGTCGGTTTATTATGGTTAATTCCTTGGATTATCTTAGTGAAAGCGCCACCTAAGTCTCATCCTTGGATCACTGATGAAGAGCGTGAATATATTTTAACGGGTCAAAGAGCAACGGGTGCGATTGAAGTGCCTGAAGAGGAAGAATATAACCCGTCAACAAAAGAGTTACTTTCTCGTAAACAAAGTTGGGGCGTTATTATCGCATCGGCAGCAATTGACCCTATCTGGTGGTTATTTGTCTTCTGGATCCCAATTTACCTGAACGAAGTCTACGCCATGGATGTTAAGTCTATTGGTATTTACGGCTGGGTGCCATACGTTGGTGCTATGTTTGGTGCTTGGTTTGGTGGGCTTTTGGCGCAAAACCGTTTAAAAGCGGGTTGGAATATCGATAAAACACGTAAGCTAACCATTACCTTAGGTTGTTTGATCATGTTACCTGCTTTATTAGCGATGGCAAATCCGGGAGGACCAACTACCGCGGTAATTATCATGGCAGTTATTTTATTTGGTTTCCAAACCGCTATCGGTAACGTGCAAACACTCCCTAGCGATTTATATGGCAAAAAGGCGGTTGGTACACTGGCCGGTTTCTCGGGTATGGCTGCAAAACTAGGAGCCTTAGCGCTAACTTCCTTAGTACCTATTTTAACGGCTGACGGTAACTACACCCCGGCATTTGTTATTGGTGCATCGTTAGCAGTTATTGCAATGCTCGCTGTATGGGTTCTTATTCCAAAAATTGAGCCATTAAAAAAGCTAGGTAACGGTTCAGGTAGTAATTCAGGTAATAGTTCTGATAGTAACTCAGCTAACAATAACCAACCAATTCAAAATAAAGGTTAATTGACGTGAAAAAACTCTTTTTGATAGGCGAATGTATGGTTGAGCTGAAAGCTCAATCTGCAAGTGTCTCTACAGCACAGCAAACTTATCCTAAGCCGATAAACCAATCGTTTGCAGGGGACGTTTTAAATACTGCCGTGTATTTAAAACGCACCTTTGCTGATTTAGATCCTTATTTTATTTCTGCCGTTGGCTCTGATAGCTTAAGTACTGAGATGATCAATTTCTTTGAACAGGAACAAATTAATACTGACTTTGTCTTTCGCTCAAAAGAAAAAAATACGGGTTTATATGCGATAGAAACAGATCAGTTTGGTGAACGTAGTTTTACTTATTGGCGAGAAAACTCTGCGGCAAGAGACATAATGTCTTTTATTGATAAAGAAGTGCTCAATAGTATTTCAGCCGGTGATATGGTGTTTTTCTCAGGAATTTCATTGGCAGTAATAACACCCGCTGACCGTGCTAAATTTTGGTTGTTCATTAAACAGTTAAAAGGTATCGGTGCAAAGCTGATTTTTGATCCCAATTATAGATCGAGAATGTGGGCCAGCGTTGCAGAGGCTAAAGAGCAATTTGAACAGGCATTTAGCTACGCTGACATTCTTTTACCTGGGGTTGATGATTTTGAACAGTTATACGGCATATCAACCTCTGAAGCTGTGTTTAATTTTTGTCAGCCGTATCAGTTTGATGAATTAGTGATTAAAAATGGCGAAGCAGGCATTTTCGTTTATATCAATGCTCTCGCTTATCATTTTCAGATCACGCCGGTTGAAAATGTCATTGATACGACTTCTGCTGGAGATTCCTTTAATGGCGTTTATCTTGGCGCTAGAGCCAAAGGTTTTGATCTTGTGCAAGCGATAGCACTTGCTGCTAAAGCCGCGGGTTTTGTCATTCAGCATCCTGGCGCCATTGTTGAAGAAGGTGCTTATCAACAGTTTATTAAGGAACAGCTAACTATTATCAGTTAATTGTTCCACTCCCATATTTTAAAGGCATTTACATGAATTCATTCTCCAATTTAATGGGGAAGCAGACTCTGCTACCCATTATTCAAGCAAACACAGTGACACAAGGTGTTGAAATAGCTAAAGCTATGTCCGCTGCAGGCATTAACTTGGTTGAGGTAGTACTTCGAACCGCAGCATCTTTGGATGTGATAACAGCAATTAAACATGAGTTACCAAATTTAAAAGTAGGCGCTGGTACTGTGCTTGACGCTGATATCCTAAAGCAGGCCCTTAGCGCAGGTAGCGACTTTATCATTACGCCCGCGACGTCAACAAAATTATTAATGGATCTAGCAAATTGCCCTGTGCCAGTACTTCCGGGTGTATCGAATACTGCTGATATACTGTTAGCAACAGAGTTTGGTTATAAAGAGCTAAAATTATTTCCAGCGTCTTTATCAGGTGGTACGGCTTTCTTATCAGCGATGTGCTCGGTTTTTAAAGATATTACTTTTTGCCCTACAGGAGGGGTTAATCAAACTAATCAACAAGAATATATGGCTTTGAGTAATGTCTTTGCTGTTGGTGGTACTTGGATTGCTAAACCTCATTGGGTAGAGCAGAGGCAATGGTCGAAGATCACTGCTGCATGTAAAGCGACACAAGGTCTCTAATATGAAGCAATTATCATCATTTCCTGATTGTGGTTTAGTTTCAGGAAAATCAACGCAAAGGCTATTTAACAGCGCAAAAGCACAACAATTTGCAATTCCAGCGGTTAATGTTATTAGTACCAGTGCTATCAATGCAGCATTGGAAGCTGCACATGAAGCTAAGTCACCTATTATTATTCAGTTATCTTACTCTGGTGCGGCCTATTTTATTGGTAAAGGTGCACCATTATCAGGTCTTGAGGCGTCTATTCAGGGGGCGATACTCGCAGCTAAATATATAAATGATGCGGCAAAGAGTTATGGGGTTGCAGTGGTGATTCATACCGATCATGCTTCAAAAAAACTACTGCCCTGGATTGATGGTTTACTCGCAGCGGGAAAACAACACTTTGAACTCACTGGTGAGCCATTATTCAGCTCACATATGTTAGACCTCTCAGAAGAGCCGTTAACAGAAAACCTTACTATATGTGCAGAGTATCTCAAGTTGATGACCGCCATCAATATGACCATAGAAATTGAACTCGGTTGTACTGGTGGCGAAGAAGATGGCGTAGATAATAGCAATATAGATAATGCCAAGCTTTATACCCAACCAGAAGATGTGGCGTATGCTTATGAAAAATTAAATAAGGTTAGCGACAATTTTATCATAGCCGCTTCCTTTGGTAACGTTCATGGCGTGTATAAATCCGGTCACGTTTCGTTAACACCAATGATTTTAAAAAACTCCCAAGCCTATGTTTCTCAGAAGTACTCGTTACCACATCACCCGCTAAACTTTGTTTTTCATGGCGGCTCAGGCTCTGATTTAGGTGATATTAAAGAAGCCATTTCCTATGGCACCATAAAAATGAATATTGATACGGATACCCAATGGGCTTATTGGCAAGGTGTTCAAGATTACTATCATAAAAAGAAGCACTATTTACAAAATCAAATTGGTAACCCTAAAGGGCAAGATCTTCCTAATAAAAAATTTTATGATCCGCGAGTTTGGCTCAGAAAATCTGAACAATCTATGAAAGCAAGGTTAATACAGTGTTTTACTGAGCTTAATTGTTTGAATAGGAATATTTAACCTATGATGCGACTAGAAACAGCAGAAGGGGAGATTGAGCAAGAGCTGCTTATCCATAGCTCAGGTTACTTAGCAAGTTAAGAACAAGGAACCTAATCCAATGAAAAAATTACAATTTAACAAATCAACCGAGCTATATAATTTGATTTTAGGTGGCTTGATCGCACTGACCTCAGAACAGCAAATAGGTAAGGTTACTTATCGGTCTGCCAGTGAAAATATCTTTTTAGGCAAATGGTTAAAAAGGGCCAAAAAGCAAAAACGTTATCCAAGATCACTATCAATTGATATTGATAGTATGCTCGATTTATATGCTACTAAAAAGATAGGAGGAGACCTAGCCGCTCTGTTTTATCACGTTTTTAGCGAATTTCAGTTGTTCAAAAACATGTCAAACAACTTTGAGGTAAGCCCAAAGAAACGCTTTGATAAAGCAATGAACGAACTTACTAAAAACGATTGGCATATTTCATTACCCATAACGCATGACCGACAAACAGGTAAACCTTATAGACCAAAAAATGAAAAAGAAATTTTTACCACAAACTGGTATTGGGATGACGCCTTTGATGCAAAACTAGCGCTAACAAAACAAGTAAGTATCTTTGTTGTTTCACCACCTCAAGATGTTATTGATTGCTTGTATAACCATGGATTTATTCTGGTTAAAGGGCTAACTAGTGTAGATGAGCAGGGAAAGAGTTTTTATCAATATATAATGTTTCCAGAAAATAAATATGTTGGTGAAGCGGCTATTCCAACAAAATACCAAAATAGACCTATTAGATAACCTAGTGAAAAATCCGTTCAGATTTCAGCTAGTGTACTTTGAAGTAATAATGATGCTTTTTATGGCGTTATTTTCTTTTAACTCACATTCGTTAGATATTGTTAAGTTGCAAAGCCAACAAATGTCTGAAAATAAAGCGGCGCATAACACGGAAGTAATACGGCGTGCTTTAAAAATAACTGAAGCTGAATATGGTGCCTTCAAACTGGAAATCGTAAATCTAACGATGAGCTCTGCTCGGATGCTTAACGAATTAACTGCTGGCAAGCTTATAAATACCGCAATAGTGCCTGCTAGTAAGTTATGGGACAAACATAATATTGCTATTCGAATTCCTGTTAGACAAGGATTATTGAGTTATCGATTATTACTTGTCAACAAAGCTGACCTGCCAAAATTTGAAAAAATAAATAGCCTTAAAGAGTTAAATCATTTCACCGCCGGCTTGCACAAAGGTTGGCTGACGACCGATATTTTTAAATTTAATCATTTAAAAATATCGGAAACCGGCCATTTTGAAGGGCTATTTTTAATGCTAAATAGACACAGGTTTGATTATATACCTAGGGGGATCTATGAAATTTATGATGAATTGGCTACACGACAAACAATATTAAAAGATATCGTTGTTGAACCAACTTTCGCGTTATATATTCCAACATCCTCTTATGCCTACGTTTCTCCAACAGAAACACGGTTAGCCAAACGATTAAAGTCTGGTCTAGATAAATTGTTAGCCAGTGGCGAGTTAAAAGAAATAGTGAATAAATATTATGCAAATGATATCCGTCGTGCAAATTTGACCGGTAGAAAAATATTCAACATTGAAAATCCCTACAATAACCCTGAAGACCAATTGAATTATAAAAAATTATTGTCTACTGATTGATAAATGAATGTTAGATAAAATCATGACTCAGGTTATCTCAGCATGCATTAACCTTGAAACCAATGAAGTATTACTTACCCTTCTATAAGCAGAATTACCACCTCAAACGTAAAATTTTTTTATTGTTCTAAATATTATCAAAGAATAGGGCAGTAATCTTCAGGTATTATTCAGGCTCTAGTGCATTTTATTTTTTAATTCACTAATTAGCAAGGTTATAGAATACAGATTTATTCCTTTTGATAAGTGTGTGAAGTTATTGTTTATATCTTATTGATGGTATGTAAATCAACCGCTTGTATGTTTTTCTTGATATGTAACTCCCTTCTTGTGTGTTTAGCTAGATTAATTTTTAATGATATTTTTTTACCTCAATTTATTTGAAACCAGAGTTTTAGCTTGCTCAGATTTCAAATAGATTGCTTAACTTTAGAGGAAAAAAATAGCTACTTTATAAACAGTGAGTTTTTTTCAAATTTATATGTTCAGAAAGTAAATTAATTAAATTGTATAAATATCAAGGTAATACAATTGTATTCTTTATGTTACAAATACCCCTGTACAGACTCAAACGTTTGAGGTATGCTTTTTAAACAACGTTAGGATGATAATCAAACAATAAAAGTAAGGATACTAATCAAACAATAAGTGAAACAGCCGAGAAATTGCTGTTAAAGGGTAATAGAATGAAAATATCATATTTGAATGTGACTTTAACAACAGGTGTTTTGTGGGCTAGTGTTCTGGCAAACTTAGCTTACGCTGAGGTTGTTTCAACCGCTGATTGTGAAACAGCCAATACAGCTACACCGGGAAGCTGTATTACGGTTGCTCAGTGGCATAATACTAATGATGGTTTTGGTGGCGTGAAAAATGCCGCGTATGCTGATGATTTGTTTCTGGTGGTGAGTAAATCAGGTACTTACGATAAAACGGCTACTTATGAGATGTTACCGGGCTACCATTGGGCGTCACAGGCTGAGTTGGAAGAAAGGCTCAATCCCTATAGATCTGCAAATGGTGACGGGGATTTAGGCGCATACAATTACTATAACTTAGGAGGATGGAGCAGTTATGGCTTTGAAGGTGTACAGCGCCGTGACTTCTTATATGTGGACTCAGATGTTGCTGGGAAAACGGTATATGCAGGCCATCGAGAAAAATGGAGTATACCCGGAGAAGGGGGAAGTCATGCTTCACACCCTGAATACGCAGCAAGTGATCCTTCTATAACGGTTGAGCTATGGGCTGGCTTCGTTTTAATTAAAGACCCCGTTATTATCGATACTGACAACGACGGGGTCGCCGATGTCGATGATGATTTCCCCAATGATATTTCAGCCAGTGTTGATACCGATAACGATGGCCAACCTAATGACTTTAACGATAACTGTGATGTTAGCTGTATAGCGGCGTCCATTTTAGTTGTTGATACGGACGATGATAATGACGGTTATACCGATTCTGACGAAGCAGCTGCAGGCAGCAATAACTTAGATATTGGCGACATTCCAGCAGACAATGACGGTGATTTTATCTCTGATGTAACAGACCCTGATGATGATAATGACGGTGTTGCTGATATTGATGATGATTTTCCTTTTGATGACAGCAGATCGGTAAGAGTAGGGCCTACTATTATCGTACCTGCTAATATTACCGTAGCTGCAACAGACAGTACTGGCACAAGTGCTTCAAACAGCAGCATTAGTGATTTCTTATCCGCTGCAACGGCGAATGATGTTGACGATGGTAGCGTTAATGTAACTCATGATGCCCCTGATAACTTCCCAATCGGGCCTACAACCATTACTTTTTCAGCAACAAACCAAGCTGGCGTCGAAGAGACTCTTCAAGCGGTTATCACCATAGTAGATAAAACTGCTCCAGCGCTTACTTTATTCGGAGAGAGTGAGGTAATAATCACGTTATATGATGAGTATATAGAGGCAGGTTTTAGTGCTTTAGATAATGTAGATGGCGATATTACCGCCACTGTTGTCGTGACAGGTGATACCGTCGATAGCAGTGTTTTTAAAACATATAACGTCACTTATAGCGTTAGTGATACCGCGGGCTTGGTAAGTGAGCTTACTCGAAAAGTTACCATAGCACCGGGCGCTGCGGCTACAGTTACTGTTGCACAATGGCATAACACCGGAGGTGAATTTGGTGGTCTTAAAAAGGTAGGCTTCGCCGATGATTTA
>Ga0209396_1003693_pt1 | contig 15282 bp, 11 predicted proteins | sample GOMGulsemesocosm_6_FD_184638 | JGI IMG/M metagenome (GOLD analysis project Ga0209396, IMG submission 184638) | Methane-oxidizing microbial communities from mesocosms in the Gulf of Mexico - GOM8C Gulf of Mexico (SPAdes) (version 2) | ecosystem: Environmental > Aquatic > Marine > Cold seeps...
AGTCTACGCGTTTTCATTTCATTTTAAAAGCATAGAATTTGAACAATATTCATTTTTTTTCACCTTTTTGATATTGACATTTATTAAAGTTTTAAACTGAGCGCATTTTGTACACTTAGCCGACAAATTTGTTGACAATGGCTACAAAAAAAGACAAAGCAAAAAATGGCTAAAGTTAGCTCGAATAACGTCTGCAACTGTGACTGAATAAAATATCAACACTTCTGTAAATCAATAACAATTTAAAATATGATGTCAAAAATCATGACAAACCGACTCTCATGCAAATTTTCTATGTACCTTCACAAGATGAATACAGCGTTACTTTATTCTCTTGGTTGTTAGGAATCGCGAGTAAAAAACGTTCAATTACCGCCAGTTTTAGTATTACCGTTATTAAACACTCGGACTTTTATTTAGATAAGTTATTGCCTCGTGCAGATGTAGCTGGATATGAATCAAAAAACTTAAGTTGACTTAGTAATTCCGTACAGGAATTTTCACTGAGGTGAATGACGCTTATACCTACGACTACAGCGCTTTACTGCTATACTAAATGCAATGTGCTTAGCTACAATAGTTAGTGAGTTGTTGTACCACTCAATTAATTAACAACTAAATTCTTTTTCTTTGAAATGACGTATTTGCCATTTATTTCAAGCTATTCTCATACACAATGCTGAGAAGAATTTAACGATGCTGTGTAAAGTCAGGATATTAATTAAACGTGAGAGAAGCGGCCCCCCAACAAAGCAATTTACCCCCTCAGGAATATCGTAAAAGTGCGACTAATTTCTGCACAAACATAACTTTTTTCAATCTTTTCAAATGGCCTTTATTCTGGCTTTTATTATTTACCTCTATACATACCACTTGGGCAAGCGAGGAAAAATCCCAACTTGCCAATGCATTGATGCTCAGTGAAGATATCCTTCAAAAGTTGACTCTTGCTGATGGAAGTCGCTTGACTGATCCTAAACGGTTTCAACAGTTGCTAGGTGAGCTGAGTCATCTGAAAACAGACTTTACTCTGGCTCATCATTATTTTTATGATTATTTACAGGGCTACCATTTTGCATATATAGGTGAACATTCGAAGGCAGAACAAATATTAAAAGATATCTTAAAGTCAGATGCCTCGCTGTTGTTAAAATTTAGAGCAAATTATACGCTGATAAATTTGTCTGCAATAAATCACAAGTGGGCTAGCGGCTTGCAATACATTGCTGACAATAATGACATTGTAAAAAACATAAAAAATGAAGGTTTAATTCAAAGTAGCTTACTGGCTACCACGCTTTTTTATATCTCATTAAAGCAATATGATTTAGCCTTAAAGCTTATTGCAAAACTAAATCTGTATAATTTATCACCACACCAACAATGTTTTACGACACTCTATACACTTAGAGCAAAATATTATTTGGATCAGCTTAATCTAAACAGCGTAATGATTCCTGAAACGATAAAACTATGTATTAATGCAAACAACAAGATTGGCGCTAACTCGGCGAGGAGCTACCAGTCTCGGTTGTATTTAGCATCGCAACAGCCACAACAAGCCTTGGATCTATTGTTGCCTTATTTAGCAGACGTTGAAAGCACCCTGCTACCGATGTTAATTGCTTCAGTAAACAATCTGATTGCTCAAGCCTACTATCAACTCAACAATATGAACAAGTCTAAGCACTTCGCCACTAAAGCTATGCTCCTCAACAAATATAACAGCGGTGTACAACGCGCAAGAAATAGCTATAAAATACTTTACCAAGTGGCTGAAAAACAACAAAACCTTGCTTTAGCACTGAGTCATTACAAACAGTTCTCAAAATTAGATAAAGCATTTCTTGATGAAGTAAAAACTAAACATTTAGCTTTTCAACTCGCAGAGCACGCCAGCTTTGAGCAGAGGAGTGAAATAAAACTACTGAATGAAAAAAACACCTTGTTACTCACCCAGCAAAATTTAGCTGAAACCAAGCTACATAATATACAGCTTGGTATTATTATTCTGACTTTATTACTAAGTATTTTCGCCGTATGGGGTGCCCGTTTATGGCGCATACATAAACGAGTAAAAATAATGTCAGAATCAGATGAATTAACAGGTATACATAATCGTCGACATTTTAATTATGTAGCAACGAGTGCTTTACGTTATTGTAAGACTGCACAACAATCGCTCAGTATGGTTATGTTTGATTTAGACAATTTTAAGTTAGTTAATGATAATTATGGCCATCATTGTGGTGACTGGGTACTAAAGGAAACAATTAACGTTTGTCAGGCGATAGGGAAAAATAGCGATATTTTTGCTCGGTTAGGCGGCGAAGAGTTTTGCTTATTACTACCAAGTTGTAATATTGATGAAGCATACATTAGAGCAGAAGCATGCCGAATAGCGATTGAAGGTATAATTACCGAAGCATCTGGCAGTGATTTTTCAGTATCAGCCAGCTTTGGTGTTACTGACGTTACTCGTTCTGGATTTAGATTAAGCGGCTTACTCAAAGATGCAGATAGAGCCATGTATATTTCGAAAAAAGAAGGACGAAATCAAGTAACACGATTTATATCTAGGCAAATGAAAGGGCAGACATTAGATAATTCGTGGAGTATTACTTCCTGATTTAACCCTATGTTCACCTTTTGACTAAGTCCCCATCAACTCCCCGACGGAACAGCTCGAGGATGATAGTATTGAGTACTTGAAGGTAACACTCTCAAAAAAGTGAGAAGAATCACCTTAAATACGGAGTTTACCTACGTTGTCCGTTCAAACGAACCCATTCTTCTTGCACACTCACAGGCTCCATATCACACCACTGAGAGTAAATTCCTTGCAAGGTTTCAGCTTGTTCTTCTAAGACACCAGATAACGCTAACAGCCCTTTATCACCAACAAATTCAATGATAGTAGGCGCCAATTCTCTTAATGGCCCAGCTAAAATATTAGCGACAACCACATCAGCCTTAAACTCTGGCTGATCTTTAGGAAGATAAAGGGCTAATCGATCAGAAACATTATTACGCTCGGCATTGGCAAGGCTAGCTTGTAATGCCTGAGGGTCGATATCAATGCCAATAACTTTTTTAGCACCTAATTTAAGTGCTGCTAATGATAAAATTCCCGAGCCACAACCAAAATCAACCACAGTTTTGCCTTGTAAATCTAGGCCGTCTAACCAAGTTAAACATAATGCTGTTGTTGGGTGAGTACCTGTACCAAAAGCAAGACCTGGATCTAACATAACATTTACAGCATCTGGCTCTGGAACGTCAAGCCAACTAGGACAAACCCATAAACGCTCACCAAACTTCATTGGGTGGAAGTTGTCCATCCATTCGCGTTCCCAATCCTTGTCTTCAAGTTGTTCTAACTTGTACTGCATTTCTTCTTTATCTGGATGAATACCCTTTAAATAACTGATGACCTTATCCATATCATGACTGGCTTCAAATAAGCCCATAACCACGGTATTTGACCAATAAATAACATCATCACCTGGTAGTGGCTCATAAATAGGAGTGTCTTGTGCATCAATAAAAGTTACCGCTTGTGAGCCACAAGCTGATAGCCAGTCACTGTATTTTTCGGCGTTATCTTCATTGGCACTTAATCTAAGTTGTATCCAAGGCATCTGAGTTTCTCTATGTTCTTTGGTGTAGGGTTTTGTCTTTACTGACACTCTTTCACGACCATGTAATCTGTCGATATTAATGGAAAATAGTAGCAATAAATAAGCTTGATACTAGTTTATCATTCATTACTGCTAGAGTAGAAAAAATTAACACGAAAAAGGAAAATACCATGCTTGATTTACTACCCGATTTATTTGATCAATACCCTGAGCAACTTACGCTCGCTAAAATACAATTTAATGACTGCGGTAAAAAAATTATATTTAGTGGCGAAATTGTTACCCTTGCTTGCTTTGAAGATAACTCAAAAGTAAAAGAGATACTGGCAACAGATGGAACAGGGAAAGTATTAGTGGTTGATGGCAAAGGCAGTATGAACCGTGCACTTTTAGGGGATATGATTGCTGAAAATGCAGTTAAAAATAACTGGCAAGGCATAGTGATTAATGGCTGTATTCGTGATGCGGCTACTATCGCTACTTTAGATATTGGGGTAAAGGCTCTAGGCTGTACCCCAATAAAAACAGAAAAATTGGGTATAGGTGACGTTAATATTACTGTTGGCTTTGCTGGTATTGAATTCATCCCTGGCTTATACATTTATGGTGATGCTAATGGCTTAGCGGTAAGTGAATCACTGCTAACACTGCGCTAACGAACACAATATCATGCCACTGAGTTATTATAGATTAAGGTTTTCTAATGCTTGCTATGTTACTGTAAGCCTATAGATAACAATAGGTAAACAGAGTTACGTTATATGAAGTATTTTCCCGTTTTTCTCGATGGTAGTAAAATTAATGCCATGGTTGTTGGTGGTGGTGATGTCGCGGCCCGAAAAATTGAATTACTGTTAAAAACCACGACACAGATCACCATTATGGCTGACACTGTTTCTGAAGGTGTTGAACGCTTAATTAACGAGAATCAACTTAATTGGTTGAAACATAACTATCAAGCGGGTTTGTTAACTGATATTACCTTGATTATAGCCGCCACTGATAACAAGTCGGTAAATGAAAGTGTTTACCATGAAGCGATTGAATTTAACATTCTTGCTAATGTTGTTGACCAACCAGCTCTTTGTACTTATATCACACCAGCAATTATTGATCGTTCACCGATGATCATTGCTTTATCTAGCTCGGGTAGTGCACCTATTCTTATACGTATGTTGCGAGAGCAGATAGAAAAAATTTTACCGCAAGGCTACGGTCGTTTAGCAGATTTCTCGTTAAAGTTTCGTGATCATGTCAAAGCACGCATTAAAGGCATACCCAATCGCCGTACTTTTTGGGAAAATACTTTACGTGGCTCGATAGGCCAAGCATTACTTGATGGTCACCAGCAAGAAGCTGAACAGCAATTAATAGTCAGTTTAAAAGAACAAGTCGCACCACCTGCAGGTAAAATTGTTTTTATTCATACCACTGACGGTAACCCTGATAACTTAACTTTAAATGCTCATCGCACTTTACAGTTTGCCGATGCTGTTTTTTATGATGAAGAGGTCAACGTTGAATTGATTGAATATGTTCGCCGTGATGCTGAAAAATATCCACAAAATGTTAGCTCAACCATATTGGTTAATTATCAACACGCATTAGAGCTTGCTCAAAAAGGCCAACAAGTCATTTATTTACTGGCTGGTAATGAAGAGTTACCAAGTAATGCTGCACTGATTCATAGTGGTGTTACTACTATAGAGATTGTTAGCGGGAGTTAATGTCTGTAAATTTCAGTAATTAACTTTACGTTCAAACAACACATTCATAATCGTACTGTCCGTTTTTTTTACAGTGCTCTAAATTTTATTGATTTCGTATAATAGAAAAGGCCTTCATAGTGGAAGACCTTTTCTATATTTACGACTAACTTAATAAATTTATTAAACTCGCTTATTACGTACTCCAATAGCTAGCGCAATTAAACCTAAAGCAAAGATAGCCAATGATGTTGGCTCTGGAATTGAATTCCCCTTAAAGGTTGCCGCACCTGTAGCTGTATAAGCGCTAGGAAAAGTAGTAAACGTTGATGTGAAACTAATATCAGCGTTACCTTCTTCTGGACTATCTGCTGTAATGATAGTGTTAGTATCGAAATTACCCATAGCTAAACCACCGACTACATCAAAATAGCCAGCTCCTAGCAGAAGACTGGGAGTAATAGGAGGGAAAATAGCCCCCACTGATATACCTAGAAACGTTGTGTTAACTCCAGTAAATTCATGACCTTCTAATTCAAGCCATAATTCATTCTCTGGACCATCACCTAAACCTAGATCACCATCTCCTGTAGTTTCAAAGGTCATGGAGCTTATTGCATTAGGGTTTGCTACTTCAATAGAGTAATCAACCCAGAATTTCATCCACCCCCCCATGTAAGATATAGCGTTTCCATCAGGTAGTGCGTTAGGTGTAAAACCACCAAAATTGTAGGTTAATTCGCAACCGGGACAAATGTCTCCGCCAAGATTATCATTTAATGAGGTTATACGACCGTAGCCACTGATTTCACCTGTACCAGCGTCAATCTCCTGATAAAGGCTGGCGGTTATACCTTTAAAATCAATGCTTTCGTCTGGATCCCATTGTACACCACCAACATTAATCAATGTTGCTGAAACAGAAAAACTTGTTAATAGAATTGCTGCAATAGCCAGAGTTCTTTTTACAATATTCATTCGTTTCCCCTCAGTTAATATATTAGATATTTCTAGATATTTTCTGTGAGTCTCCCTCTCTTACTGTAAAAAATGCATAGGGCGTACCACATATAAATTACATAGTAAAGACAATAAGATGCATTAATCACCAAACAACAAAATTGTACAAGTGTAAAAAATCACGACACTTTTATTCTCATAAACACATAAATCGCATCTATAGCGTGCTTAACAGCAATCAGTTAAAATGGATTTTTTTAATAGATTATCTCTCAATATGGTTGATAGCACCCTGCTCGCATTATTTATCCCTACTTTTTTCTTAGTTAGTATCACGCCAGGTATGTGTATGACACTTGCGATGACATTAGGCATGTCTATTGGTGTAAAGAAAACCCTATGGATGATGTGGGGTGAATTACTCGGTGTCGCTTTAGTTGCTATCGCAGCAGTTGTAGGCGTATCTGCTGTTATGTTGCAGTTTCCACAAATATTTAATGTGTTAAAACTAATAGGAGCTGGTTACCTGTTATATGTGGGTATTAATATGTGGCAATCAAAAGGTAAACTTGCTGTAGGTAACGAAATAACCAGCGATAAGCAGATAGATCGCCAGCAATTATTTAACCAAGGATTAATAACCGCTATTGCCAATCCAAAAGGCTGGGCTTTCATGGTGTCTTTATTACCTCCCTTCATTAACCCAAATATTGCCCTGCCGATGCAATTAAGCGTATTAATTACTGTTATTTTATTTTCCGAGTTTACCTGCATGATGCTATATGCAACAGGAGGAAAAACTATCGGTAAGTTACTGACACAGAGAAACAATGTGAAATTGCTGAATAGAATATCAGGGTGTTTAATGATGTTAGTTGCTTTGTGGTTAGCGCTAAGCTAACAATAAGACTAACACTCTGATATCGCCCATTTAGCCTAAAGTTACCACTCTCTTTAATAATGTTAGTTACTTTATCAGTGCGTAATACAGTAATAGCGATTAGAATACCCACATACTCGTCAATAAAATGATCATGGCAAAAGCCAAGATTAACTTTTAAAATCACTTCTAGTGCCAATATTTCCTATGTCTAATCCTTCTATCTCAAACTACTTTTCGGCCTTTGTTAATGATATATCACACTATGCATTACCTGATAAATTTACTTACCCTTTTTGCTATCAAGCACACCCATTAGCACAAACGGCAAGCGAAGAGTTACAAGAAAAACTAATCCGATTTCATCCTCTTGATGCTGAGAAGCAAGGCCGAATGTATGGCGTATTAGTGGTTACAAATGAACAAGGCAAGCTAGGTTACCTTGCTGCACTTTCAGGCGGAGCTAATGAGAGTATCGACAATAACGGTTTTGCCATTAACTTCGTTCCACCAATTCATCAAGCATACCGTAGCAGTGAATTTGAACAGAAGAAGCAAGTTGAAATCAATGCTATCAACCAAAACATTAGCGAATTAATGGCTAACCCAGACATTGAAAGCTTAACAAACTTATTAGCAACGTCAGTGGCGGGATCTGAACAAGAAATTCAAACCTTGCAACAGCAAATGCGTGAGAATAAAAAAGCCCGTAAGGATAAGCGAGCTTGGTTAAATACTGCCGACTTATCAGAAGATGAACATCGAACGATTAGTATCGACTTATCACGTGCCAGCGTCACTGACAAAAAATCCTTACAAGCATTAAAACTTCAACACCAAGATATAATCAACTCAACGTCACAAGATTTGCAGCAACTAACCAATGAGATTTCCTCTTTAAAAAAACGTAGAAAGAAACTATCGACAATGCTGCAAAAACACTTATTCAAGCAATATCAAATGCTAAACATCCAAGGAGAAAGTAAAGACTTAACAGAGCTGTTTGCAGAGACCATTGTACAAAAGCCCCCAGCAGGCTCTGGCGATTGTGCTGCGCCAAAATTATTACAGTTTGCATTCAAACATAAGCTAACCCCTGTTTGTATGGCTGAATTTTGGTGGGGAAAACAGCCTAAATCAGAAATCAGACAACACAAAAATTTTTACCCTGCTTGCCAAGGAAAGTGCCAACCCATTTTAAACCATATGCTTGCTGGAATGCATGTAGATAAAAACCCTTTATTGATAAATCCAGCTGAAGGATTAGATTTAGAGATTGTTTTTCAAGATGAACATATCGTGGTGGTAAATAAACCTGCTGGTTTATTATCTGTCCCTGGTAAATCAATTAAAGATTCAGTTTACAGCCGAATGAAGGCGAAGTTTCCTCAAGCCACAGGCGGTTTGATCATTCACCGCTTAGATATGGCCACTTCGGGTTTATTAATGCTAGCTCTTAATGAGCGAGCACATAAACATATACAGCAACAATTTATTGATAAAGAAGTAAGCAAGCGCTACATTGCCATTATTGATGGTAAATTAGCTGAAACCTCTGGCGAGATACGTTTACCGCTTTGTGTAGACTTCAACGATAGACCAAGACAAATGGTCTGTTATGAACACGGAAAATATGCCGAAACTCATTGGCAAGTTATTGAAGAGGTTGTCGGTAAAACCAAGTTGTTTTTATACCCTATTACCGGTAGAACTCATCAATTACGAATGCATTGCGCCCACCCTGACGGTCTAAATTCACCTATTATTGGTGATGGTTTATATGGTCTAAGAGCTAACCGACTGCACTTACATGCACAACGCTTAAGTTTTATTCATCCGATAACAAAAGAGCGATTAACTTTTGAAGTTGATGCTGAATTTTAGCTACACACAACGTTGTATAGTCATAAAAGTAGACTCTTGAACTAAGGAAATAGCTCTTCAGGATAAGGTTGACTTCAAAAACTGATGCGATTAGAATCATCGCTAGGTTGCAGAGACGCCTTTTCCGCCCAAGATGAATTCACTCTGATATCAATGATAAATCAGTTCAATACGAACTAAGTAGGCTTTGCGGAATGCCAATTTACTTAGAGGAATTGAATTGTGACTATTCTAGAAAACCATGCCCCCAGCACTAAACGCTACCGTAAAAAACAAACTACGATTAAAACAAAAACAGCATTACTCATTAGTAGACAGACTGTGACTTTACTTTGTAAACTTTCTTTGTTGATCACTTGTTTTCTTATTTTTCAGCAAACTAATTTTTTATCAACGGCCGAATTTATTGCTAGCTGCGACTTATCGTTCGGCAACCTTATTTCTGTGCACGCCATGATTGAAGTGAAATAAGGGGAGTATGATGGAACTTGCGATAAATGAAATAAAAACCCAAGCAAAAAAGTTATTAAGAGCATTAAAGGCCGATAATAACTTAGTTAATAAAATGAGAATCCCTTTTAAAAAAGTAGCGATATCCTCTGTTGATGAGTTAAAGCTCAAGCATTGTTTGTCACTGGTATCACTTGAGCTCGGTTTTACTAATTGGCATGAAGCGCATGGTGTTTTATCAGGCACTACTGAAACACTTGAGGGCATAAACATGGGGACATTTTTATACCCTCAAGTATGTGGAGGTTTTATCAACGAGTGGTATGCCAGCTACCCCGAGGCTAAAGAGTCGTTGACTAGTTCAGTTAATAAAAAGTGGCTACTGCCCTATAAGAGTCAGTATATTGTAGTTGAACAAGATTTTGTTGCTGTCTTTACCCTAGAGACTAAGTTAGCTCCGTTGTGGGCTAAAATAGAAAACAACATGGTTACGGGTTACAACAGTTTAGCGTGGGATACTTTGGCTTGTGCGATAATAAAAAATCGAATCAAAGCTTACTGACTTACCTAGCAATTTACCGAGTGAATAAGTCGACAACATAACAAAAATGACCAAGGTTGGGCATACATTCTACCTTGGTCTATAGGACTATTTAGACAAAGTTATTAATCTAAACTTTGGGTTTGATATATATCGGTATTGGCACTCGTCGTTTGTCCAAACAATACCTTATTGTCCTGCACATCAAAATGGTAAACGCTGCTTGGTAAAACGGCCATCGGAGCTTCTTTAGTATTAAGTGTTGAAAAAGACATTAATGAATAATTTTTATGGCTATCAAACCAGTACCAATCATCATTTCTTTTTTTCAAATTGAATGTTCTACCTGATAAAAGTGCTGGCTTTAACAATTGTGGAGTTTCTACTCGTTGATGCTTTTCACCCCAATAAAGTTGGCTCTCTTGATCAAGCCATAGAGTATTCTGCTTGTCAGGGGTAAATTGAATATATTGCCACTTGCCCTCTGCTGGCATCACGTTATGTGAATCAAGGTGGTAATAATATACCTGCCACTGCCCTTGCCTTTTACGGCTAAAACTTAGCGTGGTATTATCTTTAAAAGACACACCTCGTATTTCTGTCTGCGGTAATTTCAATCGCTCAAACTTACCTGTTTCCACATCGATTAAATGAATTTCATTAAGGGTTAATGCCATTAAAAATTGACTATTTGGTGACCATTGCAAATCAACATAGTGCCTGCTGTCATTAAAGTTTGATAACTTCACCTGTTCACTACTAGTCAAGTTGGTTAACCAAACCTCTTCATTACCCGTCGTTAAACTAACATAAGCGATTTTTTTCTTAGCAGGATCTCGATGATGAGAAAACGTAGCTAAACGATCGTCCACTGAAGATTCTGCAATAGTCGATGGCTTTTGAGTTACCAAATCAAACAAGTGCACATTGCTATTTTGCTGCCCTGAAGTAAACAAATAATCTTGGCCATTGCTATGTCGTGTTGGACGATGAATTTGTCGACTACCAGAATAGATAATTTTCATTGCTTTACCCGTCAAGTCATAACTAATGAGTTGATAGGCCGGATGCTCTCCCATTAAAACAACACGTTCACCATCATGACTCCAGATACCACAGCAAATATAGGCATCTTGTTTAAATAATAACTCCAGTTTATCTGTTTCAAGATTTAGAGAATAAAAACCCTCCCATTGCTGCTTATCAGGAGATGAAATGAGTAATTTATTTTCACTCGGATGCATATCAAATTGGCTATTGCCGCCCAAAAATATCGCGGGTTGGCTTAAGCGCGTTTTTTTCTCGGTAAGTAAGTTAATTTCAAATAATTCATAGGGGCTATCTCCCCCTTCACTTTCAGTGAACACTAAGCGGTTATTATCATGACTAAAAGAAATTTGCCCATAACTTCCTGCGGGGCAATTATGAATGAGCTTAGCTTCACCTAGCTCAAAGCCATCAATGCTACGGATAAAATATTGGCAACGTTCAGGCGTTGCCACTAAATAAACCAATAAGGACCCATCAAAACTCCAGCTTGCAGGACCTACGCCTAGACCTTCTTGGTGTTTAACCTCTATGATTCGTTCATCACTGATATTTTTGATCATTAAATGCATACCATCGGTTTGCACCGACATATAAGAAAGCATAGTTCCATCAGGAGAGACGGAAGGAAAAAGTTCATTACCTGCTGCTGCAGTTAATGCTTTAGCATGCGTTAATAGTGATGGGCTGTCTTTTTGATTACTTTGGAAAAAATAAGCGGAAATAAAAAGCAGTAATAAGATAAAAATGGCGACACGTGGTTCAACTAATCGCTTACTTGTTTGAGCTTGGCTAATTATATTGTACTGCTGATCAGCAGCTTTATATTCAGTGTGTTCTGTTGGCGTGTTTTGTGTTGCTGTCGGCTTTGTGTCAATAGTGTCTGTGGCAATTGAGCAGTGAATGGTTTCTACTTTAGCTACTTCAATTAATTCTACTATCGATTTGGTCGAGGCAATAAATTTATAGCCCTTCTTAGGAAAGGTAGCGATAAATTTTGGCTGTCTGGCATCATCATTAAAGGCTTTTCGTAATTTAGTGATTAGTTTGCTCACCGCATTATCACTAACAATACGCCCTAACCATACTTGCTCAATTAACTGATCTTTACTAATAATTTGATCTGGATTTTGACAAAAGTAGCTTAACAACTCAACCATCATTGGCTCTAATTGCTGAGTTTCACTGTCAGTAATTAATGTCTGTTGTTGATCACAAAAAATAAAATCAGCTATTTGCCAACGCATTGAAATGCCCATAAGTCAGGTAAGTAGCGGAAAAATAGCACATATCACTTGCTTGGTCATCAAAAGTCACAAAAAGTCATTCTCTTTTCACTACATTATGACTACCAAGTATTAGCATCTTCCCCATCAACTGACACCAATACTCAAATGTAATAAATCATCAAAGGTGACCCATGCTATTTAATCAAACACGACAAAAAGACCAAATTCATTCAGGCATAAGAAAGCTCTATTATTTACTTATCATGCTGATACTTAGCCTAATCAGTTTTAGCAGCCTTTTCACTGCAATGGCTTACGCTGAAAATTCACCTATAGAAGAAGTTAACTTTAAGACACCTAAAGTATTACAGAAAACAAAGCTTACTAACAAAACACAACTCCGTGCTTTGCTTTCATCAGACAACTTTATTAATGAATTAACACTGTTAGCTAAAAAAGTTTCCACCGAGGAAGTGACTAAGCAACCCATGTTCTTGAAAGCTGCCTTAATGTCGATGAGGGGCGAACATCAATCACTACTCAAGATAATCCAAAATCAAAGTAGCCCCATGAGTTATTATCATTACACCCTTTATTCACAAGCGTTACTCACGCTCCCTACAAAAAATAGCCAACAAACAATAAATGATTTTCTACTAAGTGATTTAAGCAAAGCGGTTAAAACAATGAGTGATGAAAAGCTATTTAAAGTCAACTCGGCATTTGGTTGGTCAATAGATAACGCCGAAGATTATTTGCTTAATGTTTATAAACGCTGCTATGGAAAAGTGCAGTTAACAACAGAGCAAATGATAGATACCCTTGTTAATACCCAACTGCTTTTAGTATTAAACGAGATAATTCCTGTGGGGAGAGCACTGGTAGAGAAAGAAAATATCAACCGCTACCACATAACGCCAGAAGTACTTATTACCAGCAACGAAGGTATTGAGCTTACCGCCACGATTGTGAGAAAAAAAGGTAATACCAAACCTAGCCCGACCGCTTTTCAATTCACAATTTATGCTGACGAAAGCAGACATATTAAAACAGCCATTCATGCCGCAGCGCACGGTTACGTTGGTGTTGTTGCCAATTCCCGTGGCAAGCGATTAAGCACAAATAAAATTACCCCATGGGAATATGAAGGCAAAGATGCCACCACGGTTATTGACTGGATAGCAAGGCAACCGTGGAGTGATGGACAAGTGGCCATGTATGGCGGTAGCTATAATGGTTTCACCCAATGGGCAGCGGCAAAACACATGCACCCTGCATTAAAAACCATAGTGCCATACGCTGCGGCTAGCCCTATTACCGGCTTACCTATCGAGAATAATATCTTTCTAACAGCCAATTATGAATGGAACTTTTACGCGACGAATAATAAAACCATCGATAATAGTGCTTATGCTGATTGGGAGAAATCGAATAGATTGGTCGATACCTTATTTAAAAGTGGTCGTGCATTACAAGATATCGATAAAATTGATGGCAAAGCTAACCCTTGGTTTCAAAAAATGTTGAAACACCCTAGCTACGATGAGTTCTATCAAGCCATGCTTCCATACCAGAATGACTATGCCAAGATCAATATTCCGGTACTAAGTGTTACCGGCTATTTTGATGGCGGACAAATTTCAGCGATCGACTTTTTAACTAAGCATTATCAATACAACAAAAATGCCAACCATTCATTATTAATTGGCCCATACGGTCACCTCACCGCTCAAGGTATCCCTCGCTCACATCATAATAATTATAAGCTTGATGACGTCGCGCTAAAAAAAGATACCGAGGAAATTACTTTTGCTTGGTTTGATCATGTTCTATATGGCAAAGCAAAACCTGAATTAGTAAAAGATAAGGTGAATTATCAATTAATGGGCAGCAATACTTGGCAACACGCGTCTTCATATCAAGCATTAAATGAGCAAAGCCGAAGCTATTACTTATCAAGCAATACAGATGTAGAGGGTAGATATGCATTACTTAACACGCAAGAAGCAACGCTAAATAATATAGAACAGACGGTTGATATGACTGATAGAACAGTGGAGCATAACGCGCAGCAATGGACCGTTATTCAAGACGAACTAAACGAGCCAAACGGTTTGGTTTTTGTCACCGAACCCATGGTACAAACACAACAATTAGCAGGTGCCATTACCGGAGAATTTTCTATTGCAGTAAATAAAAAGGATGTCGATATTGGCTATAATTTCTACGAATTAATGGCCGATGGTAAAGTATTTCACCTGAGCCATTATCAAAGCCGTGCAAGTTATGCCAAGGATATGAGTTATCGTCAATTATTAACACCTAACCAGAAGACAACGCTGCCAATTGTTAACGGGCGTATGACCGCCAAGTTGATCAATAAAGGCAGTCGATTGGTGATTGTGCTTAATGTTAACAAAAATGCCAGTACTCAAGTAAATATGGGTTCAGGAAAAGATGTCAGTACAGAAACTTTCGCAGATGCAGGAGAGCCATTAACCATTAAATGGTTCAATGATAGTTTAATTAATATCCCTTTAAAGCCTTGGCATAATAATCACGACCTTACCAACGACGAACAGGAATAAGTACTTACACGTTAAGTATATCCTTGAGGTTTTCTGGTCCAACAAAAATGCCATCTTTCGATGGCATTTCAATATATCACCGTTAATAAACACCCGCGGTATAGTTATTCAACAACTATTGATACACCACGACTATATTCGCCATCTTCTGAGGCCGCTTGAAAGTTATCATTTTTTCTCATAATGAGCTGCAGATCACCAAAGTTATTTTCTAGCGTTTTATAGCCTAGGTTATCCAGCAATGTTAAGACACTTTTATCAATCCCCGAGTGATATTTCACTAAATTTTTTGGCCAAAGTTGATGATGAAATCTAGGGGAGTTAACGGCATGGTTTGCATCCATGCTAAATTCCAC
>Ga0209396_1003696_pt1 | contig 15276 bp, 11 predicted proteins | sample GOMGulsemesocosm_6_FD_184638 | JGI IMG/M metagenome (GOLD analysis project Ga0209396, IMG submission 184638) | Methane-oxidizing microbial communities from mesocosms in the Gulf of Mexico - GOM8C Gulf of Mexico (SPAdes) (version 2) | ecosystem: Environmental > Aquatic > Marine > Cold seeps...
CCTCAATCAACTACCTAATATTGAACAAACACCAGATCAGTATGTGGTTGTCGGTGGAGGAAAAACCGGAATGGATGCTTGTTTATGGTTATTAGATAAACAAGTAAATCCCGACAATATTTCGTGGGTAGTGCCAAGAGATTCTTGGTTGCTCGACCGTCGTAATACACAACCGTCAGCTGAGTTTTTCTTTGACTCAATTGGTACTCAAGCGAATCAAATGGAAGCTATTGCGCAAGCAGCTGATGTTGATGACTTGTTTGATAGGTTAGAAAACTCAGGTGTCTTGGTTCGGTTAGATAAAACCGTAAAACCTGAAATGTACCATGGTGCGACGGTTTCTCAACCTGAGTTAACTCAACTACGACGTATTAAAAATGTCATTCGAAAAGGTCGTGTTACACAATTATCTAAAGGAGTTATTACTTTAGAAAAAGGTATTCAAAATACGCCTGAAAACACCGTATTTGTTGATTGTTCAGCAAGTGCTTTAGGTGAGTTGGCGCCACTCCCTGTATTTAGTGATAAAAAAATCACCTTGCAAACCATTCGTATTATTCAACCGGTTTTTAGTGCTGCACTTATTGGCCATATAGAAGCGGCATATAATAACGACGAACAAAAGAATATGCTGAGTCAAATTGTACCACTGCCCAATAAAGCAAACGATTGGTTAACCGTTAATGCTGCTTTTATGCGTAATCAATACATTTGGTCACAAGATAAGGCATTGCAAAAATGGTTATACTCAAACCGGCTTGATGGCTTTAGTAAGTTAGTGGTTGATGTAGCGCCTGACGACGCGGAAAAACAAGCGGTAATCCAGCGTTTACGAGGAAATGCCCCTAAAGCGATGGAAAATTTAATGCGCCTGATAGGCAGCCTAAACACACCTAAGAAGGAATTAAGTCATGCATGAGTTTCAAGTAAAAAAACAAAATTTCACTCAAGTTAGAGTAGCTGACAATACCGATTGCACTGCTGAAAGTCCGCTTGCTGAAGGAGAGATTTTAGTTGGTGTTGAGAAATTTGCGTTAACGGCCAACAACATTACCTACGCGGTATTAGGTGAACAACTTGGCTACTGGCAGTTTTTCCCGCCAGCTGACAACGAAGATAATACATGGGGAATTATTCCTGTATGGGGTTTTGCTAATGTTGTTAAATCAAATAATACTGAAATTCCTGTAGGCGACAAATTATTTGGTTATTTTCCACCGACTTCATTATTAAAAATGAACGCCACGGGGGTTAGTGCCCAACGTTTTATTGATGGTAGTGCACACCGCTCAGCATTGCCTCCTGGCTATAATGTATATCGTCGAGTAGCTGCGGAGCCTGGTTATAATGAAAAATACGACAATCAACGCATGCTGCTATTCCCACTACATATTACCTCTTACTGTTTATGGGATTACTTGCAAAGCAATCAGTGGTTTGATGCCGAACAAGTTATCATTATCAGTGCCTCAAGCAAAACCAGCTTAGGTTTAGCCTACGGTATAGACGACGATAAATCGGCCCCTAAGTTAATAGGCATGACAAGTGCGCGTAATACCGACTTCGTCAAAAGCCTAGATCTGTATCAACAAGTTATAAACTACGGCGATTTAGCAGAATTAGATCCAAACGTAAAAACTGTGATTGTTGATATGTCAGGTAATGCGCCACAACTTCAAGCCATTGAGAAACATTTAGCCGGAAACCTACAATACTGTATTCAAGTAGGGTTAACCCATTGGGATGAAGCCTCTACAGAATCGCCTTTTGTGAATACTCCCAGTGAAATGTTCTTCGCACCAGGTCACATTCAAAAGCGTATTGCAGAATGGGGACCGAAAGAGTTTGAACACCAATCCATGACCTACATGGCAAAAAGTACACAGCGTAGTGCTCCATGGTTAGAATTCTCATATATCGATGGCATTGAAAACATGACACAGACTTATGCAGATGTTTGTAACGGTCTTATGCCAGCTGAAAAAGGCGTTATTGTTCGACCTTAAACAAGTAGCTCTGCTTAGAGATCCCTATAAGTCATCAAATTTTACAACACGTATAGACCTTTACTGTGTATAACTGTAAATTTGATGACTAGGATAACTCTTTAAGGAATTGTTTATGGAAGAGCTGCTAAGTTCTCGAGATGAAGCTCAACTGCGTGTTGAGCAAATTCATGCATTTAAGTCAGAGCAACTTGCCTTACAAAACGCTGGTGTTTTCAAAACCAATAATGAAGATAGCCAAACGATCGACAACTATCACCAAAAATTGCTTTCGCAACTGGCTAATACCTTCGACATTGATATTAGTACCCACTCAAAACAACTAACGCTCGGTATGAAATTCGCGTCATTTTTTGGCGCTTTAGCTATGGCCTTGAGTATTTTCTTTTTGTTCTATCAATTTTGGGGGTTGATGGACACACCGTTGCAAGTCACTTCATTAATTTCAGCGCCTATTATTCTCTTTATTTTGACCATGTATTTAGCTCGTGATGATAAAAATAGCTATTTTTCCAAAATATCCGCTTTAGTCACTTTCGCTAGCTTTGTCTTAAACCTGTCCATGTTAGGCCAAATATTTAATATTAGCGCTTCACCAAATGCTTTTATTGTTTGGGCAGCTTTTGGTTTTGTATTAGCCTATGCCTGTAACGCTCGATTATTAGTTTTTTTTGCTATTGTTTGTTTGAGTAGTTTTATCGCCATGAAAACAGGTACATACAGTGGTATGTATTGGATCAGCTTTGGCGAACGCCCTGAAAACTTTTTTATTCCTGGGTTAATTGTTTTCTTTATTCCACAATTATTTAGTCATAAACAATTTAGCGGCTTTTCTAATTTATACCGTGTAATGGCAATGTTGCTGACCTTTATTCCGATCTTAATTTTGGCAAATTGGGGAGTGATCAGCTATTTGTCTCTAGATAGAGACCTTATTGAAGGAGGTTATCAAACCCTAGGTTTTGGCCTTTCAGCAGCGGCTATATGGCTTGGCATCAAACATAAATTTAACGAAGTAGTGAATACTGGTAACGTGTTTTTTGTGTTATTTCTATATACCAAACTGTTTGATTGGTGGTGGGAATGGATGCCGAAATATATTTTCTTTTTCTTGATCGGCTTAGTCGCCATATTAGCCTTGGTCGTGTTTAAACGACTGCGTTTAAGTCAACTGAATAACAAGGAAAGCTAATGAAAAAATACACACTTATTGGCTTACTTATTTTAGCGATAACCAATGCTGTTGTACTTGCTGGGGCTGCCTATAACCGAACAGAAGCCACATCACAGATCAAATTAACTGAACGAGAATTACCTTTAGTTTATGTGAACCGATTGATTAATGAGAATTCAACTTTATCGTTAAGACTTAACTGGAGAATGCCTCAACAAACCAAGCTATATAAACATTATGTTGCACATTCACAAATACTAACAAGAGAAGCGTTAGATAACTTAGGTTTTGATAGCTCAAAAATAAAAACGACCTATGGAAATGAGTCGCGTGAACTGTATTGGGCGCTAGAGTTTGAAGGCGAGCTGCACAAGCAAGCAATAGATAACGCACAAAGGCATTTGACAGAAGTTACCGATATTTATGAAGACCAACCCAATAGAAAAAATAACGACATTAAAAAATCTGCTCAACATAGCTTAAATCAAGAAATGTATAACAGGAGTCGGTTATTTTTTAAGGAAATTAGTCATTCATTACCGCAATTAACAGCTAAATATACCGATAATAACAATATAATTATCGTAAAAGGTTTAGTAAAACCTCAATATTTCATCAAGAAAGATCAATACAAAATAACGTTAAAGAACCTTGTTGTACCAAGTGTTATGGTGCCTTTTGAATACAGCTCGCAGTTAAAAACATTACCTTATAAAAGCAAAAATGAAACTGAACGTACTCGGTATACCGTTAATGTATCGTGGGGCGTTAAACTTGAACCATGGATCACCAATATTTCACTGATTCAGCCATTAATTCCCCACAATAAAACGGGATTAGATTTGCTGTAAAAAAATATCTCCATTTGACGACTAGAGAAAATGTGAATGCTATTAGACATTCTCCCCAAGATTCACTAAATTAATATTCAAAAAAATGACCCAATTAAATAAAGGACATACAATGAATACTAAATCATTTGTCTACAGTGCAATAGTTACCTCGCTGATAACGCTGTCTGCCTGTAGTCAACACGCATTAACATCGAAAACAACGGACGTAGTATCTCCTATGAATCATGAAAATATTTCCTACCCTAATACGCAAAAAGGATCGGTAGTGGATGAACATTTTGGGGTTAAAGTGGCTGACCCTTATCGCTGGTTAGAAGACGATATGAGTGAAGAGACTGCTCAATGGGTGAAAGCACAAAATAAAACCACCTATGGTTATTTAGATAATATTCCTTACCGCGATAAAATCAAAGAACGCCTTTCAACCTTGCTTGATTACGAAAAAATAGGCATGCCATTTATTGAGGGTGATTACTCTTACTTTTATAAAAACGACGGTTTACAAAATCAAAACGTACTTTACCGTCAAAAAGACGGACAAGAAGCTGAAGTTTTTTTAGATCCAAATACCTTTAGCGAAGACGGCACAGTATCTTTATCTCAAATCGAATTTTCGCAAGACGGTTCTTTAGCGGCTTATTTCATTTCTGAAGGTGGTAGTGATTGGCGTAAAGCCATGATCATTGATACCAAAACTAAAAAAATTCTTGAAGAACCACTTATCGACATTAAATTTAGTGGTATTGCTTGGGTGGGTAATGAAGGCTTTTATTACGCCAGCTACGACAAACCTAAGGGCAGTGAACTGTCTGCTAAAACAGATCAACACAAACTGTATTTCCATAAGTTAGGTACTAAGCAATCTGCAGACACCTTAGTTTACGGTGGCACCACAGCAGAGAAGCATCGCTATATTGGCTCTGAAGTGTCAGACGACAATAAATACTTATTTATTTATGCCTCTGTTTCAACTTCAGGCAACAAATTATTTGTTAAAGATATTACTAAAGCCAATGCGCCACTTGTAGCTATTGTTGACAATACCAACTCGGATACCGGTTTAATAAAAGTAAAAGACGACACACTATTTTTAGTCACTAACTTAGATGCACCAAACAAACGTGTCGTAAAAGTAGACATTGCAAATCCAACCCCTAATAACTGGGTAGATGTTATTGCTGAAACTGACAATGTATTATCAGTTTCAACGGCTGGAAAATACATGTTTGCTCAATACATTAAAGACGCAACGTCGATGATTGAACAATATAGCTATACCGGTGAAAAAGTACGTGATATTCCATTACCCGAAGTAGGCACAGCAGACGGCTTTAGCGGTAAAAAGTCACAACAAAACGTGTATTACTCGTTCAGTAATCAAAAAACACCCAGCACTATTTTTAAGCTAAACATAGAAGGTGGTGAATCGACTATTCATATGAAGTCGAAAGTTGCCTTTAACAGTAACGATTACGTATCTAACCAAGTATTTTATACCTCAAAAGACGGTACAAAAGTGCCCATGATCATCACCCATAAAAAAGGTCTTGAGCTAAATGGCGACAACCCTACTATTTTATATGGTTACGGTGGTTTTAATATCAGCTTATTACCGGAATTTAGCTCAACACGTGCAGCTTGGTTAGAGCTAGGTGGTATTTACGCGGTTGCTAATTTACGTGGTGGCGGTGAATACGGTAAGAAATGGCACGATGCAGGTACACAACAGAAAAAACAAAACGTATTTGACGATTTTATTGCCGCAGCAGAATACTTAGTTGATGAGAAATTTACCTCTTCAGATAAGCTTGCAGTAATGGGTGGTTCAAATGGTGGTTTACTTGTTGGCGCAGTAATGACACAACGTCCGGAGCTATTTAAAGTCGCTCTACCAGCGGTGGGTGTTTTAGATATGTTACGTTACCACACCTTTACAGCGGGTGCTGGTTGGGCATACGACTACGGCACAGCCGACGACAACAAAGAGATGTTTAATTATTTATTAGCTTATTCTCCGGTACATAATGTTAAGTCTGGTGTTGATTACCCTGCCACTATGGTAACCACTGGCGATCACGATGACCGCGTAGTACCAGCACATTCATTTAAGTTTGCAGCTGAGCTACAAGCTAAACATACCGGCAGTAACCCAACGCTTATTCGTATTGAAACAGACGCGGGGCACGGTGCAGGTACTCCCATTAGTAAAACGATTGATCAATACGCTGATATTTTTGGGTTTACATTACACAACATGGGTGTAAAAACGCTTAACTAATATTCTCATCGTTAACTTGAAATAATAAAGCCAATCACCTGACCTGTTAATTAAGGCTATGTGATTGGCTTTTATTTTATATACAAGTATAAATTACAACAATTTAACTCTCACGAATTAAGTAATCGAATGCTGACAGTGAAGCTTTTGAACCTTCACCCATCGCAATAACAATTTGCTTATAAGGTACTGTGGTTACATCGCCAGCGGCAAATATGCCCGGCTCTGTTGTATTGCACCTTTCATCAATAATGATCTCGCCATGTTTCGTACGCTCAACCACACCATTTAAAAAATCACTGTTAGGTACTAAACCTATTTGAACAAAAACCCCAGCGAGTGGCTGTTGCTTAACTTCACCAGTTAAACGGTCTTCATACGCTAATGCGACAACACTACCATCTTCGGCAATCACTTCTTTTGTTGCTGCATTTTTAATAATGGTAATTTTTGAATGGGCTTCCGCTTTTTCCACCAACACTTTGTCAGCTTTTAATTCAGGTAAAAATTCAAATACCGTAACATGGTTTACCATACCGGCTAAATCGAGTGCCGCTTCAATGCCTGAATTACCGCCACCTACAACCGCAACATCTTTACCTTTAAAGAATGGGCCATCACAATGTGGGCAATACGCTACACCCGAGCCAATGTTTTCTTTTTCACCCGGTACACCCAATTCTCTCCATTTAGCGCCTGTTGCTACAATAACCGTTTTACTTTCAATAATTTCGCCGCTAGACAAATGAATCTTTTTCACTGCGCCTTTTTCAATTTCAGCAACACGTAAAAACTCTTTAATGGTAACGTCGTAATCACTTAAATGCGCTTGCATATTACCGGTTAATTCTGAGCCTGTTGTTTTAGGCACCGAAATTAAATTTTCTATCCCTACGGTATCTTTTACTTGGCCACCAATACGATCTGCAATTAGGGTAACTTTTAATCCTTTACGTGCGGCATAAATAGCAGATGCTACACCCGCTGGTCCACCGCCAATAACTGTTACATCTTGTTGAGGCAATGCTTCTACTTGTTCGGTTTGTGTAATATTTGGGTAACGTTCAATTAACTTATCAACTAATTGTGCTGTATCAATTTTACCATTAGCAAACAATTCACCGTTAAGGTAAACACTAGGTACACCTTGAATGTTTCGGCTTGCTACCACTTCTTGGAACAAACCACCGTCAATCATTTCTGACGATACATTATCGTTTAACAAAGCAAATTGATTAAGCGATTGCACAACGTCAGGACAGTTATGACAACTTAACGAAATAAACACTTCGAAATGTAGTGTGTCTTTAATGTTTTTAACCATATTGGTTAACGTTTTATCTAGCTTTAACTCAGTACCTGAAGACTGTAAAACAGCTAAAACTAATGAATTAAATTCATGACCACTTGGAATACCTGAAAAGTGGATACCGTTATTTTTGCCATCGACTTCTAAATAAAAAGTAATTGGGCTTCTTAAGTTTTCATCTCTTTCAACAAGTTCAAGGTTTTGTGATACTGAACTCAATTGAGTTAAAAAATTTGTTAGTTCTTGACGTTTTTCATGTTCACCAGTTTGTAGAACTAATGTCACTTTATTTGTCATGTTTTGGGTGTAAGTTTTTAATGCGTTTAATAATTCTGAAGTTAACATAGTACTACTCTTATGAAATATGAAAAATGGCAGAGGATAACTTAATTTAAGTCTATCCCTCTGCCGTACAGGGAATATTTAAAAGGCTATTACCTTAGATTTTTCCTACTAAATCTAGGCTAGGTGTTAATGTTGCTTCACCTTGTTCCCATGCTGCTGGACAAACTTCACCGTCGTTTTCACGAACATATTGTGCAGCTTTAACGTTACGCACCATGTCTTTAGCACTACGGCCAATACCACCAGCGTGGATATGAGCCACTTGAATAACGCCATCTGGGTCAACTAAAAATGTTCCACGGTGAGCCATGTGATCTTCTTCAATCATTACATCAAAACCACGAGTAATTGTGCCGGTTTGGTCGCCTACCATTGGGTAGTTAATTTTACCAATTGCGTCACTTGAGTCGTGCCATGCTTTATGAGAAAAATGTGTATCGGTTGATACTGCGTAAACTTCAACATTCAACGCTTGTAACTCTTCATAATGTGTCGCCATGTCTTCAAGTTCTGTTGGACATACAAAAGTAAAGTCAGCCGGGTAAAATAAGAAGATGCTCCACTTACCTTTTACACTTTCAGATGAAACTTCTACAAACTCGCCATTGTGAAAAGCTTGAGCGTTAAATTCTGGGATAGTTTTGCCTATTTGAGCCATGTTCGTTTCCTCATGTATTAAAATAAAAGTTGTTTTCAAAAGCTGTTTCGCTTTCGATGAGGTCATATTAAGCAAGACTCCAATATTAATAAAATTGATAAAATTGATTTTTATATTCTATTTTTTTGAATTACTATAAAGCTATGTTATTTAAACTTGAGTTCAATCATGATTTCACTTAAACAAATAAAATATGCACTGGCCGTTGATCAGCATCGCCATTTTAAAAAAGCAGCAGAAGCTTGTAATGTATCGCAATCAGCATTAAGTACTGCTATTAATGAAATGGAAAAGCAGCTTGGTATGCAACTGTTCGAAAGGAACAACAAGCAGGTATTAACCACGGTAGATGGCAACCCTGTTTTAGCAAAGGCTAAACGAATTAAACTTGAAGTTGATGAACTGATGGAATTAGCGCAAAGCAACAAAGCACCGTTATCGCGCCCGATGACTATTGGTGCTATTCCCACCATAGGCCCCTACATGTTGCCTAAGGTTCTGCCTGAAGTGCGAAAGCAATACCCCAATTTCAAGCTGCAAATAATGGAAGAACAATCACATGTTTTAGTTGATTTAGTTCGCAATGGTGACATTGATGCAGCTGTACTTGCACTGCCCTATCCTACAGAGGGGTTAATGAGTATGACCTTCTGGGAAGAAGATTTTCATTGGGTTAGTCATAAAGATGAGTCTCCCGAAAGCTTAGATGAAATCACCAGTGAAGAACTAGAACTTGAAACCTTAATGTTACTAAAAGACGGCCATTGTTTAAAAGATCATGCATTAGTTGCTTGTAGCTTACAAAACCAAAAGCAAAAGTCTGATTTTGATTCAACCAGCTTACATACCTTAGTACAAATGGTCGCCGGTAAGTTAGGTACAACTTTAGTACCACAAATGGCGTTAGACCAACTTATTTATAACGAATCAGAATTACGTGCCGTTCACCTAAATGAACCAGGTCCACATCGAACCATCGCGTTGGTTTTTCGACCGAACTACGTAAGAACCAATGAACTTACTTTACTGATGGACATATTTACCAAACAACTCGATATAAAATGTAAACCTAAAACATAGCAACAGAGTGATTCTATAAAATAGAATAACTTTTGCTATTTAATCAATTATACAAAACAACCTGTTGGCGCGATGATGGTGACGAATCCACTAAAGAGGTAACAACCATGATTAAATTAATTAAAGAAGTTTTAGGTTTAGAAACACACAAGAAACAAGCAGTAAACTGTAACTATGCAAACAACTATTACGGCGACCAGCTTTGTTCAAAAAATAGTGAAACATCTTAATAAACAACATTAAGTTGCTTAGTAGCATAAGCAGCTAAAAACAGACGAACCACAGAGGCCACAGAGAGCATGGAGAAAAATATCACGCTGTATTTTTTCTGTGTAGCGCAGCGTTTCGGTGTTCTCGGTGATGTATTATTTAAGTACTGATTTCAACTCAAAAATAATTATTTATTTTGATAATCACGGATAGAAAAAGAAAGAAATTTGTAACTATTCAACTAAAAACAGACGAACCACAGAGGCCACAGAGAGCACGGAGAAAAATATCACGCTGTATTGCCTCTGTGTAGCGCAGCGTTTCGTTGCTCTCGGTGATGTATTATTTAAGCAATTAATAATTAAGGGGTTTTTATCTTTTAATTTCACTGCATTACAAAACTCTTTCCCAAACATCGGGTTAGATACCTAATGAACTACCGAAAAACAAACTTAAAGATCAACACAATCAACCATTCCTCTGTAACAATTTCTTCAGAATGCAGTAACATTCAATTAACAAAAATGTCAAAGTCAAAAAATATACTGAAGATCCTCATAGTGACTACCCTGTATTAAGCTAATTAATTTACTTTAATGCAGCACATAACGGATTAAAAAATGTATAAAAATAAATTAAACAACTTCAAACTTTCAACAATCTCCTTATCTTTAATACTTACATTGGCAGCCTGTGATGGTGACGATGGTGCAACGGGAACAGCTGGAGCTAACGGTCAAGATGGTGCCGCTGGCATTGCAGGTGTGACTGGCGTTGATGGCCAAGATGGAGTTGATGGCGCTTCTGGTGACCGCGGCATCATGCAACCTGCAGGCTTAGTACGTTTAGCTACTGTACCAACAGGCGCTGAAGTCACAGGTGCATTTGTTTCTCCAGATGGTGATTTATTCTTTAACTTTCAGCACCCTGATGAAGTAAATGATGAACAAGATGCTGATGGTAAAACACATAACCGTGGCGGTGTAGGTGTTGTTCAAGGGGTAAACATTAACAAGTTACCTAAAAATGCAATTTCAACGCCTATTCCTGTTTCTGATGAAGAAAAAGAAACCGTACAAGTAGCTTACGGGGAATATAAACTGTTAGGGCAATACGGTGATACGTTTGAAGATAACCTAGCTGATGGTCTAGGTGCAATTGTAGGAGCAAGCGGTAAACAAGAGCCCGGTTCAGTAACTGAAGGCTGGCCTGATTTTAATGGTTATATTCCAACGGGTACCAACGAAGGTTACTTATTTACTAACTGGGAATACTTTCCAGGTGGTATGAGCCGCATGAAAATAGCTAAAGACGCAACAACCGGTGAATGGTCTGTTGATAACGCAGACGTCACTATGCTTGATTTTGGTACTTATGGCACAGTAGCTAATTGTTTTGGTTCGGTGACACCATGGAATACTCCATTAACTTCAGAAGAATGGGGTAACAATGGCGATGCTACATGGTCTTGGAATGATCCTTCAGATACTGAAAACGTATCACGCGACGAATTGGCAAAATTCATTAATGCTGGCATTGACAATGCTACTGAAGCTGCCGTATTCCCTAATACCTATCGTTACCACTACATTGTAGAAATTACAGACCCTGCGGGAACGGCAACCCCCGTTAAACGTTATGCGTTAGGTCGTTTTGAGCATGAAAATGCTGTTGTAATGCCAGATCAAAAAACAGTATATCTATCACAAGATAATACTGACGGCGTATTTTATAAATTTGTGGCTGATACCGCAGGAGATTTAAGCGCAGGTACACTGTATGCTGCCAAGCTTACCCAAGACGCTGCTAGCTTTGAACCTGCCGTTACAGGTTTTGACATTAGCTGGATCGAACTAGCAAGCGGAAACCAAGCCACTATTGAAGGATGGATTTCTGACTATGATGCTATTGACACTGACAGCTACCTTGCTGGTCGAAGTAACTATCTAACTGACGCAGACGCCATCGCATGGGCAGCAGGTAACGCAACTTTTGGTGTGGCTGACACTCAATCAACACAAGCTGTAACAGATGGTTACGAAGGTGCTGAAACTTACCCGAGTACTGTAACAGCAGGTCAATCAATGGATGACCGCGTAGCCTTTTTAGAGTCTCGTAAAGCTGCTAGAGCAAAAGGTGCTACTGCTGAATGGCGGAAGTTTGAGGGTATCAACATCAACACAACTCGCGCTCAAACTTTAGTAGAAGATGGTGATCCAGCAACCACCGCATATGTATATTTTGCTATCGCAGATATGGACAGCGGCATGATAGACAACGAAGGCGATATTCAATTAAGTGCTCGTGTTAAAGATTGTGGTGGTGTGTACCGCATGGCACTTGGCAACGACTACAACGTTAACCGCATAGAACCTGTGTTAATGGGCTCTACGCAACGTAATGTTGAAGGTATTGAGTCATGTGATGCAAATGGTTTATCACAACCCGATAACGTCGTGGTAATGGAAGACGGTCGTATTCTAATTGGTGAAGATGGCGGGCAAGCCAACAACACTTTATGGATGTACGATCCTTCAGTAAATAACTAATTTCAGTCCTTGGCTGGTGGGTGATCAAAAAAGCTTGATCACCCTTTTTTATTTATATGAAGAAAGAGAATATCATTATGCGCTTACCTAACATTTCAGCCCTAATACTTGCTATTACCGGCATATCCATCAGCGGCTGTAACAATGAAGACTTATTCATTACTAGTGAGTCAAATACTCACCATAATGCCGCAGTCGTCAACCCCGCCCCTGCTAAAAAATGGCTTGAAGCCAAGCAGGTATATAACAAAGAAGCTCCAATTCCACCTCAGTGCTACACCAAAACCAACCAAGTGAATAATCCTTGTTATGTATGCCATCAAAGCTATCACGATCAAAAATTTCGCCCCAATAAACTAAACGACGGTTTTCAGCAAGGTAGTTATGCATTCTCCGACATAGGAGTGAGTAATAGTTGGCGTAATTTATTTAAAGATAGAACGGTAGACATCAAAAAAATATCTGATGAAAAAATTATCAATTACATCAATGAAGATAACTATTCTCCTTTTATTGATAAATTAAAAAATTCAGACTGGAAAGGCATTATTCCTGAAATACAAAACTTACATTTGGGTGCAAAAGCTTTTGATGAGCATGGCCTAGCAAAAGATGGCTCTGGCTGGGTAGCGTTTAATTACAAACCGATGCCAAGTACATTTTGGCCAACCAATGGCTCTACTGATGATGTGATGATTCGCTTACCAAATGAATTTATGCAAATAAATGGAGAATATTCTCGAGATGCTTATTATGCAAATTTAGCATTAGTAGAAATGGCCATTGCTGATACCCAACAAACCACAACGATCTCTTTAAACGAAAAAGTACTCGGTAAAGATTTAAATGGTAATGGTTTACTCGAAAACGACATCCAAACAGTTAAGCGTAGTAGTCATTATGTAGCAGACGCTTCAGATCAGAAATTACACACTATGTTATACCCCGAAGGCACTGCGTTTTTACATACCGTTCGTTATGTTAATACCAACGATAATGGCGAAATTAGCGTATCGCCCCGCATGAAAGAAGTACGCTACATGGTAAAGAAAAAGTTTTTAACTGTTGGAGAATTAAAAGGGCGATACTACCTTGAACGTAAAGAAAAACACTTTGAAAACCTCCCTTACTATAATGACTTTGGCGATGAAGGGGTTAGTAATAAACACGGTTGGACTTTATTAGGTTTTATCGAAAACGAGCAGGGAGAACTACGTAAACAAAGTGATGAAGAACAATTTTTTTGTACTGGCTGTCATAAAAGTATTGGTTCAATCATTGATGAAACGTTCAGTTTTCCTCGTAAAGTTGCGGGTGTAAATGGCTGGGGTTATATCAACTTAAAGGCTATTTCCGACGTACCCAATATTGGAGAGCATAAAGGAGAAATTCTCACTTATTTAGAGCGCGTAAGAGGCGGAGATGAATTTAGACAAAATCAAGAAATGCTAAAGCGTTGGTTTAATCCTGATGGCTCCGTGAATACAAAAAAAGTACAAGCCCAACAGAGTATTTATGATCTTATTACACCTTCCAGACGAAGAGCTTTAGATATGAATAAAGCCTACAAAACCATCGTTGAAGAGCAAAGCTTTATATATGGTCGAGACGCTACCTTAGTTGAATCTAAAAACGTTTTGTCAGAAGTTGATGAAGAACAAGCCCCTTTACACAAAGAGCACATTCATCAATGGGACATTCGACTCAACTGGAACAAAGAGCACAATCTATCCATAGCTAAAATGGAGGAATAACAATGGATTTTCCGTTATTTGATTTTGTGCTAGCGAGCATTTTAATGGGTTTAGGGATAGGCCTTGATGTTGCCGTTGCAACGGTTGCCCGTGCTGAACAATTAAAAACATTTAGTACCTCAGCTTTATGGGTGATAGGCGTATCTCTTACCCATACATTATTCCCTATGGCAGGCTATCTACTGACCTATTTTAGTGTACAAATGCACCCTAACATCACTCCTGTAATTGGTGTTGCGGCATTTGTTTGTATCTTTTTGTATCTAAAGGGGGAATTAACACAGCTCGCTAATCCCCAGCAAGAAAGTGAACATTCACAAATACTGATCACACTAGGGTTAATTTTAGCCGTGAGCTGGGATGCTCTTTGGTCAGGTCCTGCAAAATCAGCACAAGTGATTGGATGGCCTGATTTAATGGTGTGGGTTTCTTTTATTCTTGTCGGTATTATGGTTTCTATATTAGCGATGGCTAGCTTAAAGCTGTCTGCTGTTGTTAACCGTATCACCAAAGAACGCCAATATTTCGGTCTTATCGGTAGCTGGATTCAATACTCAGTAATCGGTTATTTTGGTTTACTTGCCCTATTTAGGTACACCTTCGTCATTAATTTATATTGGTGGCAAGTATTACTAATATCGGCATTATTAATAGCGATGTGCATTTATCCCTATCGCCAATTACCTAAAGATACATGCCAAGTTTATTAAGGTTTCGTACACTACAATATATATTTCAGGACGAGACAGTCTAAACAAAAAAGCCTTGGCGAAAATCCAAGGCTTTTTATTGAACAAATGAACTGTTATACCATTTTCATTAAGTTTGTGATCTTGTTGTGCTTAGAAAAAATACTTCAGGGCAACGTAGACATGAGGTATTTTAACCAGCACAAGTGGGCAATAATTTAATAAAATTTGTATTAAACAAGCTCACCTAAATGCGCTTTATCAAACGATTTAAGCTCGTCAAATTTACCGTCTTTAACTTTATTAACCCAATCAGGATTTGAAATAAGCGCTCTACCGACTGCAACCAAGTCAAATTCGTCATTATTAA
>Ga0209396_1003700_pt1 | contig 15267 bp, 11 predicted proteins | sample GOMGulsemesocosm_6_FD_184638 | JGI IMG/M metagenome (GOLD analysis project Ga0209396, IMG submission 184638) | Methane-oxidizing microbial communities from mesocosms in the Gulf of Mexico - GOM8C Gulf of Mexico (SPAdes) (version 2) | ecosystem: Environmental > Aquatic > Marine > Cold seeps...
ACATGAATGGCATCAAAGAGCTGGATCATCTGGTGATGGGCATGAATGGCCAGTATATTCCGGTGAAAAACGGTGGCGACCCGGTGCGCAGCCCGGAGACCATTCCCACCGGTTACAACCTCTACGGCTTCGATCCATCGCGCGTGCCAACCAAAGCGGCCTTCGAGCAGGGCAGCGAGCTGGTCGACGATGTTATTGCCAACTACTACAAAGAGCATGGCAACTACCCAGACAAGTTGGCTTTTTCCCTGTGGTCGATTGAAACCATGCGCCACTTTGGTGTTCTGGAATCCCAGGCGCTCTACGCCATGGGCCTCAAACCTGTGTGGAGTGAGTCGGGTCGTGTGACGGGTACCGAAATCGTACCGGCAAGCGAGCTTAAACGCCCGCGCGTCGATGTGGTGCTGAGTGCAACGGGTTTGTACCGCGACGCCTTCCCCAACGTTATGCAGTTGCTGGCAAAGGGCATAGAGTCGGTGGCCAAACTCAAGGAAGACAACAACTCCATCTGGGACAACAGCCAGCGCATTGCCCAGGAGTTGGCGGAGCAGGGTGTTGAAGCGGCTGAAGCTGAGTACCTGTCGACCGTGCGTATCTTCTCCAATGCCTCTGGCCGTTACGGCAGTGGTGTCAGTGGCCCGGTGTTTGCCTCAGAGACCTGGATCGAGGACAGCGACATTGCCGACAACTATATGAATAAGATGGGCTACTACTATGGTAGTCGTGACTCTTCATCGGCTGATGGCTCCTCTCGCTGGGGCAAGAAAGTGGGGTTGGTCAAAGGCCCAGACGGTGTGGAGCGTGAAGTGAATCTGTATGCCGAACAGCTATCCGGTACCGATGTGGCGCTCTTCTCCCGCTCGTCGAATGTCTACGGCATGATCACCTCGGACGACCCGTTTGAGTACTTTGGATCCTTGGCGCTGGCCGTGCGCAACATCGACGGCGCAAGCCCGCAGATGATGATCAGCAATCTGCGCGACGCCAACAACGCCAAGGCGGAAAACGCCTCGACCTTCCTCGCCAAGGAACTGCGCTCGCGCAACTTCCACAAGCGCTGGGTCGAAGAGATGATGAAGGAAGGTTACTCGGGCGCCACGACCATGTCCTCCAATCTGAGTAACTTCTGGGGCTGGAACGTGGTGGATCCGAATCTTACCCGCGACGACCAGTGGCAGGAGTTTTTTGAAGTTTACGTTGAAGACAAGCTGGACGTTGGTATCAACGAGTTCTTCGAGCAGGTCAATCCAGAGTCCCAAGCCGCCATGCTGGAAACCATGCTAGAAGCCAACCGTAAAGACTACTGGCAAGCCGACGCTGAGACGCTTAAAAAGATGATCGAGCGTTTTGCTGCAATGGCAAACAAACACGACCTGTTTATCGATAACGATAAGCTGCGCGAGTACGTGGACCAGCAGGCCGCAGGTTTTGGTTTAGAGCTGACCTTACCCGAGCTTGATCCGGCGGCATCCTTGCCAGCAGATCATCAGGCATCGGAACTCGCGCAACAAAACACCGAACAGCCCACAGAACAAGTAGAAGGCCAGAAACTGGAGAAGGTAGAGCAGACAGAAGTGACTGATCAAGAATGGGATATGCAGTTAATCACGGCCCTGAGCCTGTCACTGCTGTTCTTCCTGGGTGGTGTGCTGCTGCAGATGCGTCCTGCGCGGGTGGAGGCCGCTTAGCTGAAAACGCTTCAGTGTTACTGAATAATCAGTAGGCCAGCGATATAAGTCGTTGGCTTTTTGTCGTTTTGAATCAGAATTTTTAGGTTGTATTGGACGTGTTTAAAATAAAAAGGAGAGTAAATGGAACGGTTTATCTTGTTGTTGGTGTTGGGTGTGTTTTCGGTGGGAAGTCTTGCCGATGAAAAAGAAACCTCTGCTCTGGCGTGGTTGGCATTAGTGGACGCGGGCGATTATGAGAGCAGCTGGGAGCAGGCGGCGCCTTTTTTTCAGATGAGTATATCGCGAGATAAGTGGGCAGGGGCTTTAACTCAGGTTCGAGCGCCTTTGGGTGAGGTGATGACCCGTGAACTCAGCCACAGTGCGCCGAAGACGAATTTGCCGGGTGCCCCCAAAGGCGACTACCTGATTATGAGACTCTCGACCGCTTTTGCGCATGAGGCCTCGGCGGTAGAGACGCTCACAATGCAGCAAGGCCCGCAGGGTTGGCGTGTGGTGGGTTACTTTATCAAGTGAACTAAGGGGCATTTATTATTTAACTTGGAGTTATGTGTATTAAGGGAATATTACAATGAGAATCGTACTGTTAGCGGTATTAATAGCAGCGGTAACTGGCTGCGCGACAACAGGCTCTAGCAAGTCAGTATCAAGCTCTTCAGCTTCAAGCAAACATGCTTCTGAAACCAAGTCAGCACTTGCACAGAATCAAAAAGAACAGTGGAAGCTTATGGTCGGTTCATGTCATGGAAAACATACCTTAAAAGAAGGAGGCCGTGAGTGGATAAACACTCGATCCGCCGAGGGCAAGCACAAAATAAAGTTGAAATCCGCTAACTCAAATCAATGCGAAGTGGGGGAGTGGGGTATTTCGGGTGACATCTACTTTGCCAGCACTAAAGGGTGACTTGAGGGGAAAGAGTTCACACGGGCGGATCCAAAAGATCCCGATCATCGTGCTGCCTACGATATTGTTGAGCTGACAGAAACCACCTTCTCCTATAGGCATAGGGAAACAGGGGAGGTGTTGACGGAAGTGAAGGTCTCAGATGATTTCAGCTTTAACAGGTTACCCCAGAGCCCATAAGGCTTGAGATCGCTTAAAGGGCTTGTTTTAAGAAAAAGGCAGCGACCTGAGCCGCGGATTTTCAAACATCAAAACAAATCGATAGAAGGTAACACAGCGTGCAAAACGCCAAGTTTTTACTCACAGTTCTAATAACCCTGGCGCTGAGCGCCTGTGTGACGATACACGAGGTGCCTAATCATCAGTCATCCGAAAACCTGCTGACCAAAACGAAAACCGGTTGGCGGTCGACCTCTCCATTGACCAGCATGTATGGCTACCAACTGATTGATGTCAGGGGTAAAGAGCCGCTGGTCGTCAATCTGGATTCGAGCGATGGCGGCCTACTGGACTATGACATTGTCTTTATCGGCGAAAACCATCGCCACCCTGGTAACCATCTGGCTCAGGCTATGATTTATCAGCGCATGCTGGCGGGTGGGCAGAAGGTTCTCCTGTCCATGGAACAGTTTGAGCGTGACACACAGCCAATCCTTGATGCCTACCTGAATAATGAAATTGGAGAGTGGTCACTGCGCCACTTTGGCCGTGCTTGGGACAACTACCAGAGCAGCTATCGCCCACTGGTAGAAATGGCAAAGGCGCAAGGCCTGCCGGTTATTGCCGCCAATGCACCAAAAGATACGGTTATCTGTACGGGACGCAATGGCTTGAGCGTACTGGATAAGCTTCCGGAGGAGCGTAAAGGCGAGGTGGCGGCTTCATTCCACATGCCAGAGGAAGGCGCCTATTATGAGAAGTTCGCAACAACAATGAGTCACGGAGGCAGCTCCACCAAGACTAAACCCAGCCTGAACGGCTATCACGCGCAAATCGTTCGTGACGACACTATGGCAGAGTCCATTCATAACGCGATGGAAGCCAACCCGGAACACAAGTTGGTTCACCTTAATGGCCATTTCCACTCAGCATCCGGTTTAGGCACGGTTGAGCGAGTAGAGCTTCGCCGCCAAAGCAAGATAGCGGTTATTCAGCCGGTGTTGGTGGAGGATCCGCAAGCGCCGTCTTTCACCTTTGAGGCTCTCAACACTGGTGATTATCTGTTGTTGATCCAGCCACTGCCCGAGACAGTGAAAACGAAAGAGAACCGAAAAGTCTGGATGAAAAATGCCTTCAACCGCTCGGAGCAGGACTGCACTTTTGGCACTGGAGCATAATGGAGTTTCCATTTTTAACGGAAATAAAACAACCAAGCTTAAAGGGGGCAGTCCTCTTTCCCATCGGGCATCAGCTTTAAGTAATACCTGCCACCATAAGTAAACGCAGTTGAACCAGTGGCAACTCCGATTTATTTCTGGCAGCGTTATTCAAACCGTTGATGGGTAAATTAGCCTTCTTTCGGTGTGTACCAGATGGGGGAGGTGAGAGCTCGCTCCTGTATGGAAACTCGGCTGCGCGGGTCATCACAGCTCGCAGGTCGTTCATCACCTTTTAGCCCTACGCACTGCCATGCGGTGTAACGACAGCTGGGGTTTTCGACCGCTCGCGCGTAATAAACCGCACGCCTGTTGGGGTCAAACTCTGGATCTGTCCATACACTGCACAATTGTGGCGAGCCGGCTCCGGAGGTTTCACAGGTATCCAGGTTGACGCTGGCGCCGTTATTTGGGTTGCCAGCCACTTCAAATACCTTTTCGTTGCTTATGCCCTTGTCATCAACCCAGCCTTTAATAATTTGGATCCGCTGCAGCGGAGTGCCCGGCTGTGTCGGTGAGCCGGGATCGGCCAGTGCGGTGGTCAGGAAACTGGGCCCCTGATGGCTCGGCGCATCTTTACCGTAGAGATCCCCGCCCATGGGTACACCTTGTGCGTAGGCTTTTTTGATCAGGTTGTGGTCATCGCACAGTGAGGCATCGTATTGCCAACCGCCAAAGAAGCGCGGTTTAATACGCGGGCCACTGGTGCCAAAGACCTCCTTGTTTTTCATCGCGTCAAACAGTGAGTCTCGAGAGTTTTCGGGTGCCCAAACGCCGATCAGACCGCCTGGGTTGTTGCTGCCATTGCCCGCCACCTCTGAGCTCCATTGAGTGCGCGCCTCTACTTTATCGTCAGAGCCGCCCAGGTGTCCGGGAAAGGTTTTCTCGGCGACACCACCTCCCAGCCCATTGTGGGTATCGGTTGAAGAGCTTAAGCCAAATTTAAAGGGGTTTACGCCAAGGCGTTTTTCTTCTTTCAGACCTTCCACCAGGGTGGGGCGGATGTAGCTCAGGCGCGACAAACAGCTTGGCCCCAGTGCCAGTCCAAAGTAGCTGTCGCAGTCCTCAATCTCTTCGATGGTCTTGCCGCCGAAAGTCTCTTGTACCTGTTCATAGGCAAAATCTTCGAACTGTTCAAAATTACAGAGCTCATCCACGGCGCCAATGACCCCTGGCAATTCATTGCGGCACTCTGAATCCCCCTTGTGTTGAATCACTTCGACCAACGGCTCCACCTTTATGCGTAAGGCGGCGCGAGCTCGCTCGGCCTCTATGGAATCGGCTTCGGGGTATTCGACGGAAAACATCTGACCGTTGCTGATGTTGGAGTTGTGTGGAATCGCCAGCACGTCGCAATCTGTGTCACTGCTCAGACAGTCTTTATCCAGAGCCTCCCACAACATCCAATCGCGCGGCGCTTCAATGGTACTGACAGGCACGGGCGGCACCGTGGTGTTACGGAAGATGACGTTGCGGTGCATGTTGGAGCCCATGAGTACGGAGCTGTATTCATAGGCGACAAAGGTGGTGCGCTCGCATTCTTCACTGGTGTCGTTCCAGTCCTCGGCGGCCTGAATCGTGTCTTGCCAAACCGTGCTGGCGGCCAACTTACATTTCTCGCCGTTAGCGCCACAGACAGAGCTGTTTCGCCAGGTGAAGGGGGCTATCAGGGCCAGAGCCTGGACAAAATCACGGCCATAGGCGCCTCTGAAATCCTGACAGTAGGCTTGATCGTAGGCTTCATATTGGGGATCTGTGCAGATTCGCCCCTCGGCGTAAAATTCGGCGTGATCGGTAACCGCCATAAAATCCAGAGGTCGATCAATGCGCACCGGGCGGGTGCCCTTGAGCCCGGTTTTATCATTGGGGTAAAGCATGATTTCGTCGCCAAAGGCATACTTGTAGGCATCTTGAGGGCTTGTGCGTACCCCGAACTTCCAACCGTCCGCGGAATAACCCGTGTGAACATGGAGGTCACCAAAGTAGGCATTGCGCAGAGGGTTATTATCCAAGCAGGTTTTCTTAACCGCGGGCGTAGCCACCATGGGTTGGGCGCTATTGGCGTCCAGTTCATACTTGCCGCTGTCGCAGGCGACGACGAACAAACTTGTTATTAACAACAAGAAAAGCTTATACCCTGAGCAGGGGAGTAAGCCAACCATCATGCGTAGCGTTTTCACGGAATATCCTTGTATAAAAGAATGAAATCTATAGGTTGCATTAGCCCAGGGCGGATCAAATCAATACAGACCCTATTGCGCAGTATTAAGAGCCTAGAGGAAATGATTGACCTCACTGACTTCTGATTTAAGCGCGTCAGCTTGAAGCTTACCAACAAGATGAAAACAACGAACGGTATGCAACACTGAGCACTGAGCACTGAGCACTGAGCACTGAGCACTGAGCACTGAGCACTGAGCACTGAGCACTGAGCATTAAGCAGAGTGCCGTGAAAAAATATCAGCGACTGCAGTCGATCTTGTACGTGCTTTGCCCATCTTCACCCAGTAGGCAGTGAAATGACACTCGCATTTGTTCTTGAATGTGTCCGTTAAGACCCATTACCATGCACGCCAAATCCATTGATGAAGTACCGCGTATGTCTTTACCTGCCTGCCTAAAATGTAACTCTGAGTTTGTCTACCAAGATCAGCAGCTATTGATCTGCCCTGAGTGCGCCTTTGAGTGGGATCCAGAAGAACATGCGGCTGAAAACGCGCCCTTGACCGAGAAGGACGCCAATGGCAATACCCTGCACGAGGGCGATAAGGTGACGCTGGCCAAAGACCTAAAGGTAAAGGGCAGCTCCCAGGTGCTCAAAGTCGGTACCAAGGCGCTGATCCGCCGTATCGTTGAGGGCAAGGACCACCAGCTGGATTGCCGCATCGACGGCGCCGGTGAAATGATGGTGACCGCGAAGTTTGTTAAGCGCGCCTGAACACAGTGTAAAATAGAGGCGTTTGGGCAGCGCTTAGCACCGAGTCTGATTAAAGAGCAGCCCCTCAGCCACCGTGTTTTACGCCCCTCAGGTAAGGGAGCATCAACACGCTAAAATAGAGGGCTATCCTCCTAGCTTTGAGGCTCCTATCGCCATGACGATCGATACAACACCCACTACCCCCGCCAATACTCCGGCCACTGTTTCGAATGAATGAGACCATCAGAACCCATTCATTAATCCGAACTTTCTACAAGCAGTGCGCCGACCAGATAATCCACGAGGTTTTTTACTCGCCACTGCAAACCTGGCTCATCAATCACCAGCTCTCCTCGGCGGCGCATAACGTTCCACTGGGTAACGGTGGTGAGAATATGCGAACCCATTAATCGCAGCCGCTCCAGGGCCAACTCTTCCGGGCAAACCTCTCGCATCAACAGCGCCATTAAATCACCGGTTTTCAGCACTGAGGATGAGCGATGTGGATGCGCACTAAACAGAGTCAGCCACTCGCCCTTGGTCAGAATCTGTGCCAGCAGATCCAGGTAGTAGCTTTCCTTAGGGGGCAGTAATAGCTCACTGACCAAGGGTTCAATAAGAACCTCTACCAGGCTTCTTAATTCACCCTCTCGACCTTCTGCAATCAAGGTGTCCAACAGCTGATGGCGTCGCTGATTCAGCGGCACCATACGGTGGTCGAGGATGGCTTCTATCAGGCCATCCATAGAACCAAAATGGTAGTTAAGCGCTGAGTGGTTCTTTTGCCCCGCCTCGCGGGCAATTTCACGTGTGGATACAGCGCCCAAGCCTTTTTCGGCCAATAAACGTTCGGCTGTATTCAGCAGGTGCTCGGCAGTTGAGTTAAGTTCGGCTTGTTTTGGCATGGCGGTAAATTCGAGTGTTTATCAGGAAAAAAGCGGATGTAATAGTGGCGGCTGTTAAGGATTCATCATGGCGCCATTATTTCATCATTAATCGAGAATAACCAAACGAAGGTTACCCATTGCGGGTAACCTTTTATTTACTGTCTGGTTCTCTTCTATTTACCGCCTAGTTCTTCGGGTCTAGCTTGACGCGCCCCCAGGGACCGCCATAAACCAAATCACCGGCCGGATCGATAACAACCGGTGCAAACAGGGTGTTATAGCGGTTATCGCCGAGCTTCCAGTGAAAACTCTCTTTACCGGTTGTCCAGTCGATGGCTTCCATCGTCCATTCTCCGTCGCGTGCCCCGCCGGTATACAGCATGTTCGACGCACCACTGATAACCGGCACGCTGTTGGGCGAGCTCACATTGACATTCACCCAGGCTTCATTGAGTTCACGGGTTTTTGGGTCCCACTCATACTTTTGTACGCCCAGTGGACGGTAGGCTTCTTCGGTTGCCAGATAACCAGCAAGCACGGGTCCGAACTCCGCAGGGACATACCAGGGCAGTGACGGTGGCTGATTATTAACGATCACCGCGCCATAGCCGTACACGGCCACGGATTGCTCTGATTGCACCGAGGTTAAGCTGTTGTCGCCCATGTTGGCCGGCTGCGATGCGGCAATACGGCGGTCTTTACCCTCAATCCCCTGCCAATCTTTGGGGATTTGGTCTCGCCAGAAAAGCGTCAAGTTCATCAACTTTTCGCCATCGGTAATCACCACGAAGCGATCATCATCACCAAAGCCCATCAGTGACGGTGTGGCGCCTGACCCCGTACCCAGGGAATTGGGGTAAGCGGTAACCCAGGCGCCATCTTTTTCGTCTTTCGACCATTTACTGCCGTTCCACACGACCTTGTGCATGGTGTCTCTGGCGGCGATATAGACACCACCGTCTTTATCGATCGCGTGCGAGTTTCTCACCCAGCCGTTCAAAGGATCATCTTTGTTGGCCGAGACTTCAGGCGCGCCCTCTAAGCGAATCACTTCACTTGTGCTGAAGTCACGTGACATTGCCACGGCAAAGCCATCATCGGTCACGGCGATCAACCAGCCGTCATAACTCATGTTCAAGCCAACCACCTGGCCGGTTGCCGGTGCCGGAAGTTGGGCGACACGCTTAAGCTCAATGCCTGAGTGTCGGTCGCCAGCGACGATATCGCCATAGACTTCAATATCGCCGTTTTTCTTGCCAAGATAGAAGTTATTTTCGTTATCGACGAGTGGGTAGAGGGCGCCGGTATCGGCAAAGCGCTTCATTTCACGTGTCGCGTAAAAGATACGCTTGGCTTCAACGCCGTTTTCAATCTTGTTGCGGACATGGTCACTCCAGGCCTCATCAAAAGACTCGGCATCGGGTTTTTCATAGACCGCCAATGACGCCATTGTGGTGGCATCTGATTTTTGCACGGTGCTGACCCCAGCAGACCAAATAACCCGCTCACCATCAGGGTAGGGCGCAGAAACCGTGCCGATCATATGCCCCGGGCCGACAAAGCCATATTTGATCTCATCACTGTCGAGGCGACGTGTAGTGTCCATGGGGCCAGCCTGACTTACAGAGCCCTGCTGGGCCGAGCTAGTGTGCGTTACGGCATAGGTAGAATCGGCTAAAAATGTGTTTTTCGCCGGCATATTTACGGCTTCGGCACTAACCGCTGAAGATACTGCTAGCGCCAGTAGGCTCACCTTTAAGGCTGTTGGTTTCATACTTATCTCTCTTACTTTGAAAAGGAACACTTACTAAGGCTGAGCGCGTATTAACAAGAATGCAGGAAGCTGCAGTACTCGATTTAAGACACTTGTCTTTAAATACTAACGCGGAATTAAGACGTTTGTCTTGAATCGAATGGCAAAGATTTGTTGGGCAGTGCTGTGTCTTACCTGATAAGCAGCGCCTATTTCTCTCTAACCCCCATGAGATCAAGGTCGGGCGAGAGCGTTGGGCTGCCCTAAGGGGCTTGATTGTTGAACCCAAGCAGATCCCTTTCCTGACCTCAGAAGGGGTGGTCGTCACTGATGCTTGGGTGCCGTGATCTATCGGCCAGGTTGGTGCTTACCTACTGGCTGGGCTTGGTTTTATCGAATCCACTCACTGAATGGAGCCTAACTGCGCTAAAATAGGCGGCTATCGCCCTAGCCTTGAGCCCCCTATCGCATGACGACTGATACTATTTCCACTACAACGCCCGCCCACTCGATACCAGCCAGCTTCACTGAGCTGGGCCTTATTGCCCCTTTGTTGGCGCGCTTGGCGGAGCTGGAGTATCAGCAGCCTACCGACATTCAGGCCCAAGCTATCCCCAGTGTCTTGGCGGGTCGTGACCTGATTGCCGGGGCCAATACTGGTTCGGGTAAAACAGCCACCTTTGCACTGCCGCTCTTGCAGGCTATTTCAGCACAGCAAGACGCCGCTCAAACATCTGGCGGCAAAGACAAGGGCGCGGCTAATACAGGTAACTACGTGGCTGGGCTGGTTTTGGTGCCCACCCGCGAGCTGGCCCAGCAGGTGGCGGACAGCATTCGATCCTATGCGGTGCATTTTAACGGCGCGATTAAAACCTTGGCTGTGTTTGGCGGTGTCTCGGTGAATACGCAAATGCTGAAGTTGCGTGGTGGCACCGATATTTTGGTGGCCACCCCCGGTCGATTGCTTGATTTGATTTCCAGCAATGCCATCAAACTCGACCGGGTTAAAACCCTGGTACTGGATGAAGCCGATCGCATGTTAAGTCTTGGTTTTACCGAGGAGCTCACATCGCTTTTGGCCTTAACACCCAAGCAAAAACAAACCCTGTTATTTTCGGCTACCTTCCCTGAACAGGTTCGGGACCTAACAAAAGAGCTGCTTAACAACCCCGTTGAAATACAAGTGCAAAGCAGTGACGCAAGCACCCTGGTGCAGCGTGTTTTTAGCGTGAACCAGGGGGAGAAAACAGCGGTGCTGGCGCACTTGATTAAACAGCACGAGTGGCGACAAACGCTTATTTTCGTCAACGCCAAAAACGCCTGTGAGCACCTGAGTGAGAAGCTCTCTAAGCGCGGTGTGGCCGCCCAGGTGTTTCATGGCGATATTAGCCAGGGCGCGCGTACCCGTGTGCTTGAGGCGTTTAAAAGCGGTGAGATTGAAGTGTTGATTGCCACGGACATTGCCGCCCGCGGCCTCGACATAGAAAAGCTGCCGGTGGTGATCAACTTCGACCTGCCGAGAAGCCCGGCAGACTATATGCACCGCATTGGTCGATCCGGCCGTGCCGGTGAGGTGGGCTTGGCCTTATCGCTTATCGATCATGAAGACATTCATCACTTCAAAGTGATCGAGAAGAAGAACAAGTTTCGACTGGAGCGTGAGCAGGTTGAGGGGTTTGAAGTTGATCAAGCGGCTATTGATGCGCTGCCCACCCCAGAGAAACCCATGGCGGCGCCTGAAGGTTCGGGTAAGAAAAAACGCAAAAAGAAAGCACCGGTAAACCCGCACGTATGGGGTGATTACCCAGAGCTGGATTAGCCTTTCAGAGCACACCGGTGGTGTGCTTAGCGGTCAGACAGACACAAAAAAGCCAGCGCTTAAATACGCTGGCTTTTTTGTGTCCGCTCGGAGAGCAACGATCTAGTGAAAAAGCGGCACAAACGCTGAAAATCGAGGCGGCAAAGTATGTCCGCTTTGAATCTGGGAGCGTCATCTGTTTCGGCATTTTTACCTGGCTGCGTCTTAACAGCCCCTGTTAATAGCGCATAATTGTTCGGTTAAAGACTTATAAATAAAAACGCAAAAAGCTTTTAAGATTACTCAGCTGAAGGTTCTGATTGGCTCACTTTTTGCCTTTTAAGGCTGTAACGGATTAATCGAAAACAGCGCCAGTAGAAGGCCCATATTTATGCATATTTCAGCCACAAGCCCCAGCTACCAACCGCACAAACAGAGTGAGCGAGCCGAGTCGATTTCAAGTGAGAATTTTGATATTCAGCTCGCAAAATTGGATGAGGGAGAAACGCTGGAGGCTCAGCCCTATCAGGGTACTGCGTTTGATAACGCCAGAGATTATGGGCGCTATCTGCAAAGGGACGCTGACCTCAATTTGAATAGTATTTTTACTGTTGAGGCAGAACCTCTGCCGATTGTGGATGCAGAAAATACCCAGCACCGCCCACCCAACGGCCAAGAGACAACGAAAACCATTAATTTTTATGGGGCCAGTATGTTGGAGAAGGGCCGCGAGCACACAACCAGCGCCACGGTCAGCGTAGGTGGTACTTTTGTTGCGTTGCAAACCACCGGCGGCGAGCTGGCAACACCCTTTAGACCGACAGCCGAGCATGATTTACAAGCCGACGTCCGGGCGTTGTTACAGAGCTCGAACGGTGACTTTGATCGTTTTGTGGAGCAGCTTCAGGCCAAGTACGGCGATCAGCTAAGCGTTGAAATCTATGAAGAGGGCGAGGGGCCCGATTACGCCCGCGCGCATGAACTATTAAACGGTTCGAGTTGGGAGGGTTTTATCAACCAGCAGATAGCCGAAATGCAAGCGGTGAAAGAGTTGCGCGAGATGCCCTTGGGGTTAAACGGCTTGACACTTAACGGCAACAGCCCAAACGCCTCTCTAACGGAAGGTGCTAAGGCGGAACGCGAACAAAACATAGAGCGCTACCGAGACATAGAAGGCATGGCCTAGACAGGATAGCTTGTGCGCAGTGTGTAAGCATTTATGGCATGAAACCAAACAGCCCATGACTTACGTCATGGGCTGTTTGGTTTGTACTGGGGTTTAAGGAGTTAGCGCCCAACAATCAAGCTGGCACAGGTGGTGGTACTGCCGCCTAGGTTAAAGGTCATGATGTTGTTGGCGTCATCAATCTGATAATCCCCAGCCTGCTGGGACACTTGTTTGTAAGCGTCCAGCGCCATGCGCACACCGGTGGCGCCCACAGGGTGGCCACCGCCGATGAGGCCGCCGCTCATGTTGATGGGCAGGCGCCCGCCCGGGGCGTGATCGCCGGCTTCAATGGCGCGCCAAGCTTCACCTGGTGCGTAGAGCCCAGAGTGATCGAGCACCATGTACTCGGTAATGTTAAAGCAGTCGTGCACTTCCATGCCGCCAACGGCGTGTATGTCGGCAAACCCAGCACGCTTCAATGTTTGCTCAAACAACGCGCGCACATGGGGGAATAGATATTCGCTCGACTGGGCCAAGCGTAACTTTTCTTCAAACAGCAGCGGCGCATTAACGTGCCCCCAGCCTTTTATTTTTGGAATAGATGCCAGCGCGATGCCGCGATCTTTTGCGTAAACACGCGCGCGCTCTTCGGTTGCTAAGAAGACCACCGCGGCGCCGTCGCTGACTTGACCACAATCTTGACGGCGTATGCGGCCGCTGATGGTGGGGTTGGCGGCTTCATCTTCAAGAAAACTCTGGGCGTCGAACTGCCACTTGCGGCTTTGGGCGTTGGGGTTGTGCTTGGCGTTGGCGTAGTTCTGGCGCGAGATTTCCGACAGGTGGGCTTTATCCACACCGTAGCGTTGCTCGTACACGCCGATCATGTCATTAAACGCGCAGGGCCAAACGAACGGTGTTTGCTGCCACTCGCGATCGGCCCAAGCCGCGGGGCGCAAATTGTCGGCGGCCTGATCCCCTGGCACATTGCGCATCTGTTCTATGCCCAGCACACAGGCAAGATCGTAACGACCGGATTCGAGATTGGCCATGGCGGCCATTAGGGCCATTGAGCCGGAGGCGCAAGCGGCTTCGTGGCTAGAGGCGGGCATGTAGGCCATGGCCGGATCAACGTGGCCAAAGAAACCCCCAAGGTGCGCCTGACCGGTAAACAGCGGCGCGACAAAATTACCGACGTGACCGACCTGAACATCCCCTGCGTCAAGTTGTGTGGCGGTAAGCCCTGCGCGCACCGTGTCGACAAACAACTCAGCAATGTTGCTGTCTTCGCGCTTCAGGTTGCGGGAGAAATCGCTCTGGTGACCGCCCAGAATATAAATGTTGGGACTGCTCATAATAGGGTTTCCATGGTTAGTAACCAGTGCTTACTCTGCTCAGCACCTTAACAATAATAGCGTGTGAATGTGTTCGTCTCGTTATAAACTTTTCGCTTGGTCTTTTTGGAGCATATTGCCGCCGTGTTTTAAAATCGCTCGATTAAGGTGGCAACGCCGACACCGGCACCGCCACAGATAGCAACTATGCCGCGCTTTAGATCGCGCCTTTCCAGTTCATCGAGCAGGGCGCCCATCAGGTTGCCGCCGGTTGCACCCAGCGGGTGACCAAGGGCAATGGCGCTGCCATTGACGTTCAGCTGTTCGCTGTCGATGGCAAAGTGTTGCTGGTACATCAACACGGTGGCGGCAAAGGATTCATTCACTTCCCACAGGTCTATGTCTGAGGTTTTCAAATCGCAGGCCTGCAGTAGTTTTTCGGTGGCGTGCAGGTGACCGCTGAGCATTTTTACCGGTTCGCAACTAGCGTTTGCAAAGTGGCGTACGCGGGCACGGGGTTTTAAGGAGAGAGCTTTACAGCGCTCAGCGCTGCCGAGCAGCACCAACGAGGCGCCGTCGACCAGCGCTGGGGCGTTGCCAGGGCTGTGCCGCGCCTCGAGTGTGGTGCCGGGGTAGACCTCATCAACCAGTGGCTGGCTGGCGCTGACAAAATCGCTGAAGCTGGCGGGCAATTGCGCCAGTTTTTCGAGCGAGATGTTAGCGCGAATGCCTTCGTCTTGTGTCAGTAAAGGTTGACCTTGTGCATCGTTCACTGTCACCAATGAGCGATCAAAATAACCCGCATCGCGGGCGGCGGCGGCGCGGGTGTGTGACTCGAGTGCCAGTGTATCGAGTTGCTCGCGGCTGTAGTTGTTTTGCACGGCGATTAAGTCCGCGGATAAACCCATGTGCATAAACCGTGTGGCTTTCATCACTTTTGGATCAGAGTACCAAGGGCCCTTGTCGGCAAACATGGGCACGCGGCTTATTTGTTCGACGCCGCCGGCGACCACCAGTGATTCCATACCGGACATCACTTTGCTGGCTGCAAGGTTAATGGCATCGAGCCCGGAGCAGCAAAAGCGGTTGAGGGTGACGCCCGAAACTTGATCGGACCAGCCGGCGTACAGGCTGGCTATTTTGGCGAGGTTGGCGCCCTGATCGCCGCTCTGGGTAGAGCAGCCGAGCAGCACGTCTTCAACCTCTGCGCTGTCGAGTTGATTGCGTTCGCTCAGTGCATGGAATAGGGGGGTAAGTAGGTCTACGGGTTTGAGTTTGCTGTAGGCGCCGTCTTCGGCTTTGGCTCGCGCGCGTGGAATGCGTACCGCGTCAATAATCAGTGCCTCATGCATGACTTACTCCGTTCATATATATCGTTGTGTTTCTAGGTGTTCAAGGCCGATCACACAGTGACCGACCTTGAACACGTTTTGCTATCTGTCTAT
>Ga0209396_1003707_pt1 | contig 15243 bp, 15 predicted proteins | sample GOMGulsemesocosm_6_FD_184638 | JGI IMG/M metagenome (GOLD analysis project Ga0209396, IMG submission 184638) | Methane-oxidizing microbial communities from mesocosms in the Gulf of Mexico - GOM8C Gulf of Mexico (SPAdes) (version 2) | ecosystem: Environmental > Aquatic > Marine > Cold seeps...
ATAATGAAGTCGAAGATATACTCGGCTGGAGTTACTCATCTACTCGTAAAACCCTAGAACGAATGGGTGATAAAGGTTTGGTTGTGATGGAATTTTCCGGCAATAAAAAAATCTACTTTGCCCAAGTTGATAAGGTAAAAACCTTAGCGGCCTTTGCTCAAGATTTTGCCAAGCGTGTTTTTGAAATAGATGGACCCTTACCCGTTGCCATGTTTACTGATAGCCGCTTAATCGATGATGACGAAATTGCTGATCTTGAGAAACTACTGAATGATTTAGAGCAAGGCTCACCAAAAAGTCAACAAGGTGAATAGTCATGTTTGATCAACTACTCTCCGGCAGTATTTTATTTCAACTGGCCATTTTTATTCTTTGGAGTGGGATTTTATCGGGTGTCGCGTTAATTATCGGTAAAGTTTCTCCAAAATTTATTCAATGGTCACGATTTTGGCAAGCTTGTTTAATGATAGCGTTACTGCCGTTATTGCCAACTTTTCTCAGCCAAACAAATAGCATTATTCCTGAGCAGTTAAAAAGAGCTTTTGGCGACTCACAGCAAAGTTTATTGTCTCACTCAAATTTAGTTGTCAGCCAAATAGAGAGCAACGGTGAGCTGCAAGTATTTGTCTCTTTAGTCATCCTAGTATTAGTTGTTGGTGCTTGCTTTTCATTATTACGATTTTCTCTTGGTTTATTAAAAGTTAAAAAATTCATTCAACACGCGAGCCTTGTTACAGACTTAACAGCTTTTAGCCCTGCGCAGCAAAAAACTATAACGACTAAAAAAATAAAAGTATTGCTGACAAATCAACGGGTATCTCCTTTTGTTTTTGGTTTTTTCCGGATTAGTTTATTGTTACCCAAATCAGTTTTCACTATGCCTGTAGCACAGAAAAGTTTATTAATTGACCATGAATTAATGCATATAAAAAGGCAGGATCCTAAGGCAGTTATTCTATTCCGTTTTTGTTCATCTTTGTTTTGGTTTAATCCCTTTATTTGCGTTATGGAAAAGCGATTTTTACAAAGTATGGAATTGAATTGTGATAGCGCGGTGATCTCAGTCGCACCTAAAAATAAAATCAACTATGCTCGTGCGCTGATATCCAGCTTAAAGCTGAATAAAAGTACTTTTGATAGTGCTTTTACCAGCTACTTTTCCGGACCGGGCTTTAATAAACAAGACTTTGAAAATAGAATTAAATCGGCTATGTCGAGTCAGTCAAATATGAAGCTAGGTTGGTGTGCTCGCTTGACTCTAGTATTGATGTCTTTTTCTATTGGCTTTTTTGCCATGGCAGTTAAACCATTTTTTTTACTACATAACTTTGACCAGCTAAATTATGACGGTATTTTACCTGTGAGTAGTGGGCTAATTTCTTCTGGTTATGATGATATTAGTGATTTTCGAGGTAGCAGGCCGCATCAAGCCATTGATTTCGCTGCACCCATTGGTACTAAGGTAGTGGCCAGTTTTTCGGGGTGGGTGATTATTGCGGATGATGTTACCTTGCATCAAAATTATGGCAAAGTGATATTGATTGAGCATCAAGGGGAAAGCCAAAGTTTATATGCTCACTTAAATAGCTTTTCGGTTGAGTCTGGTCAATATATTTCAGCGGGCGAGACTATTGGCACCGTCGGTGCAACGGGGCGAGTGACAGGGCCACATTTACACTTTGAGTTGCTGAAGAATGGTAAACATGACAACCCCAATAAGTACTTAGATTTAGCTAGTTTAGCGAGTTCGGCAAAGCAAGTAGGTAAATTATGATGAAAAATCGCTTAGCTGGTGTTGGCTATTTTTTGGCTGGGTTGTTAATAGCAAATGTCTTTATAACAAGTCAGGTTTTAGCTGGCGCTTTATATACTGATTTTCCTGAAACAATTAAACCGACTGAAAAGTATGTTTTTTATTCCCATGGTTTAATTATTGAGGGCGATAATTTGATGCCGGTAGACAATCGTTGGGGAGTTTATGATTTTATTGCGGTAAGAAAAGCATTAGCTGATCCGCACTATAACCTTATTTCCTATCACCGACCGGATAAAACAGTGCCAGACGAGTTTGCTGAAAAGCTGGCCACTGATGTAAGAAAACTATTAAAGGCGGGAGTTAAAGCAGAGAATATTACCTTGTTAGGCTTTTCTCGTGGTGGTGAAATTACCTTACTTGCCTCTGATAAACTTAGGTTAGATAAAATAAATACTATTTTATTGGCTGTTTGTGGCGGTTTTGTTAAAGAACATAAAGAATACCAAGGCTATGGCAATGTTTACTCTATTTATGAAACGTCAGATTTTGCTGGCTCTTGTCAGTTCTTAACAGATAGAAATAGCAACATACATTCATTTCAAGAAGCAACTATCAGCACAGGCAAAGAGCATGGAGCTTTTTATCAACCATTGCCACAGTGGCTTCAACAAGTAAAAACCTGGGTAAAAGAAGTAAAATCCAAGCCGAACTAATGCTGAAAGTAATGATTCTCTAAAATTAGAACACTTCAGCAAACATAAACATCACCATTAATTGCCCTCGAAGAAGGGGCCAGAGAGTATTATGCTTAAAATATTAAAAGTAGCCATAGTAGTAAGTTGTTTTTACTCATTAGCGCAACCGATAAATGCCTATGCGGGGGCCATATTTGAGCGCTTGCCAATACAAATAAACGCCGATGAAAAATATGTATTTTATTCTCATGGCCTTATTGTTGAAGGCACAAACCCAACACCAACAAATCCGCGCTGGGGTATATATGATTTTCCTAAGGTAAAAGCGGCGTTAGCAAGTGAGCGTTACAATTTGATAGCTTATCACCGCGAAAAAAAGACTAAACCTAGGGAATTTGCTCGTAAGCTAGCAGCTGACGTTAACTTACTTATTAAGCGTGGGGTAAAGCCGGAAAACATTAGTCTAGTTGGCTTTTCTCGAGGCGGTGAAATTACTATATTGGCGTCGAGTTATATCAAATCAACGGCTATTAATATCGTCTTGTTGGCAACATGTTCACATTTTATGAAAGGTCACCCTGAGTTTACTGTGGTTGGTAACTTTCATTCAATTTACGAAACCACAGATGGTAATGGCTCTTGTCAGTTTCTAATTGAGCAAAGTGATAAGGTAAAAACCATGCAAGAAATAGCGATTAGTACTGGCGAAGAACATGGTGCCTTTTATAGACCCTTGGCTGAATGGGTTGTTCCGGTTAAAGCTTGGTTAGAAGGCTAAATTATTTTGTTACATATAAGGGGCTATTGTTGTTTTACTTTAGCCTCTACTATTGACGACTAGTATTATTTATCCAAATAAAAATAAGTGTTTATGAACAATTTATGAAGAACTCATCAATATTACAATCCGTCAGCATAACAGCAGTTATGCTGATAGCCAGCTTAGTTATAAGCTCTACCAGTCAGGCACAAACAGTTAATACTCAGGGGGCAGAGTGGGGCGAATATTTTAAGAAATATAACGCGAAGGGCACCATAGTTGTGCTTGATAAGCGTACCAAAGACAATAAAAGCTATGTCTTTAATCAAAAACGAGCAGCGCAGCGTTACTCTCCAGCTTCTACTTATAAAATACCTCATAGCCTTTTTGCCCTCGATGCTGGTTTAGTTAACAATGAGTTTCAAGTATTCCCTTGGGATGGTGTAGAAAGAGGTTATTCTCCGCATAACCAAGATCAAAACTTACGCTCCGCTATGCGTAATTCAGCTATCTGGGTATATGATATTTTTGCAGAGCAACTTGGCGATGAAAAAGCGACTAATTACTTGAAGAAAATAGCTTACGGCAATACTGATTTGAGTACCAATGAAGGCAGTTATTGGATTGATGGCAAGCTTGCAATCTCAGCTTATGAACAAATTGAATTTCTTGAAAAGCTTTATAAAAATGAACTGCCTTTTAAGGTAGAACACCAATTATTGGTGAAAGATATCATGGTGGTGGAAGCACAAAAGACTTGGATTTTACGTGCTAAAACTGGCTGGCAAGGTAAACATGGTTGGTGGGTAGGCTGGGTTGAATGGCCAACTGGGCCAGTGTTTTTTGCTTTAAATATAGATACCCCTGAACGTATGAAAGATGTCTATAAAAGACAAGCTATTGTTCGAGATGTATTGATGTCTATAGATGCTTTGCCAAGTAAAAATTTAGCAACTAGCAAGTGATGTTAGTTAATTAATAAAACAGCCAAGCAGACTATTAAAGCGTGGCTGCGTTATTGATTATTTAAGCGGTGAGTTAACCAATAATTATGTTAATAAGTTCATCATTATCAGGTAACTTTTCAGCCACTAGTTTTCCTGTCACACAATAATATGCCAAGCCAGTCAAAAGCTTTTTGAACACTCCTTTCATTACAGGTCGCATTATTAAATGTCCCATTAAACTACCTAATGCACCACCTTTCACGACAAAATCAGCTGACATGTAAAGTTCACTGGTGTTTGCATCAATTTCTTTCACCCTCATTTCGGCAAACATACTTTTTAATGGCAGTGAAAACTCAGAAAGCTCCATTTTGAAACCTTGCCCCTCTTGGTATTCAATAATTTCCTCTACTAGGCTTGAGTCATCATTAAAGGTACACAGTCGCTTTGTTCCAAGACCTGACTTTATATCACTAACGATAGGAGATGACTTTATCGTTGTTGCAAATTTTTCAACACTGCTAAAATCTGCTAACACCTGCCAAATTTGTGCTGCGGGGATGTTTACCTTGATTGTATTTTCTGTGTGATGTGCCATAAAATTTACCTTATTTTAATTTAATATTTACAGCCACCAGAGTAGTGAGTAGCCTATGTGTTTAATTATTTCTCGGCTAACTTGCCTTTAAACCGCGAATAATGATTTCAATTGATGTGGTGAGATCTTTTTTAAAATTTGGGGTTAATGCTGCGAACTCTTCAAGTTGATAGATCTTCTTTAGTGCTTCGCTTTGTGAATTTGCAGCCCAAAAATTAGCCATCGCAGCATAACTTAGTGTTAAAAACTGAAAGGCTTGTTCACCTTGTATATCTGGATAAATTCGGCTGATCTCGATAGAAATTCTATAAAGTAAAATCATCGCTAACTTTTTAAATTCCAGCAATTGTTCAAAAGAACTATTTTTTTCAAGTGCGGTAAAAAGAATAGGGGTTAGATCAAGAAACTCTGGATGAGATAACAGTGAATTCACCCAGGTGTTGGCAAAATATTTTACTTGTGCGTTTTGTTCAAGTGCTTGAAGTTGCTTATTACAGTCCTCAAACCATGCTTCGAATAGCTCGGCAAAAACATTTAAAAAGATCTCTTCCTTGGAGCTAAAATAGCGATACATATTGGATTTAGTAAATCCTGCCTCCGTAGCAATACCATTGAAACTGACCTTGTCGTAACCATTCTTTTGAAATAAAGTAAAAGCGGCCTGATAAATAGCCTCTTTTCTCTCATTCTTTTTTTCGTCTGTTCTTGCGCGTTGCCAATTCATAATACCACTTAAGTGCCTGCTGGTCTCTTATTTGTAGGTTAAGGGACTAGTGGTCTCTTGTCAAGGGGTGATATTATTTGATGCTACCAATAGCGTTATATTTTTAATTTAATTTACCGGACATCGAGGTGTTGTACTTGTGGAAAATTCTTATTATCAGCAGTCGTAGCGCTCTCATTGCACTCTCCATGAATAGTAAAAATTGTTTTATTTAAACTGCGTTTAAGCTCAAAAAAACCTTTTCGACAATAGTTATTATCCGCAAGCCTATCAGCCAAGCGCGTTTCTAATTCATCAATCATATTATTTTGTTGTTGTTGTTGTTGTTGTTGTTGTTGTTTTTTATTTGGATGCTGCTGCGTTGGTTTATTCTCAGTGTTACTTTTCTTACCTCGACCTTTACCTTGTCTCGTTTGCTTATGATTCTCCTCTAAACTTCTCTCCTCAATCTCAGCTGATTTTGATTCAGTACTTCTGACAAAAACTATCGAAAAAGTAAATAGTTTGGCGTTATTGGTAGCAATGCTGCTACGAAATACCTCGGTTATTTTAATGTCACTTCTACTGCTGCAGCCAGTGATAAAGAGCAAACTTAATAACGAGACAAGCAAAGTAATTTTCAATAACATCATAGGATTCATCAATAAATAAGAATAAACAAGTGACTATGATAGCTATTTATAGGTAAAGAAACGTAAAGGTAAGGTAAAGCTTTCATGTTCTTGAGTGGTAAAATATTTTGACGCATATAGTAGGTGTGATTTCTGCGTTAGTCAGCAGGAGGTTGATGGTGAAGTACCATTGTGGCTGACGGGTAATTAAGGCTTTAATGAACCAAGTTAATTAAGTGTTCGAAAGGGCAACCAAAAGATATTTCTATAAAAAAGGCAGCTACTAAGCTGCCTTCTTGCGACAAAATTACTTGTTTTTACTTCTTATCGTATTGATCAAATTTATTGAACTTGATAATTGACGTTAGCTCTTCACCGTAAAGAGCTCCTTTTTCAGAGTAACGATCTAATTTTGTTACTAGTACAAATGGATCATCTGTTTGCATTCTTGTTTGTCTAAACTCAGCAAAAGCACTACTGCGACCTAAAGTACGGTAGTAATCTTCAACCGACGCTTCAACAGAGTCATACTTCTTTACCCAAATAGTTTTGTCGCCACGTTTTTGCAGTGCGGCAACTCTAGGCTCATCTTCGTCAAAAGACCAAACACCGAAAATATTGTAAGCGACTCTAAAGAAGCGTGAAGTAGCCCAAGAGCTTTCCATAGCTGCTTGTGCGATGGCTATACTTTTTGGATGAGGTTTAAGTGCCATGAGCAGTTCGTCATTGGTGGTCGCTTTATATTCTACTTTTAATTCATCTATCTTTGCAGATGTTTCGCCGGCATCAAGCGTTGCTTTAATGCCTTCATAGCGGATCATTAGCTTAGCGTAAACTGCATCAACAGCAGGAACAATTAAAGATTTGAATCTGGATTTTTTCTCTTGTACCGTCATTTTAGGAAGCTCGGCTTCCTTTTTAGTTACTGTGTAGATAACTGAAGCAATAATAATAAGTAAAACTATGGCGATAATAGCTTTGATTTTGTTTGAAGATAATTGCACTAATACACTTCCGAATTGCTTGTTAAATTATAGGTTTAAGTACGAATTGTAAGATATAAAATCAGTAAAAACAAAGCTGTATTTAGTTGGGGTAACTATTTAAGGTAGGCGGGTGATAAAGTAATCACTTAGCAACATTAGTTTATAGTTTGACTGAAAGAGGGAGGGGTTTATGTTTGGATATTTTTTGTTAGCACTTTTGGTGAGTGTTTTCTTTGGGTTCTTTTTCTTTTTGGTTGTTGGCCAACCTAGCGGTGTGGGTGTATCCGCCTTGCTGATACTGCTTGTCGGAGGAGCCCTTTGGCATTTAAACAGAAATAAAAAAAAGAAATAGCCTAGCTCTGATGAGAGAGGATTATAGGCTATTTCTTATTGAGGTATAACTAGCTAGGCATAGTGATTACTAAAAGCATCAACCCCAGCTTGCGCACAGCCTAAGTCTTGCTCGGGTGAGCCTGAACTCACGCCAATTCCGCCAACTACCTTGCCATTGAAGGTTATGGGCAAACCACCACCAACGATACACATACGGCCACCTAAAGCGGTATGAATACCAAATAAATTATTTTTATGACCTGGAATACAGGCTTTGTTAAATTCATGCGTACCTTTGCGTGCAGATGCAGCGGTAAATGCTTTATCTTGTGAAATGGTAATACTATGTACCTTTCCACCATCCATACGCTCAAAGGCAATTAAATTACCTGATTCATCTACAACAGCAATACACATGGGTATACCCAGTTCATTGGCTTTATTTACTGCTCCGTCAATTATTGTTTTAGCTTCCGTTTGATTTAATCTGTTTATTGTCAACATTTTATCCACTCTTTAATTTTAAAACTTGTTCATACCCAAGGCATTTTAAAGTGCGCATGTTTAGACTACGGAGTCTTGCATCTTGAAAAGGATTGGGTATACAGCTAAAGGTGAGTTAATCCTTCAGCTGTGTAAATCTATTTAATTTGAGTTAAGGGTATTTAACTGACTTTTTTAATAGGTTGCTCATTTTTCACATAACCCAGCTCAATGGAGATTGATTTACCGGCTTTGACTAAGTCTTTTATCCATTCATCTCTACGTCGTTCAATAGGTGCTGACACAGATAGTCCGGCAACCACTTCACCGTATCTGTCATATAAAAGCACCCCAATACAACCGACGCCTATTTCAGCTTCTTCGTTATCATAGGCAAAGCCTTGTTCAACACAGCGCATACATTCGCGCTCTAAGCTTTCTATTTGTGAAAATGTTTTACGTGTGTAGGTTGGCAAGTTTGTGCGAAGTGCATAACCTTCAATACCCTCATGACCTTCCATGCCCAGCATCATTTTACCTACACCTGTGACATGCAGTGGTGCGCGGCTACCAATAATTTGTTGAACATGCATCATTCGGTTGGGAATCGCTTTTTCTACGTAAATAACTACGTCGCCTTCACGTGCTGTAAGGTTAATGGTTTCACCAAATTTATCCCGCAGCTTTTCCATGTAAGGGATCGCTATTTTCTTAAAATCAACGTTTTGGTATTGATAATTACTAAGTCTAATGAGCCGGCCACTTAACTGATACTTACCTGTGTTGTCGCGGTCAACAAAATGATTATCGATAAGCGAATGTAATATGCGAAAAGCAGTAGATGGCGCCAAGTTGGTATCTGCACTAAGCGCTTTTAATGTTACCGGCATGGTATAGCGTGATATAGCGTCGAGTAATGTAGCTGCTCTATCGATTACTTGAATGCGAGATTCTGGTTTAACTCTAGTCATAATATTACCGCTTATTTTTACTGCTTAGTTTAGGAATCTATTTAATATCAATAAAACAAACTAAGTGATCATTTTAAATGGTTTAAATCTTCCATAACGTCGTTGCTTTCAATTCCAATAGCCAGCTACTGCTCAATCAAGCGCCTTGTTCTAGAACATTTCCTCTCATCAAAAAATTGAACCATTAATTAATTCTATAGATATAACATCCTCTTTCTTGACTCTTGTGTCAACTTTTGATTTAAATATAAAGCGAAAAGCCTAAAAAACCATCATTAATTCGTTTTTGACGGTTTCACCATATGAAATATTAACTTTTGGGGATTTGATTTATTCAAATTACTCAATTTATTCAGTGGCTTGTGGTTTTCATTTCGTGGGAAATCACCAGTATTTCATATGGTGAAATCTGTCTTGATTGCCAGTATTGGCTGTTTTTCATAAGGTGAAATTGAATCGAAAAAAACAGAATATTCTACCAAGTAAGACGGGTATTGAGACACTTATTAAGAAATAGCATTTCGTTCACACACTCAGCTAATAAAGGACTGGCTTGCATATGTCAGTTAAATAAAAGGCAAGCTGACGAGTAAAACGAAAAACAACCGTGACCAATATACGGTTAATAACGAAAAATATTAAGAGGAACATATGAGCAGTTCACCTAAACCGACCATGAACATTCCAAGCTACGAAGATGTACTCGTTGCCCATGAACGTATTCAACCATACATCCACAAAACGCCAGTGCTAACGTCAACTCGTTTGAATGAGATGACAGGGGCTGAGTTATTCTTTAAATGTGAAAACTTGCAAAAAGCGGCAGCATTTAAAGTACGTGGTGCCTGTAATGCCGTTTTTGGTTTGACAGATGCTGAAGCAAAAATTGGTGTTGCGACCCATTCGTCAGGTAATCATGCGTTATCACTTTCGTATGCAGCTGGACGACGTGGTATTCCCGTCACTGTGGTTATGCCGCGTACGGCACCACAAGCCAAGAAAGATGCGGTAATAGGCTACGGCGGAAAAATTGTTGAATGTGAACCGTCAACCTCTTCTCGTGAAGCTGTTTTTGCTGAGGTTGTGGCAAAGTCGGGTGCTGATTTTGTCCATCCATACAATGATCCTCGTGTCATTGCTGGTCAAGCGACTTGTTCTAAAGAATTACTTGAGCAAGTTAATAACCTCGACGCAGTCATCGCACCAATTGGTGGTGGCGGTATGATTTCAGGTACTTGCCTAACTATTTCCAATGTTGCCCCTGAAGTTAAAATTTACGCAGCTGAGCCATTAAATGCTGATGATGCCGCGCGTTCTTTTAAAGCGGGTCACATCATTGCTGATGATGCACCAGTAACAGTTGCTGATGGCCTGAAAGTTCCTTTAAAAGATCTCACTTGGCACTTTGTTAGTAACCATGTCAAAGATATTTTTACTTGTACTGAAGAAGAAATTGTTGCGGCGATGAAACTGGTTTGGAAAACAATGAAAATTGTTATCGAGCCAAGTTCAGCGGTCACTGTAGCTTGTATTTTGAATAACCCAGAAGTGTTCAAAGGCAAACGTGTCGGGGTGATTATTACCGGTGGTAATGTTGATTTAGACAAACTGCCGTGGATGACTTAAGAAACACGGCAATACGCAAATTCAATTTAGCAAAAGACAAATTAAGTAAACAGAATTTATGAACAATGAATTTAAGCATTCTATTTAAGATAACTAATTTAAAACTTTGGAGAAAATCATGTCAAATGTAAGCGATTTAGAAGTAGGTTATGACGTTCCGGCTCTTCCAGGTATGGATGAAGCTGATATTCAAACACCTTGTTTAGTAGTCGATCTAGACGCGTTAGAGCGTAACATCGTGAAGATGGGAGAAATGGCTAAAGAAATGGGCGTTCGTCATCGTGTTCACGGCAAAATGCATAAGTCAGTAGACATTGCTTTATTACAAGAAAAATTGGGTGATAGCTGTGGTGTTTGTTGTCAAAAAGTTTCTGAAGCAGAAGTTTTTGCCCGTGGTGGTATTAAAGATGTTTTAGTGTCTAACCAAGTACGTGACCCTAAGAAAATTGAACGTTTAGCGAAAATGCCTAAGCTTGGCGCACGCGTAATTGTTTGTGTTGATGATCTTGAAAACGTTGCCGATCTTTCTGCTGCGGCAGTGAAAGAAGGTACTCAACTTGAATGTTTAATAGAGATAGATTGTGGTGCTGGTCGTTGTGGTGTTCAGTCTGGTCAGCCAGTGGTTGATATTGCTAAAGCAATCGACGCAGCTCAAAATTTGAAATACGCGGGTATTCAAGCTTACCAAGGTGCTATGCAGCACATGGAGCATTATAGCGACCGTCAAGAAAAAACTAACATTGCCATCGAAATGGTTGCTCACACTATTGAGATGCTTAAAGCTGAAGGTCTTGAGTCTGATATCGTTGGTGGTGGTGGTACTGGCTCTTACTACTTCGAAGGTAACTCAGGTGTTTTCAATGAATTGCAGTGTGGTTCTTATGCGTTTATGGATGCTGATTACCAAACTATTCGTGATGAGTCTGGTGAGAAAATTACTGATTTCGAAAACTCATTATTCATCTTAACGTCTGTTATGAGCCACACCAAAGCAGACAAAGCAATTTGTGATGCTGGTCTTAAAGCACAATCAGTTGATAGTGGTTTACCTTACATCTTTGGTCGTGACGATGTTGAATACATCAAGTGTTCAGATGAGCATGGTGTTATTGCTGATGCAAACGGCGCATTAAAAATTAATGAAAAACTAAAATTAGTGCCAGGTCACTGTGATCCAACGTGTAACGTACATGATTATTATGTTGGTGTTCGTAACGGTAAAGTAGAAACCTTATGGCCTGTATCTGCTCGTGGTAAAGCATACTAAGCAATATTCTTAGTAAGTAACCACTACCCTCAGTGCTTAGCTGAGGGGTATACCAAGCGGACTAGTTTATTCTCGTTAATTAACACATAAATTAGTTCACTTGGTTTTTCCATTTTTAGAGGGTATAAATTATGAGTGAATCGCAAAACAAAGGCGTATCAGTTGTTTCTGAAGAAATCTGTCAAGAAGTGATTGGTCGAGGTGATGCTTTTACTGCAGTTGAAAATGTATTTGCTGCTATGGCAAAAAACACTGCTTACAACTTCCCGGTAATTCGTGAAGATATTGGCCATGCTGGTGCATTATACGGCTTTAAATCTGGCTTTGACCGAGACGGTATGGTGTTAGGCCTTAAGTCTGGCGGTTACTGGCCAGATAATATGGCTCAAGGGTTAACTAACCACCAATCAACGGTTATCTTATTTGATCCGGATACAGGAAAGTTAAAATCACTGGTTGGCGGTAACTACCTAACGGCAGTACGTACTGCTGCTTCTTCTTCAGTTTCAATTGCTCATTTAGCGCGTAAAGATGCCAAAGTATTAGGTATGGTCGGTGCTGGTCATCAATCAACGTTCCAATTACGTGCTGCGGTTGAGCAACGTGATTTTGAAAAAGTTGTTGCTTGGAACTTCCATCCTGACATGCTGCCAAACCTTGCAGCGGTTGCCAAAGAACTAGGCTTGCCATTTGAGTCAGTTACACGTGAAGAGTTAGGTGCTCAAGCAGATGTAATTATTACTATTACTTCAGCTTTTGAATCGTTAATGGAAAAAGACTGGATCAAGCCTGGGACTCACATTGCTTGCATGGGGACTGATACCAAAGGTAAACAAGAAGTTGATGCTGATTTACTAGCCTCTGCGACTGTTTTTACTGATGAAATAGCGCAGTCTATTACCATAGGTGAAGCTCAGCATGCAGTTGCTTCTGGTTTGATCAAAGAATCAGACATCACGCCGATTGGTGATGTTATTAATGGTACCAAATCGGGTCGCACTTCAGATGAAGAAATTACTTTGTTTGATGGTACAGGGGTAGGTTTACAAGATTTAGCCGTAGCGTCAGTTGCTGCACAATTAGCTGAAGAAAAAGGTTTGGCTACTTACTTTAACTTATAAAGTAACTCTCTTGGCAGGTACCAATCAAAATGGCTGTTTATTCATTTAAACAGCCATTTTTACTTTTCATAACCTTGTGGCTAAATGAGTTTAATCACTTAGGTAAAGATATTAACCGATAAAATGCAGTGTTTGTCATTATGGCAACCCGAGTAACTATTTAAGTTATATACCAACTCAAAATATCAGACAAAATACGCCAGACATAAATAGTTACTTTGTTCACCTTGCTGGTCAAGCTAACCAAGGTATAGTGAATTATCATTGATATTCATCAATATATTAACTAACTGGACCACAAGTTTATGATGACCATTAGAGAAGCTAATTTAAAAGATCTTGAAAACATTGCCGGGTTACATGCGCAAAGCTGGCGTGATAATTATCACTCGGTACTTTCTGCTGAATACCTTAACAATAAAGTATTTTCTGAGAGAGAGGTTATGTGGAGGGCACGGTTATCTGATCCCCAAAGCAATCAAATGGTCTTTGTTGCTGAAACTGAAGATACTTTTTGTGGTTTCATTTGTGTATTAGGCGCGAACCATCCCAAATATGGCACTATCATAGACAACCTTCATGTAAAATCGAGCAGTAAAGGTCAAGGCACTGGCTCTAGCTTATTAGCCGCCGCAGCATCTTGGGCTATTGCTAACTATAGCGGACATCATTTGTATCTTGAAGTGTTAGCGTGCAACAGTAAGGCGATAGGGTTTTATGAGTCTAGAGGGGCACAAAATATTGCCACGGCTTATTGGCACACTCCTTGTGATAATAAGGTAAAGGAATTTATTTATAGCTGGGGGCCCGCTGAGAACTTAATGAATAGCAAATCGTCTCAGAGATAGCGCGGTTTCATGACGATTAGCTTTGTCTGACTGGGTCACTATTTCCTTAATAAAATCAACAACACAGTGTTTAAACCAATTCAACACGTGCTTAAGGAAAATATAAGTGACTCGCTGACCTAATTTTACACCATGGACTTGGTTTTAGGTGGTATTGAAGATAGTAAATTAACGCTAGTTAGGCTAAATTTAGTATCAATCAATTAATCATGTACGAATCTTTATTATGCAAACTCGATTTATCTTACTTTACTTACTTTTATCGTCTTATGGCGCTTTTGCAGAGACAGACAAAAAGCTGGTTGTTTATCATGATGCCGATTATTCACTGAACCAATTATCAGCTAAAGCGATGAAAATGGGCTTGCTTACAGCATTTGATGAAGTAGACAATGAGATACAAGGATATAGTTTAGTATTGAAAGAAAAGAATCATCGAGGAAATATTAAGCGCAGCTTGTTAAGCATGAAGGCTTTTCTTAAAGATGAAAAAGCATTATTTATCCTGGGTGGATTGCATTCACCTCCCTATATAAAAAACCGTACTTTTATTAATGAAAATAAAATCCCTCTGTTAGTACCTTGGGCGGCGGGCGGGCCAATAACGCGTTATCCTAGTTCAGATAACTGGGTGTTTCGTTTATCGGTTGATGATAGTAAAGCAGGTATTCGTATTAGTGAGTTTGCACTCAATAACCTCTCCTGCACAAATCCCCATTTGTTATTAGAAGATACCCCCTGGGGTAAATCGAATAAGAAAACAATGTCATCATATCTCAAAGAAAAAGTTCCTTTCGGTATCAGCTTATTTGACTGGAATATTAAAGAAAATACAGCACGGATAATGGTTAGAAATATAATTTCTGAAGGTTATGATTGTGTCTTTATTGTGGGTAATTTCAGCGAAACTCAACAATTTGTAAATGCTATGGCTGCGATGAAAAAAGAGGAAAGGGTACCATTTATCAGTCACTGGGGCGCAACAGGTGGTGATGTGGATGCTATTTTTACGGAACAAGTTAAACAAGCGGTATCCTTTCAATTTATTCAGAGTTGTTATTCTCTTGCTTCTACAAAGCAATCATCATTTCAACGCTCAGTTATGGCAAGAGCAAAAAGACTATTTCCTAAAGAGTTTGCGTCTCCTGAAACAGTTAAAGCGCCAGCAGGTTTTATACACGCATACGACCTTGGTCGACTGGCTATTTCTGCATTACAACAAGTAAAATTGACCGGCAACATGCAACAAGACCGTTTGTTATTCAAACAAGCCTTAGAGTCTTTACAGCAACCGGTTCAAGGGTTAATAAAAGAATATAATAAGCCGTTTTCACTGTGGAGTGAGCAACAGACAGATGCACACGAAGCCTTAAGACTCGAAAACTTTTGTATGGCTACTTTTGGTGAGAACAATCAAATTAACGTAACGGCTAACTAAGATTAATGGATTTTTTATATAAACTGAAAAGCAAAGCAAGATTGGCCTATTCAGTGTTATTGTTAGGTTTTTTGTTTTC
>Ga0209396_1003720_pt1 | contig 15202 bp, 14 predicted proteins | sample GOMGulsemesocosm_6_FD_184638 | JGI IMG/M metagenome (GOLD analysis project Ga0209396, IMG submission 184638) | Methane-oxidizing microbial communities from mesocosms in the Gulf of Mexico - GOM8C Gulf of Mexico (SPAdes) (version 2) | ecosystem: Environmental > Aquatic > Marine > Cold seeps...
TTTTTACCATACTAATTCTTTGAAATGTGCTCTGCACAGCGGTTCATAACGTTCATTACCTCCAACTTCTACTTGTTGTCCAACTTTTACAGCAATACCATTTTCATCTTGCCTGATAACAAAGTTAGCTTTACGCCCACAATGACAAATTGTTTTTAATTCAACCAACTTATCAGCCCAGGCAAGAAGGGCGGCACTGCCTGAAAAAGTTTCGCCAAGAAAGTCTGTTCTTATTCCGTAGGCTAAAACGGGAATATGCAATAAATCGACAACATCAGTTAACTGTTTAACTTGCTCTGTTGAAAGAAATTGTGCTTCATCAATAAGTACACAATCAATTTTATCGGCTTGATGTTTGTTCTTTATTTCATCAAACATATTACTATTATTTTCAAATAAAAATGCATCTGCATCTATGCCTAAACGTGAAGCGACCTTACCCTTCGCAAATCTATCATCAATTTTAGCGGTATAAATGGCGGTTGATAAACCACGTTCCCGATAATTATAAGAAGACTGAAGAAGATGAGTCGATTTTCCCGCGTTCATTGAGGAGTAATAGAAATATAATTGTGCCATGATTTTCTTCTTTAAAAATGAGTATTAGTAGCTATTAGGTGAGTTGTTTGAAGCTTTTTGTCCAAGTGTTGCAAGTAAACTGTTAAGTAAGCTACTTGCGCCAAATCGAAAATGATTATTATCAGCCCATTCTGGTCCTAATATATTGTCTGCTAAACCAAGGTAAACAGCAGCATCTTCTGCGTTTCTTACGCCGCCGGCAGGTTTAAAACCCACATTTATATTTTTATTTTTAATGACATTCAGCATGACTTCTGCAGCTGCTGGTGTTGCATTAACGGCTACTTTACCGGTTGATGTTTTAATAAAATCAGCACCGGCATTTATCGCTATTTCGCTCGCTTTTTGAATAAACTCAGCAGACTTAAGTTCACCTGACTCTATGATCACTTTAAGCTTAGCAAACTCTCCACAAGCCTGTTTACAGACCTTTACCATATCAAAGCCAATATCTTCATTACCTTGCATTAATGCTCGATAAGGAAATACCAAATCAACTTCGTCAGCTCCATAAGCGACTGCGGCCTGTGTTTCAGCTAAAGCGATATCTAAATCGTCATTCCCGTGAGGGAAATTAGTTACAGTAGCCACTTTTATCTGGGGAGTTTGTTGCGCTTTTAATATTTTCTTTGCCATAGGTACAAAGCGAGGAAAAATACAAATAGCGGCGGTTTCTCCCGCTGTTGACTTTGCTTGTTGGCATAAAACGTTAATTTCTTGCTCTGTTTCATTATCAGTGAGACTCGTTAAGTCCATTAAAGAGAGGGCACGTTGAGCAATAATTTTAAGATCTGACATAATTTATATTTTCCTATTATTTCTCTACAAAGAAATGAATACACCCGCAATTGCTGCGCTCATTAAATTAGCTAATGTGGCTGCAAGCATCGCGTGCACGCCAAGTTTAGCGATATCTTTCCGACGACTCGGGGCCATAGAGCCGATACCACCGAGTAATATAGCGATTGATGATAAGTTAGCAAAACCACATAGCGCAAAAGTAACAATAGCTTGGGTTGCTGGTGAGAGGGTGTCTTTTATCTCGACAAAGTTTACATAAGCAAAAAATTCATTCACAACAATTTTTTGACCGATAAAGCTACCCGCTTGAAGCATTTCACTTACCGGTACACCGATGATATAAGCAAAAGGTGCAAACAAGTAACCTAATAGGAATTCAATAGTAATATCTTGAAAACCGAATAAACCACTAATGCCGCCAACAATTGTATTTAATAAAGCAATCAAAGCGATAAAGGCGAGTAACATAGCACCAACATTAACCGCTAGCTTTAAACCGGACGCTGCTCCAGAAGCTGCAGCATCTATTACGTTAGCCGGTTTGTTATCACCTTCATCAAAATCAATAGAGTCTTGAAGGATTTTTTCAGGCTCTGTTTCTGGGTATATAATTTTCGCCATTAACAAGCCACCTGGAGCGGCCATAAACGATGCAGCTATAAGGTATTTAAGATCTATACCTAAACCGGCGTAACCCGCCATAATTGAGCCAGCAACAGATGCTAAGCCGCCCACCATAATGGCAAATAATTCAGATTGGGTCATTTTAGCGATATAAGGACGAACCACTAAAGGAGCTTCTGTTTGACCAACAAATATATTTGCGGTTGCTGAAAGAGACTCAGGTTTACTTGTTTTTAATAGTTTTTGTAAACTACCACCAATAATTCTTATCACCCACTGCATAATGCCTAAGTAATAAAGTACGGCGATTAAAGATGAAAAGAAAATGATGTTAGGAAGAACTCGAATAGCAAATACAAAACCCACACCATTTTCAAACATCGCGTCGGTACCAAGTCCACCAAAGAGAAAATTAATACCGACCTTAGCGCTATCAATAACGCTTTGAACACTCGCTGTTATCGTGGTTAATACGTCTTTACCAAAAGGAACATATAAAACAAAAGCGCCCAGTAATATCTGTAATAAGAATGCAAAACCGACTGTACGAATGTTAATGCTTTTTTTACTTTTTGAAAGTCCATAGGCAATTGCTAATAAAACAAATATACCTATTACCCCTCTAAATGCGGCAAAATCCATAAATCCCTCTTATTTAAATTATTATTAGTTTGATTTTTATTGTTTTTATTGTTCTAGCGGTAATTTCGATAATTGACGAATTTTTGCTTTAAGTACTTCTATTGCCATTCTATTCTTGCCGCCTCGAGTTATTACTATATCAGCCCATGCTTTTGAGGGTTCGATAAATTGGTAATACATAGGGCGAACGGTTTCTAAATATTGGCTTGTTACCGATTCTATACTTCTATTTCGTTCAATAAGGTCTCTCTTAATACGTCTTATTAAACATATATCAAGCGGTGTATCCATATAAACTTTTATGTCAAATTGATCTCTAAGGGCTTTATTTGAAAGGAGTAATATACCTTCAACCAACACAATTTTCGTCGGAGTGAAAACTCGTGTTTCATTGAGACGTGTATGCGTTTTATAACAATAAATAGGGACATCTATTGATTTATTCTCAGTGATCTTTTGTAAATGTGAAACTAATAAATCATGTTCAAAAGCTTTAGGGTGATCATAATTGGTTTGTTCACGTTCAGACATCGACAAATGAGATTGATCGCGATAGTAGGCATCTTCATTCAGAATAGAAATACCCTCTTCACCTAATTCATCAATGAGCTCGTCATGAATGGTTTGTGCCAAAAGTGTTTTGCCTGATGCTGATGGGCCTGTGATTGTAATAATTGTCGGTTTATTTGCGTTCAATGTTATTGCCTGTTGTTACCTGTTATTAGTTTCGCTTCAAAAATAATAATAGATACTATTATTTACGTAAATTTTGAAAGTAATTAAAAACTAAATTTTTACATGTTGGGTAATAAGGTAAAAATGCGTTACTTTATGAATTATATTCAGATGCATTATTTACCCTCTTTTTAAAAGATGATAAATTATCACAACTTGACCATGTGGTCATGTTTTATTCTGACATTTATGAATATAAATTGAAAATGATTAAAAAGGAAATGGCATGGCGCGCGCAATAGTTTTAGTAATTGACAGTTTTGGAATCGGTTATTCACCTGATGCTGAGAGCTTTGGTGATGTTGGCGCAAACACGCTCGCTAATCTTGCAAAGGCTTACTACGCAGAAACAGGGAAAGCTATAAACTTACCTAATCTTGCTAGCTTAGGCTTATTTAAGGCCTGTCATCAAGCATCAAACATAGACTTTCCCCAACAGGGCGGCACCCCACAAAAAGGGGCTTATGGTTTTATGCAAGAGATCAGTACAGGTAAAGATACACCGAGCGGTCATTGGGAAATGGCTGGGGTACCGGTACTTTTCGATTGGGGATATTTTACCGAAAGAGATAATGCTTTTCCTATCACATTAATTGAAAAAATTAATCAAGCCACTGGTTTTGAGGGCATGTTAGGAAATTGTCATGCATCAGGTACCGAAATATTAGAAAAATTAGGTATAAAGCATATACAGTCTGGCTTACCTATTTGTTACACGTCAGCAGATAGTGTTTTTCAGGTTGCGGCTCATGAAGAACACTTTGGTTTAGATAATCTCTATAAATATTGTGAAACAGTAAGAGCAGAGCTTGAAGGCTTAAATATAGGGCGTGTTATCGCTAGACCATTTATTGGTGATACTCCTGAAAATTTTACTCGTACAGGTAATCGACGAGATTATTCGGTATTACCACCAGCGCCAACGGTACTCGATAAAATATCGGCTGCAGGCACTCATGTTATTAGTGTCGGTAAAATTTCCGATATCTTTGCACATCAAGGCATTAATGAAAAAACTAAAGCCACTGGCTTAGATGCTTTGTTAGATGCAACTATTCAACATATTAAAACTGCACAAGATAATGCGTTAATTTTTACTAACTTAGTTAACTTTGATCAAGATTTCGGACACCGACGTAATCCGGTTGGCTATGCCCAAGAGCTAGAAGCTTTTGACGCACGTTTACCTGAAGTGCTAAATGCGATGACAGAGCACGACATCGTATTTCTAACGGCAGACCATGGTTGTGACCCAACGTGGCCGGGTAGTGATCACACTCGCGAGTATGTACCTGTATTGGCTTATCATCACAACATTCCTTCTGTAAATTTAGGCGAACGTAAAACCTTTGCTGATTTAGGACAAACCATTGCAGACCTCTTTAATGTTGAAGCGATGAATTACGGCACTAGCTTCTTAAGTAACCTTAGTTTTGAAAACAAATAACAATAAATTGTTTACCAAACGCTTTTACAGGTTTATTAAAAAAGGGTTAGCAATGCTAACCCTTTTTTAATAAACCTGTAAAATAACGTTATAAAATACTTTCTAACGTTAGCTCCATCATATCTTTAAAAGTCGTTTCACGTTCATCTGCGGTTGTTTGCTCACCTGTTTTAATGTGATCACTAACGGTTAATACGGTTAATGCTTTTTTACCATATTCTGCAGCAACGCCATAAAGGCCAGCAGCTTCCATTTCAACAGCTAAAATGCCGTATTTTTCCATAGTCGCGAACATTTCAGGTTGCGGCGTGTAAAATAAATCAGCTGTGAATATATTACCCACGCGAATATCTTGATTTAATCGCTCAGCCGTATCAACGACGCTCTTTAATAGTGAAAAGTCAGCACAAGCTGCGAAATCTACATTGTTAAAGCGCTGTCTATTAACATTAGAGTCAGTACTTGCGGCCATACCGATAACGATATCGCGTACTTTTATATCATCACGAACAGCGCCACAAGAGCCTATCCGAATAATGCTTTCAACACCGTAGTCTTTATAAAGCTCAGTGGCATAAATTGAAACACTTGGTATGCCCATGCCTGAGCCCATTACAGAAATAGGTTTTCCTTTATACGTACCTGTGTAACCAAACATGTTACGGACACGAGTAACACATTTTACGTTTTCTAAAAAATTATCAGCAATAAATTTTGCTCTAAGTGGATCGCCAGGCATTAAAACGGTTTTGGCAAAGTCGCCGGCTTGGGCTTCAATATGAGGTGTTGGCATGAGAGTTATCCTTTAGTTTTTAAGTGTAACTCAGTAAGTTTCTAGCCATAGATGATTGAATCAACTGCTATCAAGGATGTTTTACTGAAGAATTTTTTGCGATTTATTAACTATCGCACAATGTTTATGTCACTATGATAATACTAAGTAAAGAAACGTTCAATTATCCATTGATAACTAAGGCCACCGACATATATTCCAAAGATACCAACAATACCTGAAAGAACAGGTGGTGCCGGTAACGGAAGTTTAAATAGAGAGAATATTACTCCTACTAAAATACCCGTTGCAAGTGCTGCTAATATTTCAATCATTATTGCTCCTTATTGAGTTTTGTTTATTGTTTTTTTAATTGAATTAAATTATGTTTCTCACGGGCTGATAGAAAACTCATTTCTATGGCATTGTGCTGTAACTGAGTGAGTTGTTGTTCATTTAGCTTAAGTAAGTTACTTGCTAAGTTGAACTCGTCTTCGAGTTCAATATTTTCAACGGCGGGATCATCAGTATTTAAACAAACATTCAGTCCATTATCTAAAAATATCTTTACTGGGTGCTGGCTTAAGTTTTTAACGGTACCTGTTTGATAATTGGAGGTCAGGCAAGACTCTAGGCCAATCTCATTTTTTAACATAAAGTCCATTAATTTTTGATCGTTAACACAAGCTACACCATGCCCGATTCGTGTTGCCCCAAGCTTATCTATTGCATGCCAAACACTTTCAGGACCAGCAGCTTCTCCTGCGTGAACCGTAACTTGTAAACCGGCATCTCTTGCTTTTTTAAAATGATTTTCAAAAAGGGTGCCTGGGTAATTATATTCATCGCCAGCAAGGTCTAATGCAACTAGTTTATCTTTTTGTGTTAATAGAGCATCTAACTCGGTATAACAATTTTCAACACCAAAAGTACGGCTTAAAATGCCAATTAAGTTTATTTGAGTAGGGTACTTTTTACGTCCTAGGTTTACACCTTCAATAATAGCCTCAACAACACCCTCAATAGGAAGCTGATGAGTCATGGCAATATAAAAAGGTGAAAAACGAAGCTCTGCGTAATCAATGTTAGCCAGATAGGCATCTTCAACATTTTCAAAGCCAATTCGAACGACATCATCTAAAGAAGACAAAACCTTAACGCCCCAATCTAACTTTTTTAAAAAAGCGAGTAGGGAGGCTTCATTGTTAGTAATTTTAATATGAGGTAAGAAGTCTTCAAAATTATCTTCAGGTAATTGAATATTATTTTTCTGTGCTAATTGCCAAATCGTTTTAGGGCGAATATTACCATCTAGATGTCGGTGAAGGTCTATAAGTGGAAGTTGCTTGTTATACATGTATAAAAATTGTCCTGAGAATTTGAAAAGTTGCTAGTTAAGCCTAGCAACCATAATGCTTGATATCTATTTTAAACTAAAATTTTCATCATATTATTAAAGATTCACTTTAACGGATATAGGACAGTGATCAGTTAAAGAGCGAGAGAGGGCTTTAGTATACTTTTCTTTAAAAACGAGTTGTTCGAATGAGCTATGTTGATACATGTTTTTAGCGCTAGGGTTAAATACGATGTGGTCGATATAGTCTTTATAATAACCTCCCCAGCAATCAGAGTTCGTAGTTGCTGTTGGTGTCCAAAGCGACTCATTACCTTCATCATCTAACGCTTGCCACAACCCTTGTTCTTCTGTTCGCTTATTGGCTATGTCTTGTGAGAAGCGTCGATTAAAATCACCAATCACGATAAATGCTTTATCTGCTTTAGCTTGTTTATCTACCCAGTTTTCAAGTGGTTCAACTTGTTGACTAAGGGTTGAACATGCCTCTTTTTTTCTTAGTTCTTTCTCTGAAGAACTCGGCATTGCAGATACATTAAATTCATCAAGAGGTGCAGTGAAACAACCAGACTTTAAATGCACAGCAAGTAATTTCAACTCTTTACCATTTCTCGTTAAAGTTAAATCCATACCATGGCGTACTCGGCTGACATCTAAAGCTTTATACTCCTTAGCTATTACGTTTAAGCCCGCAGACTTTTTAACAGCGACTCCAACGCGTTGTACCCAATCTTTTGTGGAAAAATAAAAATCATATTCATTACCAAAAACCTTACGTGCCCATTCTTCATTCTCTACTTCTTGTAATGCGATAACATCAGCATCAAGCTGTTGAGCATAGGTTGCCAGTTGTTGATAATCAGTAGCTTTTCGCTTGTTATATTCATGGGATCCTAACCAAGCGATATTCCATGAAGCCACTTTCAATTCTTCTGAATAACTCGGTGAAATGTACATTAAACCAAATAATAAACTAGCAGTTGTTAATATAGATTTTTGCATTAAAACGTCTCTTAGTTGAACTTATATCGATTGAAGTTAAACGAATAATAAAAAATACTTAACCATTCGGTCAAGAATTGATATGATTTGCAACATTACACTACTTTTACCGTGAGAAACAAGCTCTATGAACAAAAAATATATCACTGCACAAGAATTGTTAGAAGATTCTTTTAAGCTGGCAGCTCAAGTCTTTGAAGACGGATTTCGTCCTCAATTTATTATTGGTATATGGCGTGGCGGTGCTCCTGTTGGCATTGCTGTGCAAGAATATTTCGATTTTAAAAAAGTTGAAACAGATCATATTGCTGTGCGTACATCTTCTTATTACGGCATTAATCAACAAAGTAAAGAAATTAAAGTGCATGGTTTGCACTATATAATAGAAAATGCCAATGCTGATGATGGTCTATTGATTGTTGACGATGTTTTCGATTCTGGTCGAAGTATCGATGCTTTAATAAAACAACTTAAAAAATTATCACGTAATAATATGCCGACAGATGTTCGTGTCGCTTGCCCTTGGTACAAACCAAAGAATAATTTGGTGGACATCAAACCTGATTATTATGTACATGAGTCAGAAGAATGGTTAGTTTTTCCTCATGAACTTTCTGGACTAACCCAAGAAGAAATTGCTGAAGGAAAATCAGACTTAGTAAATATATTGGATCTTTTCAAATAATCACCTGTTGAGTAGTTAATGAAACTTTTATCATTTTTTGCCATATATCTTTCTGCGACTGCTGCATTTGCTGATGACAATACTCATCAGCAAGTCACTATAAAAGGACAGTGGCTTGTAGAAACAAACAACGAAGTTATGCTGCACCCGCAGACATCTGCACTAAAAATGTGGAAAGGGAAACTATTGTCTTTGTCTGACCGTTCTGCACATATATCTCAACAAAAACAATTACACATTATTGACCCCTCTAGCGCTATCGTGTCTAAAGAATCATTAGTAATGAAACTCTCTAAAAACGTACAAAAAAGCTGTTTTGCTCAATACTTAGCAGGTAAACCTGACTTTGAAGCTTTAGCTGTTGATCCCAATAATGAAAATGTTTTCATCATAGTTACTGAAGATGCACGTAAAGGTGTGCAACTGTCTGCGAAATGCCAACAGCGCTTTGAACAAACAGGTTCAACAAAGTATCCTTCGTTATTGGTTAGATTAGAAATTGATAAAAATAATATTGTCTTAATGACACATGTTAGACCTATTCAGTTTGATACTTCCTTTAATATCGGTAATTTTCCTAATGATGGTATTGAAGCTTTGGCATTTGGTAAAAGCAATACCTTGTATTTAGGTTTAGAAAAAGACAATAAAGGACAAGCCCGAATTTTTTCTACGCAATTGGTCGAAAACTTTTGGCAAAGAGACGATTTCATACAAGTTGTTGATACACAGGTTTTATTACCTGCTTTTGAAAAGGGAAAGCATCCAATAAATGGCATGGATTACCTGCCAGTAGATAATCACCCAGGTTATATAGCCGCGGCGGCCCGAAATGACAATCAGTTGTGGATTATCGACCTAGCTAAACAAAAGCCGACAACCATTATTTCAATGACCTTTTTAGCGCCGACTGACAGTAGCGATAAGCACTGTAACAAATGGGAAGTTATCGGCAATACTTCATTAGAAGGTGTGGCCGTGACAAATGACAAAATTTGGTTGATCAACGATCCTTGGACTGAACATTATATTGAAAATGTTAAATGTGAAGATAATCGAGATAAATACCAAAAATTAGCACCTTTGTTATTTTCAATACCCATTTCACAAAAATGGTTTTAATAAACGAACTAATTGGATAAATACCCTTATTACGTTTCAGATGCAGACACTGTAACGACTAAGCAACATTTTTGTATAATTAATCGTTTTAAATTCATCATTAGTTATTCGTAATTATGCTCATATAGTTTACGAACCAAACCCGAACGTTTATAATGTGCAGGTTAACCAGTGGGGTACCCGCTGGTTTTTTATGTCTAAGCAAACTTAGACCACCTCTCGGGAACCGTAGTTAACCTTTATTAAATTGGCGACAGGTTTCTTGCAGAAAAACATTTTTAATAGAGTGATATAACATTGCTATTTAGCATAACTATTCACTTTATTAGGTATTTAGCAGATCAGAAAATAGGAAAGTAGATGAGCTCAGATTCAACAAAAATAATTTATACGATTACCGATGAAGCGCCAGCGTTGGCGACTCACTCTTTATTACCAATTATTCAAGCATTCACTGCTTCTTCAGGTATCAACGTTGAGACTCGTGATATTTCACTAGCGGCACGTGTTCTTGCTAACTTCCCGAAATACTTAACTGCTGAGCAGCGTGTTAGTGACGCATTAGTAGAGTTAGGTGCTTTAGCTAAAACGCCAGAAGCTAACATTATTAAGTTACCTAACGTGTCTGCTTCTATCCCTCAGTTAGAAGCGGTTATCAAAGAGCTTCAAGCAAAAGGTTATAACTTACCTGATTACCCAGCAGAACCACAAAATGAAGCTGAGCAATCTATAAAGCTTACTTACGCTAAAGTATTAGGTTCAGCGGTAAACCCAGTTTTACGTGAAGGTAACTCAGACCGTCGTGCACCAGGTTCTGTTAAACAATATGCTCGTACAAATCCTCATTCAATGGGCGCTTGGTCGAAAGACACTAAATCTCATGTTGCTCACATGTCATCAGGTGACTTCTACGGTAGTGAAAAATCTACAACTATTAATGGCGCAACGAATGTAAAAATTGAGTTTGTTAGCGAAAACGGCGATGTTACTTTATTAAAAGAACACCTACCTTTATTAGATAAAGAAGTTATTGATGCTGCTGTAATGAGTAAAGCTGCATTGGTTCAATTCTTCGAAGAAGAAACAGCAAAAGCAAAAGAAGAGGGCGTTTTACTTTCTCTTCATTTAAAAGCAACCATGATGAAAGTTTCAGACCCAATCATGTTTGGCCACGCTGTAAAAGTTTTCTATAAAGACGTATTTGTAAAACATGCCGATATTTTTGAACAGCTAGGTGTTGATGCAGATAATGGTATTGGCGATGTTTACGCGAAAATTACGCGTTTACCAAGCGAAAAACAAGCTGAAATCGAAGCTGACTTAGCTGCTGTTTACGCAACACGTCCAGAAGTTGCAATGGTTGATTCTGATAAAGGTATCACTAACTTCCACGTACCAAGCGATGTAATTATCGATGCTTCAATGCCTGCAGCTTTACGTTCTTCAGGTATGATGTGGGATCGCGATGGTAATCAAAAAGATACTAAGTTTATGATCCCAGATCGTAACTACGCGGGTGTATTTTCAGCGGTTGTTGATTTCTGTCGTGAAAATGGCGCGTTCAGCCCAACGACAATGGGCACAGTACCTAACGTTGGTTTGATGGCTCAAAAAGCTGAAGAATACGGTTCACATGACAAAACTTTCACCATGACAGGAACAGGTACTGTTCGTGTTGTTAACGATAACGGTGAGACTTTATTAGAGCACGCTGTTGCTGAAGGCGATTTATGGAGAATGTGTCAGGTTAAAGATGCACCTATTCAAGATTGGGTTAAGCTAGCTGTTACACGTGCAAAAGCTTCGAAAATGCCAGCTGTTTTTTGGTTAGACGAAAACCGTGGCCATGATGTAGAGATGATTAAAAAGGTAAACACCTATTTAGCTGATCACGATACTAGTGGTTTAGACATTCAAATATTAGCACCTGTTCAAGCCTGTGAATTCACGCTAGCACGCTGTGCAAACAGTGAAGATACAATTTCAGTAACTGGTAACGTGTTACGCGATTACTTAACTGATTTGTTCCCAATTTTAGAATTAGGTACTAGTGCTAAAATGTTATCGATTGTTCCATTAATGAATGGCGGTGGTTTATTTGAAACTGGTGCTGGCGGCTCTGCACCTAAGCATGTACAACAATTCGAAAAAGAAAATCATTTACGTTGGGATTCTTTAGGTGAATTTTTAGCACTTGCTGCTTCTTTAGAACATGTAAGCGTTAATACAGGTAACAGCAAAGCACAAGTTCTTGCTGATACACTTGATGCTGCGACAGGTAAATTCCTTGATACTAACAAATCACCATCACGTAGAGTAGGTGAGTTAGATAACCGTGGTAGTCATTTTTACCTTGCAATGTATTGGGCTCAAGCACTAGCAGAGCAATCTGTAAATGAAGAATTAAAAGCTGGCTTTACTGCAATCGCTCAAGCATTAACTAAGCAAGAAGATAAAATTGTTGCTGAATTAAATGCTGCACAAGGTCCTGCAATGGATATCAATGGTTATTACTATGCTGACGTTGCACTAGCGGCTAAAGCAATGCGTCCTAGTGATACCTTTAACACTATCCTTTCTAGCTTATTATAATCTAGCTACATACGTTAATAAAAAAGGCAGAACATCTTAGATGTTCTGCCTTTTTATTATTTGGGTTTAAATAGTTAACTATTGCACTATTATTACCTACTAAGCCTACTTTTAGGTATTAATGAGCAATTTTCACTCTAATTCTATTCTTCGCAACTCTAACTTCATGCAAAGATTTAAGTGCTTTTTTAGCTTCTGCTTCATTAGGCATTTCAACAAAAGCAAAACCTTTAGATTTTCCTGTTTCTTGATCTAGCACTAAAGTACATTCTTTAACAGCGCCATGCTCTGAGAATAAAACACGAATTTCTTGTTCAGTTGTAGAGCGAGATAGGTTACGAACTAATAGTTTCATAAGGGTCCATATAAATTGAGATAATATTCCTATTATCTCAATTTAGTTAACATACACCAAGCTATTTTATTTTTAAATTTTAATAATAGCCATTTAAAACACTTGTTTAAAATAGCTGTTTTAATTATTCATCGTAGTGATAATGAATATCATAAATTCTATATTAGTCCTCAAGCTCTTTTTCATTTATTTTTAACGTTAAATGAAAGTTAACCTATACTAAAAAAAGCAGTATAAACCATAACTTAAATAATAAATGTTGTTAGGCTCATACAAGTCTACTATTGAACTAATGCTGAGGAATGATATATGACTACAAATGTACTAATACCAACTAAAGGCAACGCTATTACTTGTGAAAATGGGAAGTTAACTGTTCCTAATAATCCAATAATTCCTTTTATTGAAGGAGATGGTATTGGCATTGATGTAACCCCCCCTATGATAAAGGCAGTAAATGCTGCCGTCGCAAAAGCATATCAAAACGAACGAGAAATTCACTGGATGGAAGTGTATGCGGGGGAAAAAGCAACACAAAAATATGACTCTGAAACTTGGTTACCTGATGAAACATTAGAGATGTTCAATAAATATAAAGTCGGTATCAAAGGGCCGTTAACCACTCCGGTTGGTGGCGGTATGCGTTCATTAAATGTCGCACTTAGACAAATATTAGACCTTTATGTATGCCAACGACCCGTACAATGGTTTACTGGCGTACCAAGCCCAGTAAAGAGACCTTGCGAAGTTGATATGGTAATTTTCCGTGAAAACTCTGAAGATATTTACGCGGGTATAGAATATAAAGCAGGTACAGTAGAAGCACAAAAAGTGATCGACTTTTTAACCCAAGAAATGGGTGAAACTAAAATTCGTTTTACCGAAAACTGTGGCATCGGTATCAAGCCTGTGTCAAAAGAAGGTACAGAGCGTTTAGTTAGAAGAGCTATTCAATATGCCATAGATAACGACAGAGAATCAGTAACTTTAGTGCATAAAGGCAACATAATGAAATACACTGAAGGGGCTTTTAAAGAATGGGGTTATCAATTAGCACGAGATGAATTTGGTGCTGACTTTATTGCCGGTGGTCCTTGGTGCTCTTTTGAAAATCCAAAAACGGGTAGAGAAATCGTTATCAAAGATGTTATTGCCGATGCAATGTTACAGCAAATTTTATTGAGACCTGCAGAATACAGTGTAATTGCAACATTAAATTTAAATGGTGATTACTTATCTGATGCATTAGCAGCTCAGGTTGGTGGTATTGGCATTGCACCAGGTGCAAACATTAATGACGATATTGCCATTTTTGAAGCAACACACGGCACTGCACCAAAATATGCAGGCTTGAACAAGGTAAACCCAGGTTCAGTTATTTTATCAGCAGAAATGATGTTACGGCATATGGGTTGGGTTGAAGCCGCAGACCTACTACTTAAAGGTATGTCTGGGGCAATCAACGCTAAAACCGTAACATACGATTTTGAGCGACTAATGGACGGGGCAACATTAGTGACCTGTTCAGAGTTTGGTGATTGCATTATTGAGCATATGTAATTAACTTTATTTATACTTAGATCTATTTATATAGGTACGCTTAATTATTTATCGATAACTAAGTGTACCTATATAAAATTTCAGATGAAGGCTATCTTGAAATCAAAAACAGCGTGCTTATGTTTCCTGCCATATTATCTTCCCGTAAGAAAGGGAGATCACACTACCTAACACCTTCTTTACCCCTTTACGTCCATCTTATTTTTAAGATCTCATTTGCATTTATTTACAGACTGACCTACACCCTATAATTCATCGGATTGACAAAGATACTTTATGATTCTAATTTATTTATTATCGGTAATAAGTTTATTCAATATTTTAAAAAGGAATTTAACATGACTGTACATACTTCTAAATTCAGTAAATACCAACACACTGCATCACCTGACTTACAAGACATTCGTGATAAATACTATGAGCCAGACATTATCGCTTTAAAAAGCGCCATAGCATGCCCATCCAATCTCGTTATTTTAGACCAAGGGCGTGAAGGTTCATGTACTGGTTTTGGTCTTGCCGCTGTGATTAACCTTTTAAAACAGCGTAAAGGGGATGACCAACAGGTTAGCCAAAGAATGTTATATGAAATGGCTAAACATTTTGATCGCTGGCCAGGCGAGGCATATGAAGGATCTAGTTGTAGAGGAGCAATACTAGGCTGGTATAACACAGGCGTTTGTAGTGAAGAAGTTTGGCCATACATAGAAAATGATAATACTGGCTTGAATATTACTCGAACAAAAGATGCGAGAAACACAACCCTAGGTGCATTTTACCGACTTAATCACAATATATCTGATGTTCATACAGCTTTAAATATGGTCGGTGTTATCTATGTATCAGCCGATATTCATAGTGGCTGGTATGAACCAGATGAAAAGAACCCTATTATTTCATCTGACGGAAGCCCAATTGGTGGACACGCT
>Ga0209396_1003722_pt1 | contig 15191 bp, 16 predicted proteins | sample GOMGulsemesocosm_6_FD_184638 | JGI IMG/M metagenome (GOLD analysis project Ga0209396, IMG submission 184638) | Methane-oxidizing microbial communities from mesocosms in the Gulf of Mexico - GOM8C Gulf of Mexico (SPAdes) (version 2) | ecosystem: Environmental > Aquatic > Marine > Cold seeps...
TTGGGCTATATGATAGCGCTCGTTAACACGAAATGTTATGAAATGCGCGATTAGCTCAGTTGGTAGAGCGCTAGCTCGACATGCTAGATGTCACAAGTTCAAGTCTTGTATCGCGCACCACTTCATTACATTGTTAGCCGCATTATTATGCGCGATTAGCTCAGTTGGTAGAGCGCTAGCTCGACATGCTAGATGTCACAAGTTCAAGTCTTGTATCGCGCACCACTTTTTACTCCCTTGTTTTTCTTCTTAATAATCTCGTCATCTATAAAATACACATTTTAAATCTTCATTTATTCTCTATATATTCTTGCTCAAAATCAAAAGTAATTTCTTCATCGCCTATACTATGCACCCTAGCCCTATTAAAGCTAAGATACACTATAGTTATACCTGTTACTTGATAGCTATTCGGCCATTAAATGAATGACTTAGCGTTGTACCATCGACATATTCAAGTTCACTACCAACGGGAACTCCGTGGGCTATGCGCGTGGCATTGATGTCATATTCATTACAAATATCAGCAACATAATGTGCGGTAGCCTCTCCTTCTACCGTTGGGTTAGTGGCAAGGATCACTTCTTCAAAATTTTCTTGACTAATCAATTGCTCAAAACGATCTAAACCAATATCTTCAGGCCCAATGCCATCAAGTGGTGATAAATGCCCCATCAAAACGAAGTAACGCCCATAATAATAGCCAGTTTGTTCGAACGCGATCACATCTGCTGGTGTTTCCACAACACATAATTGTTTACTTTCTAATCGCTTAGGGTTCACACATAAATGACAAATATCTTGCTCTGTTAGGGTACGGCACACCGAACAATGCTTTACATGTGTCATCGCATTATCTAGCGCTTTGGCTAATGTTAAACCACCTGGGCGATTACGTTCTAACAACTGAAAAGCCATGCGCTGTGCTGATTTAGGACCAACACCAGGCAGGCATGTTAAGCTTTCAATGAGTTGGGTGATATACGGACTAAACTTCATAAATACTTCTTATTATTGAGATAAACGTTATTCACAAAAAAAACGCTAGAATAGCGTCCTTCCAATAAAAAATGTGTAATGCATTACATAGCTAAATAATATCATTGAATAAATATATTAGCCGCCACTTTTTTACTATATCTGCTAGCCATTAATATCAGGGAGCAGCAAAAACGAATTAATTGCTTTAATGAATAGACTGCTATAACATAACTGTACATCCATACAGTAATATTATTATGATATTTTCATTAGTAAGAATTGAAGCGGGTATTTCAGGCTTTGAATCGCCGGCAGCAGAATATAAAGAATTAAAATTAAATATCGATGAATTGCTTGTTGAGCACCCCAACGCCACATTTTTGGGAATATCGAATGGTGATTCTATGAATGATGTCGGCATCTTTAATGGTGATGTGCTTGTTGTCGACCGCTCTATGCACCCTCGCCATATGGACGTTGTGGTGGCAACCTTCAATGGTAACTTTAGCTGTAAACTCTTTGACGAAATAAACCAGTGCTTATTATCTGCATCAGACGACTATCCCCCCATAAATATTGATAAAAGTGATAGTTTCATCATAGAAGGGGTTGTCACCAGCTCTATTCGTTGTCATCGACCAAGTAGGTTCATTAATGTATGCGCTAGTTGATGCCAACTCATTTTACGCCAGCTGTGAAACGGTATTTGATCCCGACTTACGTCATAAACCCGTAATTGTTTTAACAAATAATGATGGTTGTATCTGTGCTACGAACCGCATGGCCAAGGCGCTCAACATTCCAAAGTTTTCACCTTATTTCAAAATAAAGCAGCAATGCGAGCGGCACAACGTTGTCGTAAAAAGCTCTAACTATGAGTTATATGCCGACTTATCTCATAAAATGATGAACGTTATTGGTCGTTACGCCGACGAGCAATATATTTATTCCATTGACGAGAGCTTTTTGCACTTTAAAAATTTCGCGAACATTATCGATGATTTTCATGCTTATGGCACAGTGATCAGGCGGGCGGTGTATAAAGAAACCAGATTAGCAGTATGTGTTGGTATTGCATCAACCCCTACCCTTGCTAAGGCGGCTAACCACATTGCCAAAAAAGTAAAACAGTATCGCGGTGTAGCTGTGATAGATGATGAGAATTCACGTATCAACGTTCTATCACAAATGAAGGTAGGTGACGTGTGGGGCATTGGCCGTAAGACATCAGCCAAGTTAATCATTGAAAATATTCACACAGCACTCGACTTATCCAATTATCCTGTGGGCCTTGCAAAAAGACACTTTAGTCAAGATATTGAAAGAACAGTGCGAGAATTAAATGGTGAGCAATGCATTCACTGGGACGCTGTTAAGTCGCCAAAAAAACAAATATATTCCACGAGAAGTTTTGGGCAGCGAGTTTTTGACAAAGACTCGCTTCACCAGTCTTTATCAGAACACGTGTCTATCGTGGCCAAAAAACTGCGTCATCAAGCCAGCCTTGTAAAGTACATGTCTCTGTTTGCCTCATCATCGCCATTTGATGACAACCCAGTATATAAAAAATCATTCCATACTTTTATCGCCCCAACAAACGATACATCAGTCATGTTAGCGGCTGTAGCCAACATAATTGATAGTGTGTTCGTTAAAAACGTTGGATTCTACCGTGCAGGCATCGGATGTTTAGATTTAATCGACGAGGAATATCAACAACAAGATCTATTCACGCCAAGTATCGATAATAGCGCCCTAATGACATGTTTAGATAATATCAACCATAGGTATGGTCGAAACACGGTGAAATTCGCCGCTCAGGGCATTGAACATCAATGGGCAATGCGCCGTGAGTTTCTATCACCACATTACACAACCCGTTGGGCAGACATACCTAAAATAGACTGTTAATAATGTAGCTTGCGTATACATCCTCTTCTTAAAAAATTTTGAACAAGATTGAATTTTTAACTTGAATAATTATCAATTACACTTATGATAATGAGAATCATTAACATTGGAGGTAAGAAATGAACCAGTCCATTCGTCAGCCATTAGCATCTTTGACACAAGAAGATAAAAATATAAACCAATATATAGAGCTTTCTAATGCCATCGAAAAAGCGACAATGCCATTACGGCACGACGTATTTTTATCTTTTTTTAAACTCAGTGATCATTTTTCTTATCTGTTGAATGATCAACAAAAATGGTCACTTTATTCATCACAGTTTGAGTTGATTTTACAATCCATCGTAAATAATACATTACCTAACTCTTGGCGCCGCGCTTGTTATGAAACGTTAAATAAACCACTGCTGTCCCTGCAACGGATCGCACAAAGCCAAGCTAGAAAGAAGCAATTATGTTCTTTTTATATTAAGTTGAATAAAGATATAGCATCGACCTTTCAATCACACCCTTTTTAAATAAATGCGTACGGTAAATAAAAATGACAACAAATTTTAGAATAGAAACTGACTCAATGGGACAATTAGAAGTGCCTGAGAAGGCACTTTATGGCGCTCAAACTCAACGCGCGATTAATAACTTTCCCATCAGTGGCAAAGGATTACCACTGCCATTTATTCAATCCATTATTCATATCAAATTAAGTGCAGCCAAGACGAATAAGGCCTTAAATTTATTAGATGCTACGACAGCGGACGCCATTATTCATGCGTGTAACGATTTACTTAACCGTGATGATTTATTGGTTCACTTCCCCGTCGATATTTTTCAAACAGGATCTGGGACCAGCTCTAACATGAACGTCAATGAGGTAGTAGCTCATTTAGCCACAAAGATCTTAGGACAAACAGTTAACCCTAATGATCATGTCAATTTTAGTCAAAGTAGTAATGACACAATCCCTAGTGCTATCCATATTAGTGCGGCATTGTTATTAAATAATAAGTTATTACCAGCGCTACACCATTTAAGGCATGTTATAGAAAAAAAAGCACAGAGTGTTGAGCACATCGTTAAAACGGGACGCACACATTTAATGGACGCAATGCCCGTAACCATGGGACAAAGTTTAATGAGCTGGCACGCACAAATTGCAGCGAATATAACCCATTTAACCGCGCTGCAATCATCAATTAACATGTTAGCCCAAGGCGGAACAGCAGTGGGCACCGGCATTAATGCGCATTCAGAGTTTAGCGAGATGTTCAGCCTTAATTTAAGTCAAGCGACAGGACTTGTGTTTAAGCCAGCCGACAACTTATTCGCCCTTATTGGCTCTCAAGATACTGCGGTGGCGTTATCTGGCGCTCTAAAAACAACAGCAGTCTCTCTTATGAAAATATGCAATGACTTACGCTGGATGAACTCAGGCCCTTTAGCAGGTCTTGGCGAGATTGCGTTAGAGGCATTACAACCAGGTTCTTCAATTATGCCTGGTAAAGTTAATCCTGTTATTCCTGAAGCAACAGCCATGGTGTGCGCGCAAGTCATCGGTAACGATGCAGCCATAACGATTGGTGGTCAGTCGGGTAACTTTGAACTCAATGTCATGCTACCAATGATTGCTAGTAACCTTATCGACAGCCTCGAATTACTCAGTAACAGTACACGTCTTCTCGCCGATAAAGCGATTGCGACTTTCGATGTTAACCAAGAGCACATTGAACAAGCATTAGATAAAAACCCAATTTTAGTGACCGCTCTCAACCCTATTATTGGCTATGAATTGGCCGCGAAAATTGCGAAGTCTGCTTATCAACAAAAACGCGCTATTATTGATGTGGCACTAGAGCATACCGATTTATCACGAGAGGAATTAACTAGGCTGTTAAACCCTAAAAATCTTACACAAGGGGGATTATAATTATTCACCACATAGATTGGCTAGGCTCCTAAATATGGCGCCTAAGCTATATTACGTATGAGTTGTTAAAGCGATTAAACGTCCCTTTTATACATAGGGGGCTTTTTAGCTATTGTAGCTCATATGTCTCTGATCAGTGTCGTTGAGCTTCCAAATCCTAAAAGCCAACGCAGATAAGGAAAGTTTTCTGTATTAACATGTTTAAAGCCCTCACGCTCATATAATTTACGGGCTCTAATATTGCTATCTATAACATCTAATCTCACTGTTTTGTAGTTGCTTTTGGTGGCAAATGAAACGATATTTTCCAGTAATGCCGTCCCTACCCCTATACTTCTATACTCTGGATGCACAGCAATGCCATCTAAAATTAATTCACCGTCTGCAAGCTCTCTTTCATAGAGGCTAAAAATAAGTGCCGCCCAATTACCAGCCATCATTCCCAAACTCTGAATTAAATCCGCATAAGTAATGCCATCGGTAAAGGCGCCTTCATTTGTTTTAAAACCTGCAATCCCCACCACTTTATTGTCATATAGCGCTACAAAAGAATATTCTGGTTTAAACGAATCCGCTAACAGTGTTTGACGCTCTGTATGAGAAGGAACAGCTAAAGACATTTTCTGACCAAAGGCTTCATCATAAATTGCTGTTACTTCCTGTCGCAGATTATTGGCCCACCCGTGGTGAATGACCAGTTGACTTGAGTCCATGTTATATCCTTATGAGTCTAATGGCGCTTGTGAGCATTTATTTCATCTTGAGATCTTGAGCTTTAAGTTTATTTCAGAAATATTTTAATTTTTGTGCGCTCTTCACGTTAAAGTAGCTCACTCAATGAACCGCGATTACGCAGTTCATTGAAGGAACATAAATTCTACAGATGCTGTTTAAGGTAATTCAAAACAAATAGTTCAGAGCCTTCCCATGCTGGTCCATAAGCGCCATGACGTGCGTTTTCCATTCTTTTTAATTGCGCTTTCTTTTTATGCTTTAGCAATGCGGCGAGCATTATTTCACTGTGCTTAATGGGCACTCTTTGATCTGCCTCACCGTGTAGCAGCAACACATTTGCATTTATTTGATCAGCTTTAAAAACTGGCGAGCGGTCTTCTTGCGTTGCCTCATAGGCACAAACACCATTGATATAGCCATCAATCGCGCCTTGGGGTAAGTTTGTTTTCTTGGCCCATAAAGCGATGTCAGTTACGGGATAATACGACACAACACTTTTAACAGACTGATTTAACGCCGCCGTTAGCAGTGCGACTTGCCCTCCTTGTGAATAACCAACGATACCAATTCTGTTAGGATCAACACCCTCTTGTTTTTTAATCCAATCAACTACTTGTGAAATATCTTGAGGTTGTTTCCAGCCACATAAATCGTAACCACCAGTATCAGGCCAACCACGCATGGTTACCGCTAAGGTGATATAACCTGATTTTGATAATTTTCTGGCGGTATATGTTCCCCGTTCCCCAGCTCTCACATTTTGAGGAGCCCAGCCGTGTAGAAAAATTATGGCTGGTTTCTTCTTTGATTTAATGCTGTCATCGTTATATAAAACACCGAAAACATTTAAATCATTTGATTTAATATAAACATCCTTCCCCCCCGGTGCATCTCCTTCTACAGCTTGTATCGCTCCGGAGAAACACATTACCAAAATCGCACCTAATAATTTAATCATACTATCCCTAAATTGAACTGGTATTAAAGCCTATTAAAGCCTATTAAAGCGTTGAAATTATCAGATTGCATGACACATTTCAAATTGCATAAATTATACAATAATAAAATAAGGCAGTTGTAATAAGCAGCTTTAAGCTTTGGCTGCCACTAACACACCCGTTGAAACCATTATGGTTCCGGCTGTTTTATTAATCACATTTGCTGCATTTGATGATTTAAATGCCCCCTTAGCCTTCGCGGCAATAAATGCATAAGCAATATTTACACTGCCGAATGCAACTGTCGCCACCAGCATAATTAATCCCGTATCAAAAAGTGATACATCACCAATATTGACAAACGCAGGAAAGAAACCCACATAAAAAATAATAGCCTTGGGATTACCTAAGGTGAGCAATAGCCCCGCAGAAAAGTTTGACAATATAGAGGACTCTTTAGAGTCTTCAATATCAATGGTTGTGGCTTTAGTTTTTAGAAGTTTATAACCAAGCCAAATTAAGTAAGCAGCGCTTACATATTTTATGACAAAAAATGCAGTTCCTAGTATTTCAGATAGTGCAGAGAGTCCAAATAAAGCAAGAACGATGAATATGTAATCTGCCACCAGCATGCCAAGTGTCATGTACACACCACGTGACAAACCCGATGAAAACGATCGCGAGATAATAGCGAATACAGCAGGACCAGGCACAATAGCAAGCAGCATCATTGCTCCAAGTAACGTAAAAAGACTGATCATTGACATCTTTGTTCTCCTTAATATTTAACAAGGCTGAAAATTTATCATTGTCAGCACATATTTAAGTAGGCGGGCGAATTGGCGCTGCAATTGATTACATAACTTTAAACAGCAGTATTTTATGTTGCTGGTAATGAATATCGCCTAACCTCATTTTGTTTTTCTTTTGAGAATATTTGATTAAGGTATACTCCGCCACATCTTGTTATTACTTTTTCAGAGGCTATATTGTCAACTTCACAAGTTATAATGGCATCAGACTCTAAGATATTTTTTTGAATCCAAGACAGCATAATTTGAGCAATTCCTTTACCCCTTGCCGATGGCTTAGTTTCATAACCCACATGCCCTATTACATCTTCAATGTATTGACTGGTATGATGCCTAAACCGAATGGCACCTACTATTTCCTCATTGTGGATACAGAAATAGGTGGCAGTGTGACCTTGATTAGACACAACATCATTGAGATATTTAATTGGTTCACTAAGCGCTTCTTTATATTTAATAAGACCATCTTGATAACATGATTCAAGGAAGCTTTCATAAGTATGTAAGTGTTCTAAACTTGCCGGGGATAACTTCATATTATTCCTGTGTAAATGGACTCGAAATCTTTAAGAGCAAGACAGTAAATTAGTTTTGCAGTTAATTCAATGCTATTGCCTGATAAATATTAAGTTAAGAATTACCTAGCCGGTAGCATTAACCATTCCTTTCTAATTAGGCTTATTTTTTAGCGTTTTTTTTAGGTAAGCTGGTTTCCAAATTAAATTACCAAAGACTATGCGTAATTTATCCTTAAGATTACGACACTGTTTTACCTCCCCATAAATATTTTTGTATTCAACAAAGTTAATAATCAACGGATTGTTACTGTTTATATTTTTAGTTAAGCCAAATTCAACTTTCTCTTCCTCTTTAGCGAAGGTTCTAAACAAGTGATCCCACACCATTAAAACGCCACCGAAGTTTTTATCGAGGTATGGGCGATTAGCACCATGATGTACCCTGTGAGCAGAAGGCGTATTAAAGACATAATCTAACCAGCCGAGCTTGTGTATACTTTGAGTGTGGATCCACGTTTGATATTGCACAACAAATACTAAACAAATAATGGTTTGAAAGGGGTTAAATCCCATCAGTAACATTGGCACTAAAAATATCCATTCATAGAGGCCTTCCACCATACTTAATCGTAATGAAATGGATAAATTATAATCTTGCGAAGAGTGATGTACGCTATGGCTAGCCCATAAAATACGATGTTTATGCTCTATTCTGTGCATCCAATAATAACTAAAATCAGCGACAATTAGTCCTAGTATCCAGCTCCATGTAGTCATTGGAATTTCATAAGGAATTAATGTGCTGACTAATACCAATGCCGATAAGCTTATGGCGCTATAGGCAAGCGTGTCCATTTGTTGATACACAAAACCAATGAATATATTCGCTAGTGTATCGCGCCAGCGGCGTATTTTAGGCTTAAATAAATCAATGATAATGCCGAATAATATCAGGGAGACGTTGAAGATAAAAAATATCACCACCCAAGTCATTATCTCGGAGGATACAAATAGTTGATTAATTTGCTCTATTGTCATTTTATGTGTCCTAATAAACGTAACTAAATCACTTTCAGTTGATTTGAGTGTTGATAATAGGAACAAGCATAATGAAGCCAAGGGCTTAGTTCAGTAAGGCTCTGTAAGAGAGTAAGCAATATATGTAATGGCATAGTGAACCTATGCCACCGGATTAAAGGCAATCAATAAATGAGTAGATGCGAACTTAGAAGTTTAAGCTGATCAAAATTGACTGTTAGTCTTGTACAATCATCTCCATTGCCCAACTTGTATGTAATGCAGTTTCACCCGTCGATGGATGAAGAATGCCATTAACCAATTGATTATGTATATTTTTCACATGATACAGCTGTATATTTTCAGGATTATCAATAAAGAATTCTTCGCGTTTACTGCCTTGTGTAAGCACTAAAGGTTGTTCATCAAACACTGAAAAGCTTAGCTCTCCGCCACTGCCGTAAATCGTTATAATATCTTGTCTACTTGAAGCGCCAAAATTCCAACTACCAACGCCCGTAATGCCACTTTCATGCAGCCAATTAGCCGTTACTGCATCAAATGAACTATATAAACCTTGTTGATTAGTACCAATACCCTGCACCTGCTTAAAGTCTCCTAACAAGTAACTAATAAGGTCTAAACCATGACTGGCTAAATCATCAAAATAACCACCTTTAGCAATGGTTTTATCTGTACGCCAGTTATATTCGCCGGATAAATCAAGTGGATTAGCAGGCTTACTTAAGTGCCAACTAACATGACGAACATTTCCTATGGCCTTGATATCTAACAAAGACTTTACTTTATTAAATCGCGGCAGTGAGCGTCGGTAATAAGCAACGAATAAAGGCAATTCTTTATCTTTAAATGCTTGGCATATCTCAACACTATCTTGGTAGCTTGGCGCTAAAGGTTTTTCGATACAACAAGGCTTGGCCGCCTCAGCGACTAATAACGCATAATGTTTATGGCTATCTGGCGGTGTAGCGATGTATATAGCATCTATTTCTGGGTCATTAATAATACTTGCGGCATCATCACAATACCTTTTAATATCATGTCGCTGTGCATAGCTCTTAGCTAGAGATAGGTCACGGCGCATCACCGCAGCCAGTTCAAAACCTTGCGTTTTTTGATAGGCTGGCCCACTTTTTACTTCGGTGACAGCGCCGCAGCCAATAATTCCCCAACGGATAACGGGTTTATTAAAAATTGAATTCACAATGCATCCTTAAAAGTACCACTCAAAACCTTTAACCTGAGGCTAAAATCCGACGCTGTGCAGTAAATGAATCTACGGCTCATTAATATATAATGCTTGAATTTTTTCGGATAACGCATTAGCTAACAGTTTATGCTGTTCGACTCCCCAGTGAATTCCCTCTTTTTCACAAGACATTATTATCGAACCTGCATCAATAAATGAACAGCCTAATTCATTAGCACAGCTTTCATAATACTTTGCTAAACGCAGAGACTTTTCAGCACCACCAGCAAAAATATCGGCAAAAAAACCAACTTCATAAATGGGTGGCGGAGCTATTAATAACACTTTGGGAGCCTGTTGTTTTGCAGGACTCTCAAACTTTAATGTTTCTTCAACTAACCTTGAGACCCCTTGAGAGATATCATATGGGGAAAGGCCAAAGTGATGTTTCAAATCATTTGTCCCTAGCATTATTAACACTAAATCCGGAACATGAGACTCTAAACAAGGTCTAAAATAACGAAGGCCGTTTTTTTCTAATTCAAATGGATCATCGTGCACCGTTGTCCGGCCAGGTTGCCCTTCTTCAATTATTTCATAGTTTTTTGGTAGGAAACTCTTTAAAAGAGCCGGCCACCTTTCAGTCGCATTGTAACGACGATCTTCTTCTGGAACAGCGCCCCAAGTATTTGAATCTCCGAAGCAAAGGATTGTTGTCATGGTTACCTCTATTTTAAATTGACGCTTACTTAATATTACTGGACAGGCTGAGTACCTATCAAATGATAATTTACTATTTGCTCTATAAACAAGGGCATTGAGCTTGCTAGACTACGATATTTTCATATTCTTTAGAAGCCATTACAGGAATAAATTCAGTGATTGTATAAGTTGAAGCTCCGCTTTTAACGAAAGGGTCACAACTCAAAACTTGCTTAAGCTCATGCTCACTCCCATGTTGAGAAATAAGTATGCCTCCTGTGCGAGGCACCTTTCTGCCACCAAACATCAGCTTGTTTGTTTCATATTCCTGTTCAAGATAACGCTTGTGCTGCTCGGTGAGTTCCGGTGTTATTTTTGTCATATCAACAAAATTCATATCAACTAGGTACATATAATTCTCGCATTTAAAAAAGATTAATATAGAATTGCTACTTATTTAGTAGCGGATTATACCGCTACCTTTTTAGAAGCGCAATATAATGACAACACCATTACCAAATAAAGTAGTAAGGGGCTCAAATTCGGGCGTCGCAATCATGGCTGTGTTTGATCTATTAGGTCGAAAGTGGAATATGAGAATATTATGGGAACTCAGCTGTGCTCATTTAAGCTTTAGGGGTCTGCAAGCACGTTGTGACGGCATGTCTCCATCAGTTTTAAACACAAGAATTAAGCAATTAACTGAAGCTAAGTTAGTTTTCACAACTCCAGATGGTTATAAGTTAACAGAATTAGGATTATCGTTAATGCGCACACTCGACCCCTTGAGAGATTGGGCTGTAGAGTGGGAAGAGACACTACCCAAGTAACATAATTTGTTTATTCAGTAACCTGATACCAAGAAGCACATAAACTACTCCTTTTTTGATTTTTTTTATAAAAACACTTGGCAACTTTTGATTAACAGCCTGATGTTTTGATTGTCAATAATGGCTCTCCAGAGAGTTGCCAATGGTATAGAAAATAACAATCAGTTGCTTTAACTTCACTTTCCGTTGGCTGAGCTTTATCGAGTACCTTTCTTGGTGAAGCAACAACAGCATAACTACCACTTGTGATATGAATACGATAAGCCCAGTCATCTACATCTAGTCCAGCACCTTCAAATATTTCTGGAGGCGATGAATAACCTGCTGAAAAGCCAGTTCCTGTAGCTGTAGCCGCCCAAGGCTGATGATGACTCCCTGTCACTCCAGAAAACTCAACTTGGGCCGAAAACGAATTTCCTGAAGTGATAGTTTTGACCTTAAATAGAGTCATCGATGAGTTTATTGCACCCACAGCACCTGATAGTGTTGCAATATTGGCATCTGACCTGATATCAATAAATTTAGGTAGAGCTGTAATAGATAAAATTCCTAATATAACAATTACAACAACTAGCTCTACTAGAGTAAAACCAGCGTTTTTTGACACTACTAATTGTTTTTTTTGTTCGTACATATATTCCTAATAGTGAAGTAGCACAATGAATTTGACCCTCAGTTAGAGAAGAGAAACTAACAAGAACAACTTATTCACCATAGCTTAAATAAGAAAAATAATATTTTGGTGGCATTATATAATAGAACACCACTATCTTCTGTTTTTTCTTAAAGTAACAACTAATGTAAATCTTATATGTTGGTATTTTACTATTTTGTATTGTGAAGTATAGCCTCCCTTTATTTAGATATTTTTAAGCTTAAATAACTGTTCTTTTGCGTGTTTATTATCCGGTTTTAGCCCAAGCACTTTTTTATAATGAACCACAGCTTTACGTGTGTTACCTAACAACCAATAAGTTTCCGCCAAGCTATCATATGTATTGAAACTTAAAGGAAAAAGATACGCATTGAGCTTGAAAACTTCGAGCGCTTGTTGCTTTTTCTTTTGATTAATCAGTTTATAGCCCCAGGTATTTAACTCATCCTCTGTAAACTTTAACTCATTTGTTTTCTGCAACTCTGTCACAACTTCAATAGCCTTTTTATATCCTTTTGACTCTAACGCCTTCCAAAGGGTTTTTATGGTAGGAGGCAAGCCAAAACCATTCGCCGCTTTCATTTGGGGAATATAAAAACCTGCAATTTCATCGATAAAGTGTGATGGAATGGCACCCATTAGGTTGGTGAGAACCACAATGGACAGATCATCTTTTGGATAAACAAATAATGCCGCACGGTCTCCTCCCGCAGGAGCAACAGCAGGATGTTCAGATCGACCAACGACAGGCCATCCTAATGCATAACCGTTTAACAAATTATTAAAGCCTTTAGTTTTACCATTAGAGAGCACCGCTGGTGTCCATAGAGTCTCAATACTTGACGATTTCTTTAAGAACTCTCCTTTTTGCAAGGCAATAACCCAATTAGCAATCTCGGTTGCGGTGGAACTCATGCCTGCCGTGGTACGAAGAAACTCAGGGAAATCACCAGCTTTGATGTTAGATATTTTTCCCGACCCATAATAATAAGTATAACGACGAGCAGAGTGCGCTATCACATCTTTAAGGTTTGAAAAGCCTGCTTCTTCAGTTCTTTTCATGCTTGCTCTGCGTAATTGATTTTGCGTTATATAGTCAATAAAATTTTGCCCACTCACGCTGTCTATAATTTTACCTATCAACAAATAATTCGTTTGGTTATAACGAAACTGGGTATTGGCTTCAAAATCAAGTGGTCGTTGTTTAACCATTTCCCATGACGCCTGTGCCCCATCATTAGACAGTAGCTGGCCATTGTTACTATTCATGATATCTGGAAGCCCAGAAGTATGGGTTAATAACTGCTTTACTGTGATGTTTTGCCACTCAACAGGTAGATCGGGTAAGTATTCAGATATCTTGGCAGATACTTCTAATTTACCTTGTTCAACTAATTGCATTACCGCAACACCGGTAAATGCTTTAGTAATTGAGTTAATCGAAAATACAGTGTTATCGTTTACCGCAATAGCATCTTGAATGTTAGCGAGTCCATAACTAGCTGTTTTAACTATTTTTCCATTTTTAACAACAGCCAGTTGTAAACCGGGGATTTTCCTTTTGACCATTTCACCGCGCAGAAAGTTGTCTATTTCGTCGGCCTGTACAAAACTACTTGTTAGCCCCATTAATAGGCTTAGTGAAAGTGCACTAACTGTCATAAGTTTTGTAATATTACAACTCATTGAACTGCTCATTATTTATCCTCTACATACTAAAAAATTAAACCCGATACTAAATATTCCTCACCTGACATCGTCAAAGAGAAAGTATTAATTGGAGTACAGTGTTGTCATACGTAAATCGAACATTCGTTAACAACGGCGGCAATAATGGTGTAGTTTTAGTATGTATTCGACCGACTACATAAAGTCGGACGCGGCATTTCTAAAGGGATAGAGCGATTAATGTGATTTATCTTCATTCATCGTAATAATTCATGAATGTAGTTTACGATATTGCGAAGGTGTCATTAAAAGGTGTTTCTTAAAGGCAGTATTGAACGATGATTTTGAATTGAATCCGACTTCGTACAAAATCTCTAATACCGTTTTTTGTGGCTGTCCATCATTGGTGATTAGCATTTGGGCCGCTAAATTTATTCGATATGAATTGACGAAATCAAAGAAGTGTTGCCCTATTATTTTGTTGATACTGAGTGAAACTTCAATTCTAGGTAGATTAATTTGTTTCGCTAACGTTTCTAAACTCAAAGAGGGATCTAAAAACGGTTTAGTCTGCTGCATATAGTCCCTTAATTGCAGAACAATCGCATCGTACTTTTGTGTTTCAATAGCGCTAAACTTAGAATCAGTTGTCGATTTTGTGACAAAAGCTTGTTCATCAATGACTTCAATGGTTGAACTCACCCCGCTAAATAGTTTGGGCTTATGCAATGCTTGCCACAATATCCAACAAATACTCAGTAACACGGAACTAATCAATATTGTCAGCACTACCCTTTCATACATATAGAATTCGGAGAACCTGAAATACATTCTTCCTAAGCCTATGATATAGCTGAATGTAAACAGGTATATCAGCTGGGTTAACCAACTTCTGTTTAATCTGTCTGCATCAGAATAATTTTCCACAACAATTTTTCGATATCTTATTAAGTGCTTATAAATAACTAACAGGTAAAAGCCAAGTTGAATAAATGTCATGAAATGAATAAAGGTTATTTCAGGGACATTAGTGAAATTGTCATAAACAAGCTGCTTTGCAGCATTATCTACACTAAAGAAGTTGGGCACCATCACCAAGCCGGCAATGACGTAAGGGATGGCGTGAACCAAGTGCTTGATTTTTACTCTAAAGTCATCGTAAATAGCCGCTTTAACATAAAGGTATAAAGTAGGGCCTGCAAACAATGAAAAATTAAACCTGAGTATATCAAAGTCTAGATAAGCGCGGAAAAAGCCGGTAAATATGACGTCACTCAGATCAATGGCTAC
>Ga0209396_1003724_pt1 | contig 15184 bp, 12 predicted proteins | sample GOMGulsemesocosm_6_FD_184638 | JGI IMG/M metagenome (GOLD analysis project Ga0209396, IMG submission 184638) | Methane-oxidizing microbial communities from mesocosms in the Gulf of Mexico - GOM8C Gulf of Mexico (SPAdes) (version 2) | ecosystem: Environmental > Aquatic > Marine > Cold seeps...
ATGAAGTATTTACTTTTGCCGATAAAATAGCTGTGATGCACCAAGGGAGTATTTTACAAACAGGTAGCCCAGCTAAGGTTTGCCAATCACCTAATAGCTGGCAAGTTGCTGACTTTTTACAATTAGGTAGCTGGATACCTGTGAAAGAGGTAAAAGGACATTTTCAATCAGCTATTGGTGAGTTTTATGCAGCCCCAATGCCCGTTACAAATACTCGTTCTGTTTCTAATGTACAGAACTTGCAAACATTACAATTGTTAATAAAACCTCAAGCTGTTGAATATTGCGAAGGGGAAAAAAGTAATATGAGAGTGGACCATATTTCTGTTACTGAACAAGGGTTCCTCTATTTACTTAGTAGTATTGAAACCGATTCAGCTTTGTTCATTGACCGATTGAGCTTTTACAGCGATATTTTATTTGAATTGGGTCAACAAATATCGATAAAAATTAAGCCGCATAATTATCAGGTTTTTAACCGTTATGATGAGTTTATTGGATAACTAGGGGAAGAAACTACTGTCACAATACACTTGAACCTAAATACAACGCTATCTTTAATACAAGAATGTCGCTGTGAAAAGAAGATCCCGTATAAATATACTGTTCAACAAAGCGCATTCATGTGGTATTTGGTTTATAGGTAAGCACAGAGTAAAACATTTATTGTTAAAGGAAACTGAATAATACTCTCGGAGTATTTCCCCCTGTCCGCCACTATCAAACTTTAGTGCACATGGCCGCCACAACAAATAATGGCTTGGCTAGAAAATACTCATCTATATTGAATAGTTTCAAGTATCACATGAGACGACACTTTAAAGTTCCTATATACAAATCATGGGGATACTAAATGAAATTTTTAGGGGGTATTACAATTAAAGTAATAAAAACAATAGCTTTAGAAAGTTTGAGAAACTTATTGTAGCTTTCAATAGTGTTTATGTAATACAAATAGTGCGCTAAGTAAATCAACTGAGGATAATTATGAAGCTTATAGTTTGTATGTCACTTTTCTTGTTAGGTACTAGTCATTGTTTTGCGAGTGAAACAGAGTACAAAACGATAAAGTCGGTTATCAATGCCTTTGAACAATCAATTCAAGCTAAAGATAAAAGCCGATTTTTAAATTTATTTGTAGACCCTTCTTCGCCAATGATGGGCGTTGTTTCTGAAGAAAGTATGATAACCCGTCGCGCGGCAGTGGCGAAAATAAATAAAGAAGACAATAAAAACTTCGTGGCAACGCGATTTTGGGCATCTACACCAAAGAAGATGATAGATAGGATCGCTTCTGAAGACGTTAGTTCAAGAGAAGTGTTCGACAATATCAAGATTACTACCGACGGCAACATTGCACATGTCTATTTCGATTACGTGTATTACCAAGATAATAAAAAGAAAAACTGGGGTAGTGAGAGTTGGCAAATGGTGCAAACTCTAAAAGGCTGGAAAATTAGCTCTGTTAGTTATTCTATAACATTTTTATAGAAAAAATGAGGCTGTAATTACCTTATATTACAGTCATATCACTTTTTTATTATTGAAGTGAAGATAATCTATCGTGCTGGATAGTCTTCGCTTATTTATTTCAAATGGTTAGAACTCGAAGCTGCTTTAAAGCAGACGCTTGTAAATAGATAAGAAAGCTCACGTCAGTTCTCGCAAGATGTCGAAAATATTCAATAATCGTTTTGAAAAAAAACTTATGCTTTGATTTTTATAAGGGATAAGACAATGACTAACCGATTAAATTACTTTACAAATGCACCTAAAGCGATGGATATTTTACTTACACAAGAGCAATATCTAAATGAACAGTTTACAGATGAAAGCATCTTAATAGAATTAGTTAAAATGAGAGTTTCTCAAATTAATCAATGTGCTTTTTGTATCGATATGCACAGTAAAGTGGCTCTACAACTTGGTGAAGTGGATAAACGACTATACGGTCTAAATGCATGGCGAGATATGCCGTTCTATTCCGAATTAGAGCAAAATGCATTAACATGGGCTGAATTAATTATTTCAGGACATCCGGTTACAGATGATGACTATCAACGAGCTTTATCCGCTTTCGGTGCCGCAGCATTAGTTGATTTGACCATAACTATTAACGCAATTAATAGCTGGAATAGTATCGCAAGGGCGTTTAAACCTGTGATAGGTAGCTTCGACGCCAGTTAACTATTAAGGAATTAGTAAGCTTGCCTGAATATTTAGACTTTCAATTGTTTCGACCTAAAGGACATTTTGCCGCTATTGTACAAGGGGTATGGTCAACATCTGTTGCCGAACACAGTCCAAAAAACATAAATAAATGGCTACATAGTGATGCCTGCAGCGGGGTATTCTTTAATTTAGGAAAAACCATAGGGTTAAATGGTACGCCATTCCCTATGGGAGGAGTACTACAACCAGTCAGTAAACAAGCGCAAACAATATCCTTACCGCCTGGAGCAATTGTTGTTGGTGTTCGCTTTCATCCAGCGATGAGTTTTGCCATGTTAGGCAGTATTTATCAACAAGCGAGCGCCATTGAACAAGCACAAGGGAATATCCTTACATTTAATAACCTTGGTGTTCAACTTAAACAAGCACGAGGACATTACGCGCGCATTGTGGTGATTTATAGATGGTTACTAAAAGCCCTGCAAGCCATAGAGAATATTCCAGCGCCTTTAATGACAGCTTTACAAGCATTAGAAAATAAAAAGACACCAGGTCAGCTAAGTAGTCAGACTCCGTTGAGTCAGCGTCAAATAGAACGACACTTTCAAAAATGGTTAGATATGACGCCAAAATATTACCAAAGAATATCGCGAGTAAAAGAAGCGTTAAAAATACTTAAACTTCACCCTGAAACAGAACTCGCTGACCTAGCTTTGAGTATAGGTTTCGCCGATCAGGCGCACATGACTCGAGAGTTTAAGCACATTGCTAGGATTACACCAAAAAAATATTCTCTGAAAGTGACCGAAGATAAAACAATGCCAATTTAATTCAATGGGTTATCTTGAGTTTCGGGTGTTTTTTTACGGTTAAGCTCAAATTGAGCAGATCCCAGAAAATCTAATAAGATCAACTTCCCACCCAAATCTTAATTTATAACGGAGCAATGCTCAAACATGATTAACGGGTACTTCCACACATGAATAAACGCCGTAAATAGACTGTTAAATTAATGCGAAGATTAATTCAGAGCCTAGCTTCCTTAACTTTATTAATATCTAAACTACCGACTTTTAACCCTTTTATTTATACTATCACTCTACGCCAAATACTGAGACAGTTGCCGATCCATATCTGAAAAGCTACTTTGGCCCTGTGCCATAATCGATAAACCTTTTTCAGATTCAATCATTAAGGTAGGAAATCCACGTACACCACTACGTTGATAAGAGAGGAAGTCTTGCTTCGCCATCGTTTTATAACGCTTATCATGCATTTTTTCTTGGAATATGTTTTCTGCAAAACCTATTTTGGTTGCATATTTTGTATATGTATTAATGTCGATTGAATTGATCCCATCCTCATAAACAGCGCGGGTTAAACTTGCGGCGAACTCCATTGCTCGTTCAGGATATGATTCTTTGACAATACAGAGTGCAATCGCGGGAGGTAGAGAGTCTAAAGTATTGTCTCCCTTTCCAAGCAAGTCGCTAAGAAATGCTTCTCCAAATTTTACCTTTGTTCGTTCCTCGACAAGTTTGTATGCTCCGTTTTTTATGTGAGGCGCAACATCATTAATTTTTCCAGCATTTTCATTTAAAAACAAACCACCACTAATCACTTCAAACTCAACATTGTGCTGATGTTTTTGGTATAGCTTAGATAATGCAGGGTGAATGCCAAAGCACCAGCCACATAGTGCATCATAGAAATAAGTTACTTTTACTTTTTTTTGGATATTCATAATGACATTTCCTTGTTATTTTCTGATTTATTTTAATTCTCTGTTAATGAGTTACCTACATTTAAAGTGTTGACTTTCAATGTAGGTTTTCGTAAAAACGCCGAGAATTATTATTATCAAATGTTTTTAAGAAAGCGGTTATAAATAACTACTTTTCTTATCGTTAAATATCAATGTATTCTAAAGAGACTAGTCACTAGGTGATTCTACTTTTAGACAAGTTCTAAATAAATTAGCACCGCATTCAGTGTGAATTAAATTGTTCCAAGTATTACCATTCTACTGACTTAACCCACTGCTCAGTTGACTCTAACTCTACTGAATCTATAAAATTTTGGTGTGTATAACTTGTAAAATTCTCGCTATTCTCAGATACACCCCTATAAAGATTAGCAATTTCATTTGCTACATAATCGCCTAATATTGGTTTTAGGTTTTCTTCGAACTGTGCTGGAGTCGTGGCAATATAACTAACCTTGGTTTTAAATTCATCGCTAATCAATCTTGCTATGTCTTCTTTGGTGTAGTTCCCTTTATTTGTAATTAATACTTTTTCATTAATTAAACCTGTTTCTTTGATAGCAGCTACGCAGTACCGCCCCAGGTTTTCGAGTGATATCCAATTGAATTCAAGATCATCAGCTATTGGGTAGGGGATTATCTTAGCTTCTTGAATGATAGGTAATAAAAATGGGGAGGATAAGTTATCAAGATATATGGTTGGCATTAGTGTAATTATATCTAGACCGGAATTATTAAGCACATCTAGAGCATCATGTTTAACGTCTATCGCAGGATAACCTGTTTTAAAATCTCCAAGTGGAATACTAGAATTAAAAATAATGGTTTGAACACCTGCATCTTTTGTTGCTGCGACTATTTGTTGCGTGATTGCAATTATTTCTTTTGCATCGAATAATAGTGGTAGCGTTAGTACAATAACTTCAGAGCCTTTCATTAATGAAGCTAGTAGCGGTGTATTGCTATAACTACCTGCTGTAACGTCATACTCAGGCATTTCCACGGGTGCTCTTACCATAGACGAAACGGTATAATTTTTATCTTTAAATACTTTTGCGATACTCGCCCCTTGTGTACCTGTAATTGATGTAACGAATACTTTTTTCATTATTATTTCCTTTATTATGGTTTACTTAAGATGGTTGAAGTATATTGTTCATAATAAGTTTATGTAAGAAGGCACCTTAAAGTGCTATAACTACCTAAAGGTAAGTAATAAATGAAAACAGTTAGTTATGAAGGGTGCCCTTTGCAAAAAATGTTAAGTGTCGTCGGTGGAAAGTGGAAGTTGCTCATTATTTACAACCTTAGAGAAGGTGGTGTGATTCGTTTTGGTGCCTTAAGCCGACTGTTGCCAGCTATCTCTCAAAAAGTTCTTACATCTCAGTTAAAAGAGTTAGAATCGGATGGGCTCGTTAATCGTAAAGTGTATGCAGAAGTTCCGCCTAGAGTAGAATATAAGTTAACTAAACTGGGGCAGTCTTTATACCCAGTTTTGAACTCTATGTCGTTGTGGGCAGGGGAAAATTTAAATAATTAAAATAATGATAAATTTTACTTAGCATATACCCCTAAGCTTTGAACATTAAAAACCGCTAATAGAAGTGTCAATTACCAGAGCTTACATTTTAACCAATGATTGAACGCTACTACCAATTTTTATGATTTCATTTCGCAGCCAGCGATGAGATTGAACATGCTCCATTCCCCAGTGCCAATTCATATAAGCGGTAACTTCTATTGTTTTAAAAGGAGGGGGGAACCAAATATATTCATCAAGGATATTCATCGACTGTAAAACGATACCCGGCATAATACAGACATAATTGGTAATGCCGACAATTTCAATAATATTTTGAATACTACTACTGGTATATTTTATGTCACGCTCATCGTTAAAATAGGTCAAGGCTTGCTTTAATGGATAAATATTGTCTTTTCTGGGGGATAAAACAGCGTGTTTCTCTGCTAAGTAATCAGACATTACCAATGACTTTTTATCGAATAGCCTTGGGTGTTCTTTTCTTGCAATAATAAAAAGGTTGTCACTAAACAAGGTTTCGAAATGGCAACCAGACTCTTCTACAGGTAGGTAGTCTATATGCAAATCATATTCCCGATTTCGTAATGATTTTTCAGCATCGTCAAGTGTGTCATTACTAATAGTTAAACATACTTTTGGCGCCAAGTTTTCTAGGATTTTAACTATTTTCTTAATCAAATAACTGTTATCAATGCCTGCAATGTTGATGTGAAATCCGAGCTCGGCTTCTACTGGAATAAATTGGTTTGCATCTGGTAATGTCGTGGTAATGTTTGATAATGCACTGCTAATAGTAGGATAAATTGACTCCGCTAGAAGTGTCGTTCCATTTTACCCCCCTTACGCTCAAATAAGGGATCATTGTATAAAGATCGTAACCTTTTTAGTGCTTGCGATACTGCAGGTTGTGTTATTCCAAGGTTACTTGCCGCATGACTTAAATTTTTATCGTGCATTAAAGCAACAAATATAGAAAGTAGGTTTAAATCAATATTTCGTAAGTTCCTTGCCATATCAACCCCTTAATATTATTAAGATAGCTTTAGGATAGGTGTTTACATTGCGTATTGCAATTTACTATAAGGCTTACTTATAGTGACCCATTTTTCATTCATTTATTTATCATAAATTTATCTCTTACACTAAATCATTAGTTGTGGCTGACGTTATTTTAGTAACGCAAAGGAGTATCGTAATTTTATATGTATTTCTAGACTTTATTTAAAAACAATTCTACTTTTAATAGCAAGGATCATTGCATAAGGAATTGTAAGTAAAGAAATAAATGAACGGTGTCATGAAACATAAAAAACTACATATTGTAATTAATTAAATTTATTTCTCTGACCCGTTAAGTTAAATCAGTTTTTTAATATAAATAGGACATTTATAGATGTTAGATTATTTCGCGTTATTTTTAGTTTTTTTTGTGTTTCTTGTTATTTTCTACGGGATCATTGTTATACACGATATTCCGTATGAAATCGCAGTACATCGTGGTCATCCGCATCAAGATGCAATACATGTAGCAGGCTGGATCAGTTTATTTACCTTAGGTGCTATTTGGCCATTTTTATGGATTTGGGCAACCTTATATAAACCCGGTGTAGGTTGGGGCATGTTGAATAAAGAAGGTGGGCCTAACAATGGAGACGGTGATAATCAGTTGAAAACTGAAATTGCCGAGTTACAAAAGCAAGTAGCCGTGTTAAATGAACGTCAAGCGCAATTAGATAAGGGAGAAAAATAATGGATTTATTAATTATTCTCACTTATACCGCTATTTGTGTCGTTATTTTTAAAGCTTTTAAAATACCGTTAAATAAATGGTCTGTGCCTACGGCTGTTTTAGGAGGGGTTTTTATCCTTTCTGCCATTTTAATGGTGATGAACTATAACCACCCTTATGCAAAATATGGCAAAGAAGTTTTTGTTAATATTCCTATTGTTCCTCAAGTTTCTGGAACAGTTGCTGAAGTAAATGTTGTTGCCAATAAAAAAGTTAAAAAAGGCGATATACTTTTTAGTTTACAAAACGAAGAACAAACCATTGCCTTAAAAAGAGCCGAAGCAGCTTTAGCTGAATCAAAAAATGCTGTTTTTCAAAAAGATGAAGCGTTAGTTGCCGCAATTGCAATAGTAGCAAAAGCAAAAGCCAATGAAGAAAGAGCGGAAGCTACTTACCAACGTTATGACGACGCCCATAAAAATGGCGGCACTAACTCTCCTTTTACTCAACAACAAGTTGATACTAAGAAAAAACTCTTTGAGTCTGCTCAAGCGTCCACTAACGCAGCTAAGGCTGACGAACGTAGATTACGCTTGATTACTGAATCAAAAATATTAGGTGAAAATACTCAAGTTGCTCAATTACAGGCAAATCGTGATAAAGCAAAACTCGACTTAGCGCGTACTATTATAAGAGCGCCGGTCGATGGTACGCCAACCCAAATAGCAATTCGTCCAGGAGTAAGAGCAAGTTCACTTCCTCTAAGGCCTGTTATGTCGTTTATACCTGATGAAAAAAGACGTTTTGCTGCTGCTTTTTGGCAAAACTCTTTATTACGTTTAGAGATTGGTATCGACGCTGAGGTTATTCTTGATGCCGTACCGGGTCATGTGTTTACGGGTAAAGTGGTTGATGTTTTACCCGCAATGTCTGAAGGTGAAATTCAAGCAAATGGCAACTTGTTACCTTCAAGTATGCTGATGCGTCATGGTTTTGTTATTGCGGTAATCGAATTAGACGAAGACTTGAATGATTATAATTTACCTCTTGGTGTACAAGGGCAGGCGGCAACTTTAAATTACGAACATGACGTTTTACATGTTTCTTTAGTCAGACGTATTTTACTTAGAATGATGGCGTGGTTGAAATATATTTATCCAATTAAATAGTAGAAATTCATATTAACGATCAATTTTAATTATAAGCAGAATACCTACGTTTTGTCTAAAAAGATAAGACGTAGATTTTAAATTTTAATGTAAAATAACATCAATAAATGGAGTACTAATATGTACAATAACACCAAAGTGTTTCTAGTTGCTTTAGCGTTTTCACTTAGCGCTTGTAGTTCTACATCATCAGATAAAACAAATGATAAACCATCAAATAATAACTCAGGTTTCTTAAGTAATTACAGCCAATTAAAGTCGGTTGATGTTGACGATGATTCAAAGTTAACAAGATTTATTAGTAAAGAGCTAAAAGCGAGAAAATATACAAAGGTCATGCTAGACCCTATTTCTTATTATCCGGCGCCTCAAGCAACGGATACTGTTTCTCAACAAGTATTGGGTGACATAAGCCAATACTTTAATAAAACCATATCAACAGCCGTTGCTAAAGAAGTAGCTGTAGTAACTGAAGCAGGAGAAGGAACGTTACGATTTAAAATGGCTATTACTGGCGTTAAAATTCTCGATAAAGAATTAGCCTTGTATCAATATGTTCCTATTGCTTTTGTTATTAATGCTGCAAAGGGCGGATTAAGTGACGTAGAAGTTCACTTTCAAATTGAAGCAGAAGTTGTTGATTCATTAACAGGAGAAGTTTTGGCGAGTGCAGTGAAAAGCGGTGTTGGCGAAACACTTTCAAACGAAGAAACAGCACTTACTTTAGCTAATCTTAAACCATTAATCGATAAATGGTCAAAAGTAATGCAAAATACCATTAAGCAAAACTTATAACATTATTGAGTTCATAAATATTACCTATCGAGTGTTTACTTCTTATTCGATAGGTTTTTCTAAATTAGCATTAGATATCCCTTATCGAAGGTAATAAAGTGACGATTAAAAAAATTACACCCATAGTTAAATTATCTCTATTTCTTACAATAGGTAGTCTTTCACAAATTAGTTATGCGGCAGACGATAATAAGTTGAATAAATGTTTATTAAACGAACTAAAAGTTTCAGCTGAAAGTGTTACGGTAAAGCAACTTTATTCACTTTGTGAAAAAAAGTTCAGCGAACAAACTGTTATTAAACCGGTCAAACTAGGTGCAATATCTCGACGAATTATACAAGAGAGAAAAACAGAGTTTGACCCTTATGTGCTTACCCCACATAAAATGAATTACATCTTGCCCATTCTGACCACAGATAAGATAAATACAGATGCTTACGAGGGATTTGGAAATTGGTCTGAAAATATTGAAGATGTAGAAGCTAAATTTCAGATAAGTTTAAAAGTACCATTGAACCATGACGACTTGTTTGTAAAAGGTGACGGCCTATTTTTTGGCTTTACCCTAAAATCATGGTGGCAAATATATTCGGATAACATATCTAAACCTTTTAGAGAAACAAATTACCAACCCGAAGTTTTCTATTTAACACCATTAGACTGGCATCCGTTAGGAGGCAATACGGGTTTAATTGTTGGTTTAGAACATCAATCAAATGGACGTAGTCAATTAATATCACGGAGTTGGAATCGGGCTTATTTAAATTTTCTTTATGAAAAAGATAATTTAGCTTTATCATTCAAACCTTGGTTTAGATTAAGCGAAGACGATAAAGAAAATGTAACTGATTCTGAAGGGGACGACAATCCGGATATTGGTGATTACATGGGACACTTTGAATTGTCTGCTATATATAAAATGTCAGACTATGAATTTTCCATTCAAGGGCGTCAAAACTTTTCGGAACATCATGGTGGATTAGAAGTTGGTGTTACCTTTCCGCTGTGGGGTAGACTTCGAGGTTATGTACAGTTTACCAAAGGTTATGGAGAAAGTTTAATCGATTATAATCATGATCAACAAAGATTTGGACTTGGGATAGCATTAACAAACATTCTCTAAGGTGCAAACAATAAATTCAGTGCCAGTATTTATTGAATACTAACAACTTATGAAAAAAGCCCATCAGGTAAGTAACGGGCTTTATGTTTTTAGTTAAATTAGTTTGTTAGGCAAATAATTTACAACTTACCTAACAAAACATAGCTAGTTATTATTTGATTTTTTCACCTTCAATATTGAGCAACGTAGGTTCTCCATATCCAAAATCCTTCATACGAGCTAACTGAGTTTTAGCGTCACCTACCACTAAATAAATCATCGACTGCTCATCAAAATATTTATCAATGTTACTGTGAACATTAGCTAGTTTTAAATCCGTTACATAATTTTGCTGTTGGTCAATATAGTCAGCAGATAAATTGAATTTACTCATATTAACTAGCATGCCTAACAACTGATTTAATGTTTCAAACTTGCGAGAATTACCTTTAATAATCATATTCTGTGTTACCGCTAGATCACCTTCAGTAAAGGTGTTCTTGTATTGACCAATGAGATCTTTAAATATTTCTAGAGACTCTAAAGTTACATTAGTTCGCACTTGCGATGAGGCAATAAATGGTGATTGATAACTCGTTCCTCTAAGAGAAGAGTATGCACCGTACGTATAGCCTTTTTGAATGCGTAAGGTTTGCGCTAGTCTACCACTCATGCCACCACCTAAACGGTTATTAGCAACTTGCAGAGGATAAAAGTCAGCATCTTGTCCAGAGACAAGAGGTTTACCTACCATAATGACTGATTGTTTAGCGTTGGCAACATCGATGAAATAAAACTCAGGTTTGTCACGTTTTTTCACACTAGGCTGCTTAGGTAATTGAACTTTATCTCCTTGCCAGCTGTTTAGTTTCGCTAATGCTTTATTTACTTGGCTTTTGTTTACTGCACCTACCACATGAAAACTCGCCATTTTAGGCGTCATGTTGTGTTGATAATACTGTTTAACATCTTTTAGCGTTATATTGTTGACCGTAGCTTCAGTTCCTCCTACTGGGTTTCCCGCTACGTGATCACTTGAATAAAGAAGTTTACTAAAGGCGTTACGGGCAATGGTATTAGCATTCCCTTTAGCTTGTTTTATTCGTGTTAAACGCGTATTTTTCAAACGCTCAAACTCACTTGCTTGCCATCTTGGAGTCAGTAACATTTCACCAAGTAAAGCTACAGTAGCATCAAAGTTTTTAGCTAATGAACGACCTGAAATATTAACGTATTCACCATTACTCGAAATACGTAAACTAGCGCCTAATAAACCTATAGCTTCTTCTAGCTCTTGAGGTGTTTTAGTTAGCGTACCTTCATTCATTAATTGTGTCATTAATGATGCAGTACCAAGTTTGTCATGGGAGTCTAATTGCTGACCTCCTTGAATTGTTAGGTTGAAGTTAACAATCGGCAATTCATTTTGCTCAATGCCATAAACTTTCAAACCGTTACTTTGCGTACTTTGCCAAACGTCAGGCACATTCAATGTCGGTAATGCACTTAATGCAGGTTCACTTCTGTCATGAACTGTAGGGGTTATTTCAAACTTTATTTCATCGTTCTCAGCAAATTTTTCTTCTTTACCTTGTTCAATTTTTTCTTCAACAACATCTGCTTTTACAGAGCCAGTAACAATCAGGCCGATTTGGTCTTTTGGTACAAAACTCGTGATAATACTGTTTTGGTTTTTAATATAAGTTTGAAAGACACGTTTTACATCAGCAATACTAACCGAGGTAATATTGGCAATATCTTGTTTGATGAACTCAGGTGAGCCTGCGTATTCGTTATATTGGCCTAGCTTTTGCGCTTTATCTAAAATACTTTCAATTTCATAATAAAACGAAGTTTCTTGCTCTGCTTTTATTTTGGTGAGCTGTTGTTGTGTAAAACCATTTTTTTCAAAATTGTTCAAAGACTCTTCAATAGCTTGATAAATTACATCTAACTTGGTGCCAACGTTACCGCGTACCAGAATGGTAAAAGTACCTGCGATTTCTTCTGAGCTATTCCATGAATAAACGCCCGGAGCCAGTTTTTTATTTTCAACGATGGTTTGATATAAAGGTGCCTGTTTACCTGAAGATAATATTTCAGCCAGAGCATTTAAGGCATATGAATCCTTGTGATATTGCTCTACGGTTGGAAAGGTTAAACGAATTTCTGGTAATTTAGCGAAGTTATCTAAATGATAAAGTTTTTTCGTTTCTTTTAATGTAACGGGCTGTGGCGACATCGCAGCCATTGATTTACCTGCTTTGATTTCACCAAACCAAAGCTTTACTTTTTCTTTCGTTTCTTCAAGTTCAAAATCACCAGCGATAACCATAGTGGCATTAGAAGGAACATAAAAAGTTGAATAAAACTCACGAACATCATCTAAGGTTGCTGCTTGTAAGTCGGCTAAGTCACCGATAACTGTCCAGTTGTATGGATGTGCTTCTGGGTATAAGGCTTTTTTAATAACATGGCCGGTATGTCCGTAGGGACGATTATCCACACGTTGGCGTTTTTCATTTTTTACTACCTGTTTTTCACGCTCTAATGTGCCTTGATCAACGGTATTGATCATAAAACCTAAACGGTCTGAGTCAATCCATAGCAATTTGTCAAAGGCGTCTTTAGGAACTACTTCGTAGTAAATAGTACCATCGCTCCATGTTCCGCCGTTTCTACTGCCGCCAAGTTCAGGAATGAGTTTTCGGTTTGAGCCTTTTGGCACATTTTCAGAGTCGTTAAATGACATGTGTTCGAAAAAATGGGCGAAACCCGTTCTTCCTGGTTTTTCGCGGTTAGAGCCAACATGCACAATAGTCGATATCGCTACAATAGGATCAGACTTATCTTGATGCAAAATGACTTTTAAACCGTTATCTAAAGTGAAAGAGTCATAAGCGAGGTTTAAATCACTCGCTGCAGGTTTTTCAATACTCTGACTGGCATTCTTTTTAGTGATGTTTGAATCCGTCCCCCCACAAGCACTTAATACTATAGAAGCGGTAAGGGTGAGTGCTACTGCTTTGTTGCTTTTAACAAAATTAATTATTTTTTTTATTTTCATTACTTTTCCTTTGTCTATAACCTTCTTTGAAGTAAGTAGAGCTGTTAACAAAATTCAACTCTTAATCTATCTGAAAATACCTAAGAGGGGTATTAATTTAATGAACTGAAAAGTTTAATGAGTAATTATTAGTTTACATTCTTAAATTGATGAATTTATTTGAAAATAAAAAAGGGAAACATTATTAATGTTTCCCTTTGTGCTCACTAAAAAGTGATAAGCTAATTTATGATAATTTAAGGATTATAAACAACATCCAAACTTACGCCACTAGCCGCTGAGTATCCGTAAACACCAATATGCCATGTGTCAGCAGTAGGGTTAGTGAATGCACATGCTTCGTTATTACCACTTTTGTACGGGCGACAATCATAAGTTGACGATGTAGGCTTTGACCCACGTCTAATATATAAGTCAGCGTCACCAGTACCACCACTCATAGTGAAGTCTAATGTTGCCATGCCTGCTGGAACGTCAATAGTGTAATAAGACCAAGCACGACGACCGACACTAATATCTGTTACAGAAGCACTACCACCTGTTGCACCACCACCTGTCGAAGGTTCAGTAAAGCTACCCGTTAAGTTAACACCAGTGAAAGCCGAGTAGGCAACAACTTTTACGTAATAAGTGCCTGCTTGTGCTGTGCTAATTGGACAACTTTCTGAGTTACCACCTGCATAAGGGCGGCAATCATAGCTAGAGCTTGTTGGTACTGAGCCAAACTTAACGTATAAGTCAGCATCACCGGTACCGCCAGCCATTGCAAAGTTCAAGTCTGTCGCACCAGTTGGAACTTCCATGGTGAAGCTAAGTTCAGAGCTAGAAGCTAAACCTGTTTTTGCTACACCATTAGCAAGTGTATTGCCTGTAGGAGGAGTTGGAGGGGTTGTGCCACCACCGCCACCACAACTTGCTGCTAAAGCATCAGATGCGGCTTTTGCTTGAACTAAACCAAAGCCTGTTTTGTTATCGCGACCTGCAACATCAAGATCAATAGCCGTTGACTTTAAAGCACTTCGTACTTCCTCAGCACTACAATCAATGTTATTACTCCACACAATCGCTGCTACACCAGTCACATGAGGCGTTGCCATTGACGTTCCGTTATAATATGCATAGTTTTGCGAGCCGTTAACCGTTAACGTTGCTGAACTACCTAACTGAGTTAATAATTGTTGACCTAAAGCACGACTAACTGAAACACTCGGTACTGAAACGGCATTAGTAGCATCAACCAAAAATGGATTTTGTAAGCCAGGACGTGTACTGTCACTGTAAACAATAACACCAGATGCACCAGCGTCAGCACATGCTTTAGCAGGGTTTATTTCTGGGTAATTACTACCTTTTTGGTTGTCATTACGCTCGGCTAAACAAATATTTCCAGCAACGTTACTACAGCTATAGCTGCTACCTGAAATTGTACAGCTTGCTAAAACGCCGTTTGCACTGCTATCAAGATTACTTACCACGAAGTTACTGCCACTTTGTATGTAATGTGTTTGTGGTACTACATCATCATTACCATAAGTTGTTGAACCTATATTAATAAAACCTAAACGGCCATCGCCAGCAACAGTAGATAAAATAGCTTCACCAGGTGCAGATATTTCTACTTGGCTAGTGTATTGAGAAAACTCAGCATGTTGATTATTACTATCAAGTGCACCAACGGCCATCACTGAGTCATAAGAAGCAGGGTAAGATAACGTTGTGTTACCATCGTTACCTGAAGCCGCAACTAACAATACGCCAGCGTCTGCTGCTGCCTGCAGTGCATTTTTCTCTGTGTTACTTGAACCTGCACCACCTAAACTCATGTTAATTACTTTTGCGCC
>Ga0209396_1003725_pt1 | contig 15179 bp, 9 predicted proteins | sample GOMGulsemesocosm_6_FD_184638 | JGI IMG/M metagenome (GOLD analysis project Ga0209396, IMG submission 184638) | Methane-oxidizing microbial communities from mesocosms in the Gulf of Mexico - GOM8C Gulf of Mexico (SPAdes) (version 2) | ecosystem: Environmental > Aquatic > Marine > Cold seeps...
CTGGCACAAACCGCCGATGGCAGCCTCAGCTCCATTACCGAGAACTTTCAGCGTTTGCGCGAGCTAACGGTGCAAGCGGCCAATGGCACACTCAACGACAGCGACCGACAAGCGCTGAACACCGAGGCCAAGCAGCTCACCGCCGAAATCAACCGCATAAGTGAAACCGCTAACTTTAACGGTAAAAAGTTATTAAGCGAAGACTCGGAGCTGGGTTTACAGGTAGGACCCGATGCCGGTGACGTGATCAATGTCGGCACAGATAACTTACAGCAAAAACTTCAAGAGCTCGGCCTAGACGATATAGACCTGAGTAGTCAGAGCGGCGCGCAAGCGGCCCTCGGTAAGATTGATGAATCACTGGCCGAGGTTAATGTGCAGCGCAGCGAGTTCGGCGCGCTCAACAATCGCCTCTCCTCCACCGTCAGCAACCTGCAACAAAGCAGCATTGACAGCGAGCAGGCTCGCTCACGTATTGCCGACGCCGACTTTGCCAAAGAAGTCGCCGAGCAGGTACGCAATGAAATACTGCTAAAAAGCGGGATTGCCGTGCAAACTCAAGCCAACCAACGCAGCGACCTGGTACTGCAACTGCTCACCGGTAGCTAACCAGCTGCCCACCGGAAGCAGCAAGCCACTAAACCGAGCACTCATCGCTGTGCTCAGGTGCGGCTTGGGGCAACCAAAAACTGAAACAGCTGCCCTTGCCCCATTCACTGCTGACGCTCACCTCACCGCCGTGCAACGAGGTGAACTCCTTGACCAGTGCCAAGCCCAGGCCCGTACCTTCAACATAACCTGACTCAAAACCACCCAGCTGACTGAATTTCCGGAACAACCGGTTGAGGTCTTCGCTTTTAATCCCCCGGCCTTCATCCTCGACACTAAAACACACACCCTCACAAGGAGAGCCTTTATGCTCGCGTGTTTGCGCGGACACGGTCAATAGTATTTCACCGTAGTCACTGTACTTCAGCGCATTAGAAACCAGGTTCAACAACATTTGCGTCAAGCGCAGAGGGTCCGCATACGCCCGATCAACCTGACATTGATAGCGGAACGTTTGCGGCTGTTCACTGACCAAAGCCTCGACCTGAGACGCCACCGTCGCGCAGAGCACATTAAGAGGCACCTGCTCGCAGCTGATACTCATTCGACCCGCCTCAATTTTCGAAAGGTCTAAAATCTCATTAATAAGACGCAGTAAATGCTGGCCATTTCTGTGCACCGCATCGAGTGATTCCAGAATTTGACGGCTGACCTGCTTATCCAGCTTGCGCCTGACACGGTAGGTGAAACCAATGATTGAGTTGAGTGGCGTGCGTAACTCGTGCGACATACTGGCCAAAAATGCGCTCTTCGCCTTGCTCGCCGCCTCTGCTTTATCCAGCGCCAGGTTCAGTGCCAGGGTCTTTTCTGCCACCTCACGCGTGACCGATTCGGTGCGGCTACTCAGCGATAAAATCAACGCACCACTGATGGCCACAAACAGCAACCCCCCCATTAAAACGAGCCAGGTGCTCCAGTTTTGGTAGCCCCACAATACCGACTTGGACATAGAAAACTCAACCGCCCAACGGCGTCCGCCAATCTCCAGGTATTCCACCCAGCGATGTGCCACTCCTTGAGGGCCCTCACGAAGGTACAGCAGGGTCGGCTCCTCACCACTTGCGGTCATGGTGATATCACTAATACGCAGATTAAAACCACGGAGGTCCTGAGACACCAAAGCCGCATTGAACAGATCGTTAATACGGTAAACCCCCAGCGCAAAACCACGCAGTAATGGCTCTGAAATACGATCAAGGCGCGCTGAGTCACGATCAAACAGCGGCATAAACAGTAAAAAACCCAGCTGCGCGCGCCCCTCGTCATCCTGCACCAAATGAATCGCCTCGGTTGCCCTTACTTCACCTGTTCTGACCGATTGGTTCAAGGTACGTAAACGTGATGGGTTCGACGCCAAATCAAATCCAAACGCCGGTTCATTTCCCTGCATAGGTGCAATCGCGGCTACAGGAAAATAGTGTGCCTTTTCGCTTGCCTCAGTTAGCCCACCTATTTGGCGCTCAACAATCGTATGAGGCTGACCGACTCTCTCGCTCAACTCGGCCTCAAATTGTCTGCGCTGGGCCGGTAATATTTTTGGTACCCACTCCAGCGCCTGTAAACCGGAATAATGAGCCAACAAGGGTGTTAAAAAAACCTCAAACTCCCGTGTATCCACCTCCGTTTGAGAGGCCAACCACGAGTGCACGACCAGAACCACATCCGTCACATCTCCGAGACGGTCAGCGATGATACTAAAAAGAATTTCACTGTGTTGGTCTGCAAGAGTTTCATGCTTCTGCTGCTCAACATTACGTGCGTAGGAAAATAAGGCAATCGTTAAGATCAGAATCATTAGGTAGGGCAGCGAGGCCTTGAGTGTACGCGATAGTAGATCGGTTTCGGCTCTTTCACGCAGTCCCAAATACATCAGATAGATCGGCATTACGACCATGACCCCTATGGAGTCCCCCACCCACCAGGTAAACCAAGTAAGCCGTAAGGCTTCAAACGCCATACCTTGTAGGTAAAATGAAACAATCGCGATAGATGGAGCCAGCAAACAACAGAGCGGCCCGCAGAGCAGCAGCAGCGTCATAATGCGACGTTCCGGCAACAGTCCACTCGACTGCTGCATAAGAAGACGCTGCACCAACTTCGCCGCCAGCAACGCCTGAAGGCAGGAGGCAGCACTAACCAATACATCAGAGGCAAGCAACTCAAGTAAAGCCTCGCCTTGCCAACGCAGCATGGCGTTGTATAAAAAGGCCCCGAGAAAACTACCGAAAAAACCCGACCAGGAATATTCCAGAATAAAAATAATAACCAGCCCCGCCGCAGGCCACACAGCACTCGCAGAACTTGGGGGTATGGAGAGGAAACTGCTGAGACTGGCCAGCGCATAATAACCACCGGCACTCAGCAGTATGGCCTGCAACGGGTGGCAATTTTTGCTTAAACGCAAGAGGGTTTCCTTTACAAAACGCTTTGGCAACAACTTTCAAGTGGCTCAGTTTGCCGTTAACCGTCAGTTAAATATGCTCAGTCACTGCCCATGCAGCGTCAATTATCGATACAAAAAGACGCATCAACACGCCTTTAAAAAGCCTTTAATGTCCGCCAACGACATGGGCTTAGCGAACAGGTAACCCTGCAAATACTCACAGCCCTGCTCACGTAACCATTGCGCTTGCTCTTCAGACTCAACCCCCTCGGCAACCAACTGTAACCCCATGCCGTGGGCCAAACCGATGATCGAACGAATAATACATTGATCGTCTTCATCGGTAGGTAGACCATCGACAAAAGACTTATCAACTTTTAGCTTATTTACCGGTAAGAGCTTAAGCCTTGATAGCGATGAATAACCGGTACCAAAGTCGTCAATTGCCAGACCCACGCCAAGCTTGCCCAGCTCCCCGAGCTGCGAACACAACAGCTCCGACTCCTGGCTGATCAGCTCCTCAACGATTTCCAGTTCGAGGCAGCTGCCAGGCAGATTAAATTCTTGCAACAGTGTGCGTACCTGCGGCACCAAAGCAGAACCGTATAGCTGCTCGGCGGCAATGTTGACCGAGACCCAGCCAACGTTAAAACCTCCCGCCCTCAAATCGCTCAGATCTCGACAGGCTTGGCGCAACATCAGATCACCCAGACGCGTCATTAACCCCATCTCGGCGAGTAGAGGTAAAAATAAACCTGGGGGCCGCAAACCCTCTTCCGGGTGTTGCCAGCGCACCAGAACTTCTAGTCCGATAGCATCGCTGTTCACATCCGAGACAATCGGCTGATAGAAAGCCACCAACTGCTCGGACTCAAAAGCATGTAATAGCTCAGTTTTTAATGCGTTACTGGCGCTAATCTGCGCCATCCACTGGGGCGAAAAATGGCAGATTGAACCCGCCGCCTGCGCCTTCGCACGGTGCATGGCCAGCTCAGAGCAGCGAATAGGATCAGCAATGGGTTGTCCCTGCTGCGGGTACAATACCGCACCCGTACTCGCGGTAAGTGATAAGGGCTGGTCCGCTGGGCCAAAGAACGGCTCTCTAAACACGTCGCATAACGCCGTCAGCACCGCTTGAAATTGCTCAATATCAGTGCTCTGCGGAAGCCACAAAGCAAATTCATCGCCATTCACCCTCGCCAACCAAGCGCTGTACTGCTGCGCCACTACCCGCAAACGGTAAGCCACTTGGCAGAGCACGTTATCACCCTGCTGCTGACCATACAGATCGTTAATGGCCGTAAAATCATCAAGCCCTAATAGCACGAGCCCCCGGGCAATCGATGCTGCCCCCACCGACTCTACGTCGCACTCAATTCTCTGTTGGAAATTACGGCGATTTTCCAGCCCTGTTAAACGATCCGTGCGCTCAAGGTATCTCACCTTCTGATGCGCATTAAGCCACGACTCGTACTCATTTATGAGCGAGATGGTGTCGGCGGCGGCGGCCACATAAGACATTTCTGCAACGTCCCATGGACGAGGGGTATCACAATGCTCTAGGCACAGCACGCCATACAGTCTTCCGCCAAGGTAGATGGGAGCGTCAAGCAGCGCACTGATGTTTAACGGTGTTAAGTAACTGGCTGAAAATTCACAGGTACGCGGGTCAGCATGGGCATCACCGGCGTCGACAAGACGATCTTCATTGATGGCTTTAAAATACGCAGGGAAATCAGCAGCGGATAAAATCAAGCCCTGCTCATATTGATGATCAGCGGCAATGTAGAGCATTTCACAGTAGAGGCTGTTACGGCTGTTATTAATTGACCAGACACTGGCACGAGCCACACCCAGCTGCTCGGTGCAGGCCTGAGTGATGTTGCGCAGCTTGGTGCTGAAATCACGATCGAGAAAGCCCTCCGCATGACACAACGCCATCAACGACTGGTGCAGGGCAATAAATTTTTTACCGTAGTCCATAATAATCCAACAATCTGACCATTAGCGTTCACCCTCGGCGCATCAAGCCCCACCCTATCAGCACTGCCGAGCAATGTGGCACGCAGAGTAGTAGCGCCACAGATAATCCAATAATATTAGACCATTATCGATGCCTCTGTTTACCCGCAGCAAGCCAGTCAGAAAGCATCTTATATGTGCTTTTTTCGAGCCTACACAGCCTTTGGAGATATTGTGAACTCAGCCCGCGACATTCCGGAATTTCTCCAGCAGCACCAGCTACCTCTCGCTTACGAGCAGCAAATACACGGGTATTTTCGGCCCCTCGCCGAGCGGCTAGCCCATAGTTCAAAGGTGCAGGAGCAACCACTGGTTGTCGGCATCAATGGCTGCCAGGGTTCGGGGAAAAGCACCCTGGCGCAAGCGCTGGCTTGGTTGCTAAAGCAAGACCATCAGTTGAGCAGCTGTGTGCTCTCACTGGACGATTTTTACCTCACTCAAGCCGAGCGGCATCAACTGGACTTGGATGTTCACCCCCTGCTCGCACAGCGAGGCGTGCCCGGCACCCACGACACCCAAATGGCGACGCAACTGCTTAAGCGCCTTAAAAGCGGTCAGTGCCCTTTGGACATACCCGTCTTCAACAAGGCCGATGACGAGCGTGCACCGACGGAACAATGGCAACAGATCAAAATTGCGCCGAGTATTATCATCATTGAGGGCTGGTGCTTGGGAGTACCTCCGCAAAACTTCCTAGAGTTGATTGAGCCTGTCAATGACCTAGAAAAAAAAGAGGACAGAGATGGCATCTGGCGGCACTTTGTGAACACCCAATTACAACAACATTACCAGCCGCTGTTTGCTCTTATCGACACGACCATCATGCTGCAAGCGCCTTCTTTTGACTGCGTATTCCAGTGGCGCACAGAACAGGAAGAAAAGCTGAAGGCTCAACTCGGCGCGGTTAAAGACCAGCCAAACATGGAACACTCTGGCCTGATGGATTCACCACAAATACACCAGTTTATTCAACATTTTCAGCGTTTGACGCAACACGCACTGGCCACGATGCCTGAGCAGGTTGAACACCTGATTGTGCTCGATGAGCAACGCAACATTGAGGCGATGACCCACTCAAGATAAAGGATCACCTTAAAATGGCCGGTTCAGCTACCACAGCCCCAAGAGAGATTAGTTCAGACAAGCGCGATGCTTTACCCACTCAAATTTTGCGCCAACCCACAACCACAACCACAACCACAACCACAATTTATCGGTGTCTTGACCGCCCATGCCTGAACAGCCAAGACATTATTCAGAGGTGCCTTTAATACCCTTCAAGTAACTTTGCCCCATTACTTTTCCGTAGATTAGATTTAACTCATCACCTTGATCACCCCAGTCGCATTGCTTGTATCACAATCGCGCCTTGCTGCATTCAAGCTAAGCCGCCTCCATCGAAGAAACCGATGTAAAGGCTGGCAAACAAGGTTGATGATTTGAGAGCCCCCTTAGCCAATGCTCAGCGAACTAAAATGCTCTGAATAAGAGCAGCACGACACACCTCAGAGGCATCAACAAATAAGCAAAGGCCAGTAGTAGACCAAGTGACTCAAATAACAAGGCGCTTAAAGCCGAACGCGAAGCTCATTCCGTGAACCATCGCTCATATTTAAAACATTGCGATCAACTATCAGGCAACCAAAAATATCAAAACATGCAAAACTTGAGGCCTTCAATAACTCACAGTTTCTGTGGATAAGTATGTGCATGGTCTGCCTGCAGTGGGCGCTAGGCTACGTATTTCTAGGCCCTCCAACAGATTGCCTAAAAAACGACCAGAAGTGTAAATTTCCTTATATATCAGTGTGTTAGATAAAAAAATAAGGCAATAAGCAAATTGTTGAGGCTCAGAAAGTACACGAGTTAGATGTCAACGATTTTTTGTGGAAAACATTTGTCATCTTAGACAGCTCGCTTCCTTCCGAGCTGGTTGGTGAACACCCACTGCGTTGAATTTAATGCCAGCCTATATTTATTTAATTATTTTAAATTTATCTTTTGTGGCGGAGCCAAAACACGTAAAAACACGGCAGGCTAATAGCCTCAAGTAAATACCCGAAGAACTCACTTAAGGTCGTGAGGTGTAAAAGGGGGGGGAAATAATAAGATTGCATCGATGTTAAGCGGAGCGCCCTAACTCAAAGCGTGCCACTTGAGCTCTTCAACAATCTGGTCGTAATGTGCATGCAAGCTGTCTAGCGTGTCTGAGGCCAGCAAAAAGAAGGCCTGAGGCACAATCGTTGGACGGTCTTTGATAATGTCGCTATGAATACAGCCAAGCAAGGTTTGCACTTTGGCTTCACTGTCACGCATGGGGGTAATCTCACGCCAAAGTCTTTCGGTATTCTCCTCAACTTTTTGGCACAAATATTTTAGCCTTAACCTGTTGACGCTATCGCAACGCTGCGCTGCCGTCACCCCCATGCCTAAAGCTCTAGCTTGCCCGACAAATTCAGCGGCCAACAGTAGTTCACGCCAAGCGAGGTGTAAGGGTTTACCATCACGGCTGCGCAGTGCCAGCAGTTCGTGCTCCTGCGCCATATCATCGATCAGGTAGAGCATATTCTGAATCAAGGCATTATGTTGATCCATGTTGTTTTCGGCCGAATTTACCACATAACGACCTGCCAGCCTGGCCCAGTGCTGTGTAATCGCCTGCCAGCGACCATTGGCTTCCATCCAGGGGTCAATCGCTGATACTTCTTTAATATCACGGCCTACAATTTTCTGTAGCGTCTCAATGTCATGCTGCAGAGCGCTGTCGCCTTTTAAATAACCCATCGTCAGGCCTCGATGTCGCTGAATATCCGACAGCAATACTCTCAAGCTCTGCAACCAAGATAGACCCGCTTTTTGGCGCTTACGACGGCTCTTGAGGCGGCGTCGACGCTCAGACCAAATGATCAGGCAGAGCAAAAACAACACACCTATAGCGATGATGAGATTCATTATTAACATTCAACTACCTCTTCTCGGCGGCATAGCTGATCTCAATACACGGCAATATGAAAAGACACTTTCGCCATACGGCTATTGGCGTCAGTAACATATGTAAACACCCACAAATACCTGTGTTTGTTCCCCATCGCTCTTATATCGCACGCGATCAACTTAATCAGTACCTGAACGCCGAGTCATGCTCTACACCCGTGATACTCAGCGACCCCGGCCAATAAATTTAAACGCTAAAAAACGTTTACGCTCATCCCTGCAACTGCAAAAACATCAGTGATTCAATCTTTTGAGTGCCTTGCTCAACCGCCATCCACAGTGCATCGACAATTTCCGTGGAGCTATTAAACAACTCCACACCGCTGGCTGAAATTTGTGCACTTTCTAAAATATTTACCTGCACGCTGATCAAGTAACGCTGTAACACCATGCGCAGCGCTTTTAAAGATTGCAGGCGAGGCACAACACCATGCACCGATTGAATCTCCTCTAGGACAACCAGCAGGCGTTCATTCTGAATGGGGATCTCTTTAATAAGAAAGGAAATACGCTTGTGGCTGTCAGCGCCACAGGCCTGTACAACGGCGGCATTGGTGCTCAAGCCTCGCAGGCGAGCGACCTGCTCAATCAGCTCTGGAATCTGTACCAGGATGGTATGCAATAAACTGTCACAGCTTTTGCCGTTGTCACTTAATTGGTACATCAACTGCTCACGCATCAGGCTGCGCAGCACTTGTTTCAGGGAGTCGATCAGGTGTGCGTGAAATTCAAAATTAAGCAATATGTCGTCGTCTTGCCAGCCCATCAAAATGGTCTGCCAACCACTGTTTATATTGCTGAGATTGGCACTGGAGATTAAGACATTGTGTTCATTAACATCGCTCAGCACCAACAGTAAACGACCGATATGCTTTTGCAGCCGCACGACCATCGGCAAGAAGCTCTGATCACCACCGAGGAAAGCCATACAGGCACCGCGGTGTTTTTGCAGTGCTTGGTTGAGCTGTGAGAGCAATTTAATCGAGGTAATACATTGGCTGTGGCGAGCAAAGTTAAGGCTCATACTTTCTGCCGTTTGTATCTCTGCCAATGATTCACTTTGGTGCGCAGGCTGGTGCATTAATCCCTATCCATGCTCGTTCTTGGTGCACCCAGAAGATTTATTCCGCCAGCAGCGCCTATTCATTAGAGGTTAGGGCGTATATGGGCTTCCCTAATGATTATTTAGCAAGCGATATGCCAATTCACAGCACAGTGGCGCTCTCACTGTTATGAGCGATACGCCATTAGGAAATAATAGCTGGGGCTACAAGCCGAGAGCCGACGCATCCGGTTTACGTGGATCCGCAGCGCCATAGAAGACGTCACCATCCCAGAGCACAGCATTAACACTGCCCATGGTACGGCTGTCCTTCACCGCATGCCCCAGGCCTTCCAGTAGTGAGCGAGTATCGGGGTTAAAACCCGGTTCAAGGGATAATAAGTCCGGCTGCCACTGGTGGTGCATACGCGGTTGATGAACCGCCTCGGCGACGTTCATTTGGTGGTCAACGATATTAATAATGCTCTGTAACACCGTGGTGATAATACGACTGCCGCCCGGGCTACCGGTGACAAGGAAGGGCTTCGCGTCTTTGAACACCATCGTCGGTGTCATAGAGCTCAAAGGCCGCTTGCCTGGACCGACAGCGTTCGCTTCACCGCCAATCAAACCATAGGCATTTGGCACCCCTGGCTTGGCCGAAAAATCGTCCATTTCATTATTTAACAGTATGCCCGTCCCCGGCACGGTAATGCCCGAGCCGAAGGAGAAGTTAAGCGTGTAGGTATTGGCCACCGCATTGCCGTCTCGGTCGATAATCGAATAGTGGGTGGTGTCTAAACTCTCGTCAAAAAATGCCGCTGTTGGTTCAATCTCCGTTGACGGCGTAGCGCGCGCTCCATCAATGCGCGTGGCCAACTCACGGCCGTAGGTTTTGGCGATAAGCCCGGCCACGGGCACAGGGTTAAAGTCTGGGTCGCCTAAATGCTTGCTGCGATCAGCGTAGGCCCACTTCATGGCCTCGGTCATATGGTGCAGGCCTTGCGCCGAGTTAGCGCCCCAGCTCCGCAGGTCAAACGCTTCTAACGTGTTGAGAATTTGCAATAGATGCACACCACCAGAACTGGGCGGCGGCATGGATGCCACACTCAGCCCTCGGTAGCTGCCCAACACCGGCTCGCGCTCAACCACCTTATAGCTGGCAAGGTCTGAGGCTGTCATCAAACCGTTGTTGGCTTGCATTTCACTGACGATCTTGTCCGCTATGGCGCCTTCATAGAAGGCCGCTGCGCCCTTGCGCGAAATACGTTTGAGCGACCAAGCCAAATCTTTCTGCCGCAGGGTCGCGCCGCTTGGCAGTGCGGAGCCGTCGTCTGCGTAATACACACGGAGGGTTTCAGGGTTCTTGCGCAGGTGTTTAAGCGTGGCGAATTTATCGGCGAGATCGTCGCTCACCTCAAAACCAATGCTCGCCAGCGCAATGGCGGGCGCCATGACCTTCCTCAGTGACAGAGTTCCATACTCACGCTGCGCGTGTACCAGACCCGCCACCGTCCCCGGCACTCCAGCGGCGGCATGGCTAAAGCGCGATTTCTGTTTGTCGACCGCACCGGAAGCGTCCAAAAACACATCGCGGTGGGCGGCTTTAGGTGCCATCTCCCGGTAGTCCAAGGCAATGGTTTTATTGTGATCGGCTAGGTGCAGCAGCATAAAACCACCGCCACCTAAATTACCCGCGCGCGGCAATACCACCGCCAGGGCAAAACCCACCGCCACCGCGGCATCCACGGCATTGCCACCCGCGGCCAGTATATCTCGCCCGACCTCTGTGGCGAGGTAGTGCTGGCTCACCACCATGCCCTGATCTGCGCGCACCGGATGGTGAATGCTGCCATAACGAATAATCGGCGCCTCGGCCTGCAGCGCGTTACTGAAAAGCAGGCTGGCACAGGCAGCGCTGAGCAAGGCTTTACGAATAATGGGAGTCAACATGTCAGTGTCCTCTGAACATCCACCGAGCATGAACAAAGGGCTGGGTGAAGAAAATACGATGGATAAACAGGCGTGAAGCCAAAAGGGCAGTGGTGGCTCTTTATATTTAATTAACCGCTCAAACCTAGCGATTGAACACTTAGCTGCCCTACTATGATCTGCTCGTCTAAAATAATAAGCATAAACAATTAGACCTGCTCGAGCGACCCCAATGGTCGTGGTGAGCCTGTCTCAGGGGAAATAGCCATGCAACATGACTCACAAGCACTGCCGCTCGACAATAAGGTGATTGTAATTTCCGGTGCTGGGACTGGCCTCGGCCTTGCTCTCGCCCAAACGGCACTGCGCGACGGCGCCCAAGTGATGCTCGCCGCCCGCAGCGCCGAGCGCCTGCACACCATCGCCAAAGAGCTAGAACAGCAATACCCACAACAGGTCGACGTGTGCGCCACGGACATCACCGACTGCCAAGCCTGCGCGCAGTTGATGCTGGCGACGATCAAGCGTTTTGGCGCCGTGCACGCCGTCGCCAACATCGCCGCCCTCGACAACGTCTTTGGCGATCTGGCCAACAGCACCGAGGCCGATTGGCACAACTGTTTTAATACCAACGTGGTGGGCAGCATGAACATCTGCCAGGCTGCAGTGCCACATCTTAAAGAGGCTGGCGGCGGCGCACTGGTACTCACCGGCACACAGGCCATGCTGAAAGCGCCCGCGCATCCGCAAATTGCCTACGCGGCATCAAAAGGCGCGCTGGTGGCGGCCATGAACCATCTGGTAAAAGAGTTAGGTCCAGACAAAATTCGCGTCAACATGGTCATCCCGACCTGGATGTGGGGACCGGCTGTGGAAGGCTATATTGATACGGCCGCCGAGCAACAGGGACGCAGCGTCGAGGAACTACTGGCAGAAATTACCGCCAATATGCCACTCGGGGAGATGCCAAATACCAGCGATGTGGCCGAGGCCATTAACTTCTTTTGTTCCGATCGAGCGCGCATGATCACCGGAGAAACCCTTAAGGTGACCGCTGGCGAATTTATGTAGCTGAGCCTTTCGCGACCTTTAGCACAGGGTTCGCGTGCATTTTGGGTCGCTAGCGGGCAAAGCAAAGCCGATACCGCTAACCGGTTAGGTTACCCGTTAGCAATAGTGATGCACTGGTCGGCTCGATCGGCGTAGTCCAACACAGACAGTTGCGCCCCTGAGCTTGGGCTTGCGCGAGCCAGTGCTGTGCGTCGGCAACGACCGACTGCCACTCAACGGCTGGCTCGCGCAGTATTTGGCCCCGCGGCGCCTCAATCACATCGACCTCTGCTGCGTTCAGCTCACTGAGACCGGCGCTGGCCGTTGCCACGCCATATTCACTCCGCAGGTGCGGGATATGCAACCCCTCTAGCTGATCCAGCAAGCGCTCTGTCAACTGCAGCCCCTGAGCCAAGGGGGTTTCTGACAGCAGCAGTAAGAATTGGCTGGTGTCATAGCGGTACAAGCGGTCAGCACTGCGCACCGTTTCACTGATGCATCGCGAAAACTGACCGAGCAATGCCTCGCCAGCCGCGTCCCCATTATCTCGACAGTAGTGGTCATAGCGATCGACTTCCAACAGCACCACCGAGTAACCGCGCTTATGCTGGCAGGCATCACGGTGGGTGAACTGCATGTCGACTTCCATAGCCCGGCGATTGCCAATACCCAACAACCCATCGTAAAGCGACAAGGCTTTTAGCAGGCTGTTGTTACGCTCGAGCGCGCGGGTGCGCTGCTGAATATCACCCTCAATATCCGTTCGATAACCCTCAATAACACGCAGGTGTGCGCGGGCAATATCACTGTCGCTGAGCAGCCCCAACAGGCGTCCGTGTTTATCCACCACGGGCAGATGTCGAATTTGGCGCGCCTGAGTAATAACCAATGCCTCGTAGAGCGTGGAGTCCTGTGAGATACAGACAGCTGGGCTGCTCATGCAATCGGCTACGAGGGTAGGCCTGGCTGGGTACATCTGCATCAACTCCGCCGCCAAGCCCACCATATCCCGCTCGGTGACAACACCCACCGGTCTATCCCGCTCGGTCACTACAATACAAGCGCTGCGCTGCTGATGCATGAGCGTGACGACGTCCTTGAGGGCCATATTGCTTTCAACACTTAGAAAACGTCGATGTAAAAGTTCTTTTATATAGGTATGTTGCATGACCACTCCCTGTTGCATCCCTTGCTAAACGCCTAAGCGACCTAGATTTTCAGTGGCGTACTTTGCCACTCAAAAACCCTTTTAGTTATACGACGACACCTAGCTAGCAGGTCACCAGAAAAATCCGCTTTATCGTCCCACCTCTCAGCTTAGAAGCTCAGCACAAGATTGTTCGAAGTATTTACGCCGATCAGACGATTACGTCCCTATAAGGTGCGCTCGATCACAAGGTTTCGGTAATATATTCTGCTTCGGCTACAATAGCCGGCTAACGAAGATCACAGCGACAGTGGCACAGCTATGAAACAACTCATCCTCGGCGGCGCGCGCTCAGGGAAAAGCAGTCTGGCCGAACAACTGGCCACAGAGGTTGGCGCGGCCAGCGACCAAAGCAGGCTCCACCGCGTGATATACCTCGCCACGTCTGACCCACAATACAACGACGGTGAAATGGCTGAGCGCATAACCCACCACCGCCATCAGCGCCCAAGCGAGTGGCCCACTTTTGAAGAGCCAGTGCAACTGGGCCAAGCCCTGCGCAATGCCAGTGTAAACGCTGACTGTATTCTTGTTGATTGCCTCACGCTCTGGCTCACCAATCTATTAATGGCCGGCAATGAGGTGTTTGAGCGCGAACGCCAAGCGCTGTTCGATGCGCTCGTCGCCATCGATACACCCATTATTATGGTCAGTAATGAAGTGGGGCTGGGCGTTGTGCCCATGGGTGAGCTCAGTCGTCGCTACGTCGATGAGGCAGGCCGTTTACACCAAGCCATTGCCACGCTCTGTGGGCGCGTCATCTTTACCGCCGCCGGTCTGCCCTTAGTTATGAAGGGACCAGCACTCTAGCCCAAACACCGGTATTGCTAGCAAGCCAACCGCTAGCCGATAAGCAAGCATCAACAGCCGCGTACCGAGGCGCCTGCTGATTATCTCTTCGAGAGGAACACAACAAATGAACTGGACCAGCAACCCCGCCGCCGAACCATCCGCCCAATACCGGCAGCACGCACTCGAGCGTCAAGAGATGCTCACCAAACCACCCGGTTCTCTCGGTCGCCTAGAGGCCGTGGCTGTTCACCTCGCCAGCCTCCAGCACTCTCTTAGTCCCAGCGCGACGCGTATTGCCATCAGTATTTTTGCCGCCGACCACGGCGTCGCCAATGCCGGTGTATCCGCCTTTCCACAGAGCGTGACCGCCCAAATGGTGCAGAACTTTGCCTTCGGCGGCGCGGCGATTGCTGTGCTGGCCAAATCGCTGGGCGCCTCCCTCGAGGTCTTCAACCTCGGCACCGTCGACCCGCTGGATCCCCTGCCCGGGGTGCGCGACTGCCGCATTGACGCTGGCACCCACAACCTGGCGGAGCAACCGGCGATGACGGCTGAACAACTGGCCAGCGCCCTAGAGTGGGGTCGTAGCGCCATTGACGAGGTCGCCGATCTGGATCTATGGCTCGGCGGAGAGATGGGCATCGCCAATACCACCAGCGCCACCGCACTGGCTTGCGCCCTACTGGATATAGCGCCGCGGGATTTGGTCGGCCCCGGCACTGGCATTAGCAAAGAAACGCAACAACACAAAGCGCAGGTCATCGAGACGGCGCTCGCCCTGCACGCCACTAACGCACCCGCTGACAGACAGGCCAAGGCACTCTATGACCTGCAGCACCTGGGCGGCTTTGAAATTGTCGCGCTCACCGGCGCCTACCTCGCCGCTGCCCAACGTGGCCTGCCCGTACTGGTCGATGGATTTATTTGTACCGTGGCCGCTCTCTACGCGCGCGCCATAAACCCTGGCGTCAGCCCTTGGCTTATACTCAGCCACGCCTCAGCCGAACCTGGCCACCAACAGCTCATTGCTCAATGGCAACAACCGCCACTGCTGCAACTGGATATGCGCTTGGGCGAAGGCAGTGGCGCCGCCATGACCATCCCACTGTTGCGCCTCGCCTGCGAGCTGCACAACAACATGGCCACCT
>Ga0209396_1003728_pt1 | contig 15177 bp, 12 predicted proteins | sample GOMGulsemesocosm_6_FD_184638 | JGI IMG/M metagenome (GOLD analysis project Ga0209396, IMG submission 184638) | Methane-oxidizing microbial communities from mesocosms in the Gulf of Mexico - GOM8C Gulf of Mexico (SPAdes) (version 2) | ecosystem: Environmental > Aquatic > Marine > Cold seeps...
GATTCTAACACCAAAACTACTTAATATTTCTTTACCTTGATATTCGTGTAAATTCATAATGTACTTGTTATCTTTTTAAAGCTACGCAAATGTAAAAATATCAGCGTAATAAATGGCTTTTTAATTGGTTTTATTTTAGTTTTTCAATTCTAAGATAGTTGTATTTGTAACATAATGTTGTAAATATATTTATTTTGTTTGTTTTTTATTGTTTGAAAACTAATTGTGATATGTTTGCTTTTTATAATTTTATACAAAGTAAGAATGGAAACAAGAGATTTATTAGCGATTGCGGAAGAGTTCGGTACTCCGGTTTATGTGTATGATGCTGAAAAAATTGAAAATCAATACAATAAATTGACCAATGCATTTAAGGGTGTAAAACAATTGAAAATTAATTATGCTGTAAAAGCATTGTCAAACATCTCTGTATTAAAACTTTTTAAACAGTTGAATTCTGGTTTGGATACCGTTTCTATACAAGAGGTGCAATTAGGTTTGGCGGCTGGTTTTCAGGCTGAAGATATTATATATACCCCAAATGGAGTTTCGTTAACAGAAATTGAGGAAGTTGCAGCTTTAGGTTGTCAGATTAACATTGATAACTTATCGATATTGGAACAATTTGGTGCAAAACATCCAGGGATTCCAGTCTGTATTCGTATCAATCCGCATGTTATGGCAGGAGGGAATGCGAATATTTCTGTGGGGCACATCGATTCTAAATTTGGAATATCAATACATCAAATTCCACATGTTCTACGAATTGTTGAAAACACTGGTATGAATATTAATGGGATGCATATGCATACGGGATCTGATATATTAGATATTGATGTGTTTTTGTATGCGTCAGAGATTTTATTTAGCACTGCATTGCAATTTTCTGATTTGGAATTTATTGATTTTGGTAGTGGTTTTAAAGTACCTTATAAAGAAAATGATATAGAAACAAATATTGATGAGTTGGGGCAAAAGTTAACAAAACGTTTTAATACTTTTGAAAAGGAATATGGTAAACCGTTGACTTTGGCTTTTGAACCAGGTAAATTTTTAGTAAGTGAAGCAGGGAGTTTTTTAGTACATGTTAATGTTGTAAAGCAAACTACATCAACTGTATTTGCAAGTGTTGATTCGGGGTTTAATCATTTAATTCGTCCAATGTTATATAATTCGCATCATGATATTGTAAATATATCCAACAGTAGTGGGAGGGAGCGATTTTATACAGTAGTGGGTTATATATGTGAAACGGATACGTTTGCCACAAACCGGCGTATTACAGAAATATCTGAAGGTGATGTGTTGTGTTTTAAAAACGCAGGAGCATATTGCTTTTCAATGACTTCAAATTACAATTCGAGATATCGACCTGCTGAAGTATTGTGGTATAATGATAAAGCGCACTTGATTCGTAAACGTGAAACTATAGATGATTTATTACAACACCAAATAATTGTAGATTTAAAACAAGAAGTTGCTGTAGAAAATTAAATTAAATCAATAGGAACCTCAATGAAAATTTTGGTTCCTTTGTTTTTATCAGAAGTTATTTTTATAACTCCCCCAACACTATCAATTCGTGCTATTATTTGGCTTAAACCAATGCCAGATTCAGGGTTAATTTTTGAAGAGTCAAAACCTATCCCATTATCTGTTATTTCAATAATTAAGTTATTTCCCTTTATTTTTAAGCTTATGGTGGCTTTTGTAGCTTTACTGTGTTTGATAATGTTATTGATACATTCTTCAGTGATATTATGCATTTTAATCTCACAGTCTTGACTGAAACGAGGTATTTTTTCCTCAGTTTCTAATTCAAATTGCAAATCTTGATTACTGTATTTTTCACATATATCAAAGAGCGCATGTTCTAAACCAAATTTTAACAATATTGCAGAAATTAATTTATGAGATAAGTCCCGAACTTTTTCAGAAGCTTCACCTATAATACGTTGCGATTTTTCTAATTCATCTATTGGGTTGGCGCTTTTTTTCTTAACTACCTGTAAATGCATATTTGCAGAAGATAACAAGGCGCTTACACTGTCGTGAAGTGTTTGTGCAATATATTTTCGCTCTTTCAATCTTCCGTCTAAAGTAGCATTAAGGACTTTGTTTTGATTCTGTTCTTTTAGTTTTTGAAGCTCATGTTGTTGGTTGTATTCCTTTTGAATCAATTTTAAGGATAAATTTCTAGCTTTCAATTTACTGTTTCTGTATAATACAGTTCCAAAAAGGAGTAGAGAGAGTCCTGAAAGTCCTGCTATGCCAAACCATAGTTCTTCCTTTTCTCTTTTTTCAATTTCAATATTTGTTTTTACTATTTCTTCTTGTCTAGCTTTGTCTTGGTTGTATTTAGCTTCAATTTCTTCTAGTGTTTTATTAGACGTTTTTTCTATATAAATAAGATTCAGTTGATGAGATTTTGCTAAATAATCATGGGACTCTTCAAATCTTTTTTGCAGTTCATAAATATGTGCTAAGTTGGCGAAATTTACTGATTTGTAGTATAGTATTTTGATATTTGAGGTGTCTTTTAATAAGGGTAAAAAGTCTTTATAAGTTTGTTCTGCTTTTCCAAGCTTTTCTTGATATATTTGAGAAACTCCTAAGTTGATTTTTACACCAATAATTGAAGTGGTGTCTTTTAGTTTGGTATAATATTCTATTGCTTTTTCTGCGGATTCTTCTGCTTTATCAAATTTAGAGGTGTACGAATACATTCCCGTAAAATTAGCATATGCCTTTGCAAATAGTTTTTCTGTGTTTTTTACGTTTTTAAAATTTTCTAAAAGGTAATTGAAGTTGCTAAATGCAGCATCTTTTTTGTCTAATGCTACATCTAGTCTTTGTTCTTTATAGGTAATATTTGTGTATTCAGTAAGATTTAAAGATCCAATATCAAAATATGCGTTTGCTATTGCTAATGAGTCATTTGAGCTTATGCTGAGTTCTTTAGCGGTATTGTAATAGGCGAGTGCAACAGGAAAATTATTGTTTTTACTAAAAAGTTGTCCAATTTTACTATTCCATTTAATTTGTAACGGAATGGTATTATTTTTAGTAACACTTTCTAGTTGTGCAATGGCTAACTTTAAAGCTTCTTCTTTATTGTCTTCCTCTATGTATTGCTCAACTTTATCAAAAACAGAATCGGTAGTTTTTGATTGGCCAAAACCATAAAATGAAAAACAAAATGTAAAAATGAGTAGTGTATAATATTTTTGAATATAGGTCACAGATTGGCGTAGTTGTAGTTTGATATAAAGTTAACAAAAATAAGATTGCTATGAGTAATAAATATTTGTTTAATTCAGAATTTTAAACAAAATAATATAACGAATCAGCATATGTCATTGTGAGAAGCGAAAGCGACGTAGCGATGTAATCTGTAGGAATCAAACGTAGCTACTTAGGTGTGCTCCACAGGAACTTCCATAAGAATTGTAGTCCCATAATTTATTTTAGAATCAATATCAAAAACACCTTCCATATTTTCAATGCGTGCTTTTATTTGGCTTAATCCAATTCCGGAAGAAGGGCTTATTTTAGAAGTGTCAAAACCAACACCGTTATCCTTTATAGTTACATGTAAAGTGTTATTTGTTAATAGCAGCATTACAGAAGCTTCGGATGCTTTACTATGCTTCATGATGTTGTTAATGCACTCCTCAATAATATTATGAATTTTTATTTCAAAATCTTGCTCAAAACGGGGAAGCTTATCTTCACTCTCTAATTCAAATTCTAAATCTTGATTACTGTATTTTTCGCACATGTCATACACGGCGTGTTCCAAACCAAATTTTAGTAATACAGCAGAAATTAATTTGTGCGACAGGTCACGTACTTTTCCTGAAGCTTCATCAATAATACGTTGCGATTTATCTAATTCAGCTACAGCTCCAGTACTTTTCTTTTTAACTACTTGTAAATGCATATTGGCAGAAGAAAGCAGTGCACTTACGCTGTCGTGCAGAGTTTGTGCAATTTCTTTACGTTCTGTTTCTCTGCCGTCTAATGTAGCATTTAATAGTTTGCTTTGGTTTTTCTCTTGCAGTACGCGTAATGTTTTTTGTTGGTTTAGCTCTTGCTCTACTAGGTTTAATTCTAGGTTTCTTGTTTTCAATTTGCTATTACGGTATAATACGGTTCCGAAAAGGATAATAACTAATGAGGTTAACCCAGTGCATAATAAAATCATAAAATTACGCTCTTTTGCTTTGCGTTCCTTTTCCGTTTTTATAGCTTCTTCAGCACGAGCTTTATCTTCGTTATGTATTGCTTCTATAGCGGTTATTTCAATTGCTTTTTCTTTTTCTTTAATAATAAAAGCTAGATCACGTGATTCTATTAGATAGGTATAAGCTTTTTTGGGTTGATTAGTTTTTTTGTAGATATATGCTAGGTTGTCTGTTGCTATTTGATTAGTCTTTAAGGCTTTAACTGTTGAGGTGTCTTGTACTTTGTTTAGCACTTTTAAGAGCGTTTCTTCAGCAGATTTGTATTTTTCCTGATGGATATATATTAAGCCTTGGTTGTTTAATGCGCCACCTAATACTACTGGAAGGCTTAGTTTTGTTTCATATATATTTATAGCTTCGGTAATATAATATTGAGCTTTATCCAACTTATTTAAATCTGAATACAAATACGCTAAATTACTGTAAGTCTGAGCAATATGCTTACTTCCATGTGTAATGTTTTTATATTCAGTAATTACTTTTTGATAGTAAAAATCAGCACTATCTTTATAGTTTTGTGCTTTTCTAGATTTAAAACCTGGGTGTAGGTCTCTAAACTTTTGTTGATGGATGCGCCCTGATTTTAATAAGCCCTCCATTATTGATAGAGAGTCTTTTAGTTTATAGTTAATTGAAAGTGATCTTCTGTAGTAATTAAGGGCTTTATTGAGTTCTTTGTTATTAATAAATATATCGCCAATTAAGTTATTCCATTGTGCTTTTTTTGAAGTGTTTTTTGAGTATTTATCTACTTCTTTTAAGGCTATAGTTAATGCTTTTTCGTGTTTTTGTTTGGAAATGAGCGTGGTTACTTGTTTATATGTAGAATCATTTTCTGCTATGCTTGTTTGAGCAGTACATGTAAATAGTGTGGTAAATTGTAGTATTAAGAGTAAAAATATTTGTTTCAAAAAAATAATAATTATATATAGTTAGTATAAGCAAGATACTAAAAATATACGTCATTGCGAGTTAAGTGTAGCAATCTGTCGTAATTATAGTAGTGCTAGTTTGATCAGTTTCTCTTTTATTTTAGTGATTGTGCCTCGATTATCAAGTTACTTAAGTTGTTCCGCCTTGGTAATGACTTAATTGTTTGTAAAACAAAAAAAATGCGTTAACAAAAGCTAACGCATTTGAATTTTAAACTAATATTTTTATGGTCCCATTATTCCTTGAGGTTGCCCACCTCCTCGTTCAGTTGTTCCTGGTTGAATGAATGAGTATTTGAAGATATTACTAGTATTACCGTAATTATTAGTAAATGCTGTTTTCCCTTTACTGTCAGTATTTACGGTAATTACGTTGTAGCCCTCACTATTTGTAGAATAGATTACACTTGCTGGCTCTGAAGTGTTAAAATCAAGGATGTAGTTTCCTTTTTTGTCGCATGTGACACAATAATCTTGTACTAAATTCATAGTTTTTTGTTAGTTTGTGAATGGTTAATAATTATACATAGTTTTTTTTTTGGGGTATTCTAAATGTAGTAAAAAAAAAGCAAGTAGGTTAGTGGTTGAGTGTGTTTTTACAGTTCTTGCATGTAAGGTACTGTTAGTGAGTATGTTGGTGTTGGTTATGATTACTTGTAATAAAAAACTTCCTTTTAATAAGGTTTTATTAAAAGGAAGTTTTTAAAAATGTGTGCCTGTTAGGTTGTTACACTAAATCGTGTTTAATAGCGTATTTTACCAAACCAATAGTGTTTTTAACTTCTAGCTTACGCATGATGTTTTTACGGTGGGTATCAATAGTATTGATACTTATGGTAAGTTGTTCGCTAATTTCTTTAGTAGTAAATTCCTTAACAACCAATTGTAGTATTTCTAATTCTCTTTTGGTAATGGTGCTTTTAGGTTTATCGCCTTTTAATACTCCATTAGTGTTAGAAAAAGAAGTCAGCATTTTATCTTTTATAGAATCGCAAAAATATTGCTCTCCATTGAATACTTTACGTACGGCAATGGCAATGTTTTCACCAGCACATTTTTTTGACAAATAGCCGTTTGCGCCAAGGTTTAGTACTTCTTTAATGAGTTTTATTTCATCATGACTGGATAGCACAATGATTTTACAAGGTATTCCTTTTTTCTGAAAGTCCTTAAGGATGTCAATACCATCTATATCAGGCATGTTGATATCCATAATAACTACGTCAGCTTTATTAGTAGTAAGTCTTTCGTGAATGCTGTCTCCGTTTAATGAAAAGCCAACTACTTCAAAGTCATCCTCCAATTTTAAAACAGCTAACAATCCATCAATAACTATTTGATGATCGTCTATTAAATGTATTTTAATTTTCCCCATAATTAAAAATTTCAAAAAAAAGTTAGTTAGTCTCAACTAGTCACTAAATATAGTGATTTTTATTTTATTATTTCAATGAAAAAAAAAATGTTGCTTTTCATTGTTTGATTAATTAAAAAATCCGAAGGGTTACCTTCGGATTTTTTTACGCACTAAAAATAATACTAAGAAGTGTTTATCGTAATCGATCAACAGATTTTACAAGATCCTCATCCTTCTTTATAGCTTTGTTGGCCAAAACTAAAAATACGATAGAAATGATAGGGAGAATCCCAACACCTTTCTCAGAAACTTGCATTTCTCCAGATGTAGTTAGTGAACTATACACAAACACGGCTAGTAATATAAAGTTTAATATGATGTTAAGTCGATTTATAACAAACTGCGACTTTCGGTTTTTAAACATAAATATACTTGCCAAACTCATTACAGCTGAAATTATAAATCCAGCTAATAGGTATTGTTTGTCAATTGCAAATACAACAGTATTTTCAGTAGTACCCCATAAGCCAAAAACAAATGGTAGAACACCCACGATTATTGCGGCTATTGCTAGGTATAATGATTGTATGCGTTGTATCATATAATCGCAAAAGTAAGTAAACTAAAGGGTAATATCATAAAATAATTTCAAAAATAGGTAAGTGCTTGTTATTCAGTGCTTCATAGGTATGAATGCTTGTGTATAGTGTAATAAGGGTGTTGTTGAGTTATTTAAGTGCATATTTTATGGTATTATCTAATAAAATGTGTATAATTGCAATAGCGATTGTAATTAAGAACAATCGATCTTCATAAAAGTTAACCAGTTCGGTTAGTATTACTTCAATAAAATTATCTCGTATAGATGTTTGAAATATCACAATTAAAAGAAAAGAAACTTGCAGATTTGCAAGAAATAGCTAAAACACTTAAAGTTCCGAAATTTAGAACACTAAAGAAGTTGGATTTAGTATATAAAATTTTAGATACACAAGCAGAGTCTGTTGAGGGTGCTAAGGTTATAAAATCAGAAACGCCAGTAGCTAAGGAGTCTTCTCAGGAAGAGGCTAAGCCAAAAAGAGCAAGAGTTATGCGTGATAAGCCTGTGCGTAATGCAAAAGGAGGTGAAGTAAAAAAACAAGAAGAGTCTAAATTTTCTTCAGAGGATAAAAAAGAAGTTTCAGTTGAAGCTAAAGTTTCAGTTGGTGCTACAGCTTCAAGCGAGCGTAAAGAATCTACTACTGAGAAAGCTCCAGAAACTGAGGGAGAGGTGAAATTAACACCATTACAACTTAGGGATATAAGAAGAGCAAAACAGGCTGAGGCAAGAAAGAATGCGCCTAAGAAAGAACAGCAAAAACCTAAAAAAGCAGATAACAAACATAAAGGTAAAGACGGAAATAAGGATTTACGTAACCGTTATAAAGAGCCTGATTTTGAATTTGATGCCATAATTGAAAGTGAAGGTGTTTTGGATATCATGCAAGATGGATATGGTTTTTTAAGATCGTCAGATTATAATTACTTATCGTCACCAGATGATGTGTATGTATCACAATCTCAAATTAGATTGTTTGGCTTAAAAACAGGAGATACTGTTTTAGGTAATGTTCGTCCGCCAAAAGAAGGAGAAAAATATTTCCCTTTAATTAAGGTAAGTAAAATTAACGGATTGTCTCCTAATGTTGTTAGGGATCGCGTTTCTTTTGAGCATTTAACACCGTTATTTCCAGATGAAAAATTTAAGTTAGGAGAGAAGCAAAGCACTATTTCTACGCGTATAATGGATTTGTTTGCTCCTATAGGTAAAGGGCAACGTGCTATGATTGTTTCGCAACCTAAAACGGGTAAAACCATGTTGTTGAAGGAATTGGCAAATGCAATTGCTGCAAATCATCCTGAAGTGTATCAAATAGTATTGTTAATTGATGAGCGCCCTGAGGAGGTTACTGATATGCAACGTAATGTTAAAGGTGAAGTTGTTGCTTCTACTTTTGATAAAGAAGCGCATGAGCATGTAAGAATAGCAAATCTTGTTTTAGAGAAAGCAAAGCGTTTGGTAGAATGTGGTCATGATGTGGTTATATTGTTAGATTCTATTACGCGTTTAGCAAGAGCTTATAATACAGTTCAGCCTGCTTCAGGTAAAATATTAAGTGGTGGGGTTGATTCTAATGCATTACATAAGCCAAAACGTTTCTTTGGTGCTGCCAGAAATATTGAAGGTGGAGGGTCATTGTCAATCATTGGTACAGCATTGACAGATACTGGTTCTAAAATGGATGAAGTTATCTTTGAAGAGTTCAAGGGTACTGGTAACATGGAGCTACAATTGGATAGAAGAATTGCAAACAGAAGAATATTCCCAGCAATTGATTTAATATCTTCAAGCACACGTAGAGATGATTTATTATTAGATGATAAAACAATCAAGCGTATGTGGGTTATGCGTAAGTATTTAACGGATATGAATCCTATTGAAGCAATGGAGTTTGTAAATGATAGAATTAAAATGACGAAAGATAATGATGAGTTTTTAATTTCGATGAATAGTTAAAACTTGTTGTATTAAATATAGAAAAAGCGCCTTGAGGTTCTCAAGGCGCTTTTTTTGTGTGTAATAGTGCTCTGTTTGAAATAATAAACCGCGCAATTTTTTGCCTTGACTCCAGGTTACTTCGTCGCTGTCGCTTTTCATGATGACGTTGTGTGTAGATGTGCAGTGTCATTGCGATCGTAATGTTAATGAAGCGAAGTAGTCTGTTTGTGATTTTACATCATTGCGAATGGAGCGGAGTGGAATGAATCAATTTGTCAGGAATGAAGTACGGTGTATAGTTAGTTGTTTTTTTATTTTTATCTGAACAATTGTATGTCGATTAACCGATTACTTCAGTTGAGCTTCCTTTGTAATGACGTGTGTTCATTTCGTGCGTAATGCAATGGGATGAATTAACCTTTCAGTAGAATACTGTAATGTCAATTGTGAAGGTTGTCTAGGTATGGTTATTTTTGTGTTCGCTAGAGGCGTTGATTCTAGTGCAACAGAAAAGCCCTAACCTTTATGTGTAAAGATTAGGACAAGTATAGTTGTAAGGTTAAATTGCTTATTAAAGTGCAGCTACGTGTTTAGCTAAACTTGACTTTAAGTTTGCAGCTTTGTTCTTGTGAATGATGTTGTTTTTAGCAATTTTATCAAGCATAGAAACAACAGCAGGGAAAGCTTTTTCAGCTTCAGCTTTATTTGTTAACTCTTGTAATGCTTTGATTGCGTTACGAGTTGTTTTATGTTGATATTTGTTGCGTAACCTTTTAGCTTCGTTACTTCTTATTCTCTTTAATGCTGACTTGTGATTTGCCATTTTATCTGTGTTTTTTTTAAAATAAAAAAGTAGCCCGTAGGAGAATCGAACTCCTGTTTCTAGGATGAAAACCTAGCGTCCTAACCACTAGACGAACGGGCCGTAATTTAAACAATACGAATAACTATTTGCTACTTGTATTTTGTAGCCCGTAGGAGAATCGAACTCCTGTTTCTAGGATGAAAACCTAGCGTCCTAACCACTAGACGAACGGGCCAATTGTTTCCAATTGCGGGTGCAAAAATACAACTATTTTTGACTCTTGCAATAAACAATCAATCTTTTTTTAAAAAAATTAATAAGCCTTTGCAAAAAGCACTCTTCTTTTTGATGGTTTCCCAGAGAATACGCACACTCCAGCCTCTTCTTTAGCGTCTAAAGGGATGCATCTTATTGTTGCTTTTGTAGCATCTTTAATCTGATCTTCCGTCTCCTCAGTACCATCCCAATGTGCAGAAATAAATCCGCCTTTTGACTCTAAAACTTCCTTAAATTCCTCAAAGGTAGTTACTTCGGTTGTATGAGTATCTCTAAAAGTTGCTGCTTTGTTAAAAAGTGAGTCCTGAATCTCGGTTAATAAATTATTTACATGTTTACCTATTCCATCAAGATTTTGCATCGATTTTTCCTTAGTATCTCTTCTTGCAAGCTCAACTTGGTTGTTTTCTAAATCTCTTGGTCCTAAAACTATTCGTACAGGGTATCCTTTCAATTCATATTCTGCAAATTTGAATCCAGGACGTTTAGTTACATCGTTATCTATTTGAACACGGATACCAAATTGTGTCAATTCAGCTTTAATTTCATTAGCTTTTGCTAATAGCACTTCATTTTGCTCTTCTTTCTTCTTATTTAAGAAAGGAATAATTACAACTTGATACGGAGCTAATTTTGGAGGTAATACTAAACCTTCATCATCAGAGTGTGTCATGATTAAACCACCAATAAGTCGAGTAGATACACCCCAGCTTGTTGCCCAAACATGTTCTTTTTTTCCTTCAGCTGTTTGGAATTGAACATCAAAAGCTTTTGCAAAATTCTGACCTAAGAAGTGTGATGTTCCAGCCTGTAAAGCTTTACCATCTTGCATTAAAGCTTCAATAGTATAAGTGTCATCAGCACCTGCGAAACGTTCGCTATCACTCTTATATCCTTTTATAACTGGCATAGCCATCCAATCCTGAGTAAAAGTTGAATATACATCATGCATTTGTTTTGCTTCATCAATTGCTTCTTGTTTGGTAGCATGTGCAGTATGTCCTTCTTGCCATAAAAACTCAGTAGTTCTTAAGAATAAACGTGTACGCATTTCCCAACGTACTACATTAGCCCATTGGTTAATTAGTAATGGTAAATCTCTATAGGATTGAATCCAAGTTTTATAGGTATTCCAAATTATTGCTTCAGAAGTAGGTCTAACAATTAATTCTTCTTCTAATTTAGCATCAGGATCAACAATTAACTTTGATTTGTCTTCTGGATCAGTTTTTAATCTATAATGTGTTACAACGGCACACTCTTTTGCAAACCCTTCGGCATTTTTTTCTTCTGCTTCAAATAAGCTTTTTGGGACAAAAATTGGGAAATAGGCGTTTTGATGTCCTGTTTCTTTAAACATTTTGTCTAATTGTTCCTTCATTAATTCCCAAATAGCAAAACCATATGGCTTAATTACCATACACCCCCTAACGCCTGAATTATCAGCTAATTGGGCGTTTTTGACTAGTTCATTATACCAAAGTGAAAAATCTTCACTTCTTTTAGGTAGTTTGTTACTCATATACTGTATTTTGGCACAAAAATTGTGATAGTGTTAAATATAAAATAGTTTCAGCAAAAATAACTATTTTTATAAGGTTCAACAATTTAAATTAAAGAGATATGAAAGATAATTATCAATTCAAAGGCAAGATGTTAGTTCTTGTAGGAGGATTTGCAAGTATTCTATTAGCATCTTGTGGTACATATCAAGCGGCTACATATGATGATGACGGAATATACAGTAGTGATAAACCCGTGATTGCTTCAAATGAAGTTGTAGTGGTAAAAGATAATGCAAATGCAAAGTACTATGAAGAGTATTTTGGTAAAACAGTAACCGATTATGGTGACATAGTTGATGATGAAGTGTTTACTGATGTTGATAGTTATAGCTCACAAACTGTTGTTGAACAAGAAACAGAAGTTGCAACTGAAAGTTATTCAGCATGGGAAGATGCAGGTGATAATGTAACGATAAATGTATATAATACTAGTCCTTACTATAATTCATATTGGAGACCATATAATTATTGGAACAGTTACCACTATAGCAGTTGGTACTTTTGTCCACCATCGTGGGGCTGGTCAAGCAATTATTATGGTTACTACGGAAGTCCATATAATTACTACGGATATTATGGAAACTCATACTATTATAATAATTATGGATATCCATACAATGGATATAGAAATGCTAGTTATGCACATGGTAGAAGAAGAGGTTATTCCTCAAATGCGTATTATGGAAGGAATTCAAATAGAAGAGGTGTAAATTTAAGAAACTCAAGAAGATCAACAATTCGTAGCACACCAAGGTCAATACCACGTGCTACACCGAGAAGTACACCGAGAAGTACACCGAGAAGTACACCGAGAAGTACACCGAGAAGTACACCGAGAAGTACACCGAGAAGTACACCGAGAAGTACACCGAGAAGTACACCGAGAAGTACACCGAGAAGTGCACCGAGATCAACTCCTCGTAGTACACCGAGAAGCTCGTCTTCAAGAAGAGGTAGAATATAATAAAGTCTAAAATAAAATAGTCCTATTAATTTTAATAGGGCTATTCTTGTAATGTAAAACGCTATAATATGAAAAGAATAGTACTTGTTTTTAGTTTGATTGCAACAGTTGGATTTTCACAAAACATCAATGATGCACTGTTGTTTAGTGGGGAAAATATGCAAGGTACAGCAAGGTATACCGCTATGGGTGGTGCATTTGGTGCTTTAGGAGGAGATTTTTCTGCCATAAATATTAATCCTGCAAGTAGTGGGGTTTTTAAAAATAGTTTGTTAACAGGTACTTTAGCGGTTAGTGGGTCAAGTAATGATGCAGAGTATTTTGGAACAAGAACTAATGGGTCTACTTCTGACATTGCTATAAGTCAGCTCGGAGGTGCTTTTGTAATGAATAATACCAAAGAGGGAGGGGAGTGGAGTAAATTTGTTATGGCTTTTAATTACCAACAAGCTCAAAATTTTGATAAACAATACTTTATATCTGGAAAAAGTAATAACTCTATTAGTTCTTATTTTTTAAGTCAAGCAAATGGATTGCAATTTCAAGATCTTCAAATTTTACCTGGGGAGTATATTGAAGAAGCTTATTTGAATATTGCCTCTGCATACGGGTATCAACATCAACAAGCTTTTTTAGGTTATTATGGAGGGGTAATTGACCCTGTTGACGCAGCAGACCCGGCCAATACAATGTATGTAGGAACAGGGGCTTTTACAACGGTAAATCAAGATTATTTCTATACCAATAGTGGAGCTAATTCAAAGTTTAATTTGAATTTAGCTACCCAGTATAAGGATGTGTTGTATTTAGGTATGTCGCTTAATGGTAATTTTTTATATTCAGAACGAATTACAAGTATTCAAGAAACAGGATATGACGCCTCTTCTGCATTAGACTTTGTAACTTTTGATAATATTTTAATAACTACAGGGGCAGGAGTCTCATTGCAGGTTGGAGCAATTGGTAAAGTTGGAAAAACATTACGTTTAGGAGCTTCATTTCATTCGCCGACTTGGTATGTTTTAACCGATGAATTATCACAACGTATTAATTCTAATTTAGCAGATGTTGATATTGGATTTATTAATGGAAATCAAGTAACTATTTTTGAAAATTATAAATTACGTACGCCAGCTAAACTTACAGGAAGTGCTGCGGTAATATTTGGTAAGCAAGGATTGTTGAGTGTTGATTATCATTATAAGGACTATAACAATATGAAGATGAGATCAGACTCTGGTTTTGCAGATACCAATACAAATATCAGTAATAATTTGATGGGAACTTCTTCTTTTAATCTAGGAGGGGAGTATAGAATTCAAAAATGGAGTCTAAGAGCTGGGTATCGTTTTGAAGAAAGTCCGTATAAGAATAAAGAAATTATGGATGATTTGACAGGCTATTCTCTAGGGTTTGGGTATAATTTTGGACTATCGAAGATTGATTTTGCTTATAGTCAATCAAATCAAGATGTAAGTCACCAATTGTATGATACAGGATTAACCAATAGGGCTAAAATTGATGAATCAAATGCTGCTGTAGTGGCATCATTTACCTTGAATTTTTAGGAAGTAAAAAACAATTCCTCTTTATGTATACGGGGGTGGTAAGCATAAAAAAGGTCACTAATTCATTAGTGACCTTTTTTATTTCCTTTTAATTGATGTGGTATGCTGTGATATTCGTAGTAGTAAAATAATTTAGTCAATATGTGTATACAGAGTTTCTCCTTTCGAGATTGACTTAAGTGGGTTAATTTCAAATAGAACAACTCCTAGTATAGATGTCATTACTGTGTTTACTTCCTTTTCGATAGTGCAGAGTTATTATAGTGATAAGGCTGTCTTTAGGGTTCTTAATCCTATGATTTCTGAAATGAAAGATGATAATTTGCTTTATGATTTTGCAATAAATAATCAATTTAAGATCTCATTTTTTTCTAGTTTGAGATTGGTTAGAGTTACAACAACAAAAAAGCCTCACATTTAGCGAGGCTTTTTTGTTGTTGTATTTATTTAATTATCTCTTCAATGAGAAGTGTGCTTTAAACTCTTTTTGAGTACTATCATTTCCTTCAATATATATTATCTTAAACCAGTAATCAGAAGCTGGCATTTGACTACCATTGTAAGTACCGTCCCAACCTGCTCCATCAGGATCTAATTGTGATAATAACTTACCAAAACGATCAAAGATATAAATCTGAGATATTGGTATTCCTTCCTGACCAATGATTGCCCATGTATCATTGATTCCATCTCCGTTTGGTGTGAAGAAATGTGGGTAATCAATTAAAGTTACTGTTTCAGTATATCTCCAACAGTTTTCTCCATCTGTAATTGTTACAGTATGCAATCCTGGTAACACATTATCAAATGTTCCGTCCAATGTTGGTGTTCCATCATCCAAACTATACCAGAATACTATTCCAGGGATATTTGATGCTGCTACTGCTACTACTTGATGTGAATCTGCAAAGGCAACAGTAGTTA
>Ga0209396_1003734_pt1 | contig 15171 bp, 11 predicted proteins | sample GOMGulsemesocosm_6_FD_184638 | JGI IMG/M metagenome (GOLD analysis project Ga0209396, IMG submission 184638) | Methane-oxidizing microbial communities from mesocosms in the Gulf of Mexico - GOM8C Gulf of Mexico (SPAdes) (version 2) | ecosystem: Environmental > Aquatic > Marine > Cold seeps...
CAAAAATGTGATTTTGTAAAATAACCTGGGAGGTAGCTTTTTCGTGCTTTGAGCAATTATAAAAATTATCTAAACTATTGCGATATAAAAGCTCATAAGCATAGGTGTTCTTTTTATGGTCAAAAATTGCTTGGCGAGCAATAAATTTATTATTAATCTCTTCCATAAAAACTTCCCTATTCGATTAATTTTCATTCTTTGAATAGATAAGTATAGATATTGGTTAAGTAATAACAAAATTTAAATATCAAAGCTTTTCTGTGTCCTTATAAAATCATATAAAACAATGTCATTTTGTGAGAAACATTAGTTAAGTAAACCTAGATGTAATGACTGCCGCCAAGCCAACTGCGAAAGTATGATTTTCTATATTGCACCCACAATGAACATTGGCACTTACCGTTTACTTAGTGCCAAATTTAAATGGTTCAAGGTCGACGGTTATTATCATTAATGCCACAAATCAGCCTTAATTTTGCCACCTTAACCGCCAGGCGCGAAGTTAAATAGGATACATTAAAGTGCTCATTGTTGACGTAACGAACTGAAAAGCTTAATGTCTTCTAACGCTGAAGATCAGCCATTTATGGAATACATTAAATTTAATAATAAGGACATTTATGAAACATATTTTATTATTCATTTGTATATTAGTGCTAAGCGCTTGTGGGGGCGATTCTGGTGAAAAAGCTCCAGAAATCGATGACTCTCAAGTTGATACCGAGGGCTTTAACTTACAAAATGTCAGATTTGATTCAAAAGACTATTATGAAGGAGAGCAGGTTACGGTTACAAAAGGCACTAGCTTTGAAGTGCAGTGGGTATCGCCTACCTCAGCATCCTACAGAATAGATTTATATTTATCGACTAACGGTGAAGTACATTCTGATAGAAATAAAGTAGTAGGTCTTAAATGTGGTAGCGCTTCTTTCTCACTTTGCCCTAACGCGACAGGTGAAGTTCAATGTGAAATTGATGACAACAGATTATCTTGCTCCGCGGGAAGTGAATCTATAGGTAGTGAGTACTTTCAACATGAATACCTATCAAGCTTAAGGTTTATTATAAGAGGTTGTGATGCCTTCAGTAACTGTGATGTAAAAACGTTTAATTTGTCGGTACAAAATAATACAGATGATTAAAATAACGTTGTAGTTAAACAATATTCTATGAAATATTACTTACTGGAAATTCTGGTGGTAGTATTGAAAAAGAGAAAAAATAGCTAATAATATTTTAGTTTCTGTTGAGCTATTACCTTTAAGTTTGGCTGTGTATTGACGAGTTTAAGTAGATACTTTGAAACGAAAATGCTCTTGTAAAATAACAAGAGCACCAATTAATGATTAATAGGTAGATGATTTAAAAGTTAACTTCTACAGGTGTGTTGCCAGCAACAACAGAAATATTCTGTGAAGTAATAAAACTTATATTTTCGTCAATTTCAGGGTTATCTTCGGTGTCACAAGTTAGCGCAATGGTGTACTCGCCTACTGTAATAAAACCAATTTCGAAGTTATAACTGGTTTGTTCGCTATCAAAAGTAACTGCGGCGCTCGCATAAGGTAAGTTATTATTTTCATCCCCGCCGTTATCTTCTAAAGCTTCAATAGCAACATCAGCGCCCTCATACATATAAACACTGGCTACGTTTGCTGATGAATCAGAAAGCGGCGTACATAGGTTATCAATTAATAACGTTTCCGCAACAGTTCCATCAATATGACCCGCTTCATTATTATTAACTAACCTAACCCCTCGAGGTTTAAGAAAATAGCCTACCTGACCTACAGGATTTGTCATAGACTTGTTTAGATCGAACTCTAGTGTGAAATCTACAGTTCCACCTATCGTTGCGGTAAACCCATCTAATTTAAGCTCATTTGAGGGAACCGTTACACCAATTTTTTCATTCGTTTCTGCATCTGTACCATAAGAACCATCGCTCATGATTAAACGTAATTGCGTATAATCTCCGGCCTCAATAGTTATACCTTCAACTAATTCAATTGAATCACTACCTGTGTATTGTTTTAAATCTATCCCTACCGTATTAGGAATTACACTACCATCATTATCTAAACATAAACCATTAGCATCAATCATTCCGGATCCACTACCAACGGTGAAAGTAACCCCCCCTCCACTATTTTTTAATTCAATTTGGTTGAAACATACTACAACTTCTGAAAGGTCATCAACAGGAGCATCACTTACCGATAAAGAAAAATTAGGTAATGAAACATTATCGTTTGAATCATCAGAAGAGCCACCACCTCCACCACAAGCGGTGAATAAAATTGTAGAAAAAGTACAGGCAACAAAGTATTTTTTATTTAACATAATTTTTCCTATTGAATTAAGGTACAAAGACTGTATTTTCTAGTCTTATATTCTTTAGAAAAGTCAACAAAGTTTAAAACCCATTTGGTTATTGATAGATTTTTCCTAAGACAAAATGACACGTTTTTTTAGCGTCTCTTTGCTGTTAGGCAACTTATCAATTTTGCTAGGCAAAAATGTACAGCTGAATTTTAAAACAGACTAATTTGCTCACAAACTGAGTATAACATTTAATCAAAGAAACGGATTAAGCATCTATATGATAAATAGAATATCAATTTTAATGTCCGTTGTACGACCACAGAGTTGACCTTCATATTATATAGCCTTCAATTTTTGCGCACCAAAAAGTCATTAGCGGTGGCCTGTTTTTACATTGCTCGTTGATTACGTCCTAATGCTACTTCCTAAGATGCTGGTTGTTTTTTTCAGCATCTTCAAGGTTACGTAACCAAATACCGTATTGTTCTTCTCCCTGTGCATTTTCCCTGGCTATTTTCCGGCCTGCTTCTGCCTGTAAAGTGTCACCTAATATTTCGAGTATACGGGCTCTATTTAGATGAGTTGACCAAGCTTCAGAATCTAACTGGATTGTCTTGTTGTAATCCTTCAGTGCGATTTGGTAATTCCCTAGGGCAAAGTGGGCAAGGCCGCGAGAATCGAGAGTACCTGGATTATCCGGTTGAAGTTCCAATGACTTATTACAGTCAGAAAGCCCTGATTGAGCATCCCCCTTTACAACAAAGGCCCAACATCGATAATTGTAATAACGAGCATTGTTAGGTTTTAATCGGATCGCCGAATTGAAGTTATCAATGGTTTCGTCATAATTTTGTTCGGAGTAATCGTAGGCCATTCCCCGTGCAATATAGATACGTGCAATGTTAGGATCCAACCGAATGACGGCGCTGAAATCACTGATAGCCCGATCAAAATTACGCTTTCGGTAGTAGGAAAATCCTCGCTTAGTCAATACAGGGACCAAATTATCAGTGCTCAATTCACCGGACAGTATAGCTGTTGTACAGTATTGGATTGTTAAATCGGGATCATCCTTAATTTCATTGCACTTTTGAGCATCGTCAAATTCGACAGCACCGATAAAAGGCGACATCAACATTACAGTGATAATTAAACCGATTCGTAAAGCTTTGTTCATGATTCTTTCCTTATTTTGAAACCAACGAGTTAACTAACTTCGTTTAAATATGATTGAACGAGCGGTCAGTTTAAGCAAGCCTGCGTTAAAATACCTGACGTTCTTATGAATTTCTGATGATATTTTTCTGACGGCGATAATCAACTTATTAAATGTATATAACGATTTTTATAGTCACGCCTCAATAACATGATTCGAGTAATTCATTAGAAAACAGATGGCAAAAATTCAAACACTAACGTCAGTAACGCACAAAAAGTGATCATTTAGGTTATTGGTTGAATATCAGAAATTAAATGTCATTCTTAAAGTATCGCTTACGATACTAATTAATTGAACATTGGTTGATAATTCAAATACAAGTAAATTTCCGTCTTAAAATAAACGAGAAACTTGAACAACCTATAAGATATTTTGACAGAATGATGTACTTTTATTCCGATAAATATATAAAGCGGAATATCTTTTAAATAACCAACAAATAGAAAAAACAATAGGTTAGCAACCAATGTATTTCAGGATTGTTGTACTTTGAGAAAGTGGTATTAATTTGCTACCCCCATAGGTACTGTTCTTTTTTTGTACTATAGTTGTATTTGAACTTGCGTGATTTTCATTAATATTGGCTCGTAATTCATCATATAGAGGCGCCATGCTCAATCTGTTATCAAGACATAGTGCAGTTGAATTTCATTGGCCTTTAGACAACTAGTTTCTATATTAGTGAATATTATAAATGGATTTTAAATTTCATTATTTTCCTTTCATAGACGTAGCTTAAATTGATAATTTGGAAATAAGTGGCGATATGAAGTCTTTACCAAAACGAATAAAAAAGGCAATTTATTTAGATTTGATAATTATTATTATCTTAAATCTGATTTGCCTTTCTTATTTTTCTCATATTGACTTATTTGAGTTATTAAATTCATATACTAAACAACATGAAAGTTATGAACTCGATGAAATCATTCCGACTTTTATCACTATCTCCTTTTCTCTCACTGTTTTTTCTGTAAGAAGAGTAATGGAATTAACTGATTTAATTACGAAAGCTGAAGAACTAGCTGTTCGAGATTCCCTCACAGGGTTATATAATAGACGGTATATAGATGAAGTCTTTTATACTGAGCTAGATAGAAATAGAAGAAATAACACTCAGTTCTCAATTGTAATGATTGATATTGATGATTTCAAAAAGGTTAATGATACTTATGGTCACAATATTGGAGACCAAGTCTTGTTTCAAGTTTCTAAATTAATCTTATCAGTAAGTAGAAAAGTAGACATTGTTTCAAGATGGGGAGGTGAGGAGTTTCTTATCTTGTGTCCAGAGACAAATACATCAAAAGCCAGCCTGGCGGCAAACCGGCTTCTATCTGTTATTAACTCTAATGAATTTCAAAAAGTCCAAAGTGTAACAGTAAGTATAGGTGTCGTTTGCTCGCGTATAGATGAAAGTTTTGAATCCATCGTAAATCGTGCAGATGAGTGTATGTATCAAGCGAAGAAAAATGGGAAAAATGGTTATGTATCATCTTAAAGGTATTGTGAAAACAAGGCGATTTTCGCTGATCCCAGCCAGTTTTAGGAAGTGATTTTTTGCATTATATCTCTTCCTGGTAGTCAACCCCCCTAAAATTTAGTATTGCTTAATATATAATAGCAGGCTAAAAATGTACTAGTATTGCTCTAGCGACAAAAGGAGGCTGCCTTTCCATTTGTTTGATGTCACATACTATTTTTCACATAACAATATTTAGAAAAACACCGTACTCATTACCATGGATAAATTGATACTTGTTGTCGACGATTCTCGGAAAATACGTGACATGCTTACTTTCAAACTAAAGTCCATTGGATTCAACCTTGTAGCATCCGAAGACGGATTAAATGGTTAATCTAAGGCTAGGACCCATAAATTTGATTTAGTTATTACTGATATAAACATGCCAAAAATTAATGGTTATGAACTGATTAGGTGTCTTAGGATGGATGTACAATATAAGTATATTCCTGTATAAGTCGTCAACACAGAAAATGGCACTACGATGACAAGAAGATAAATATGAGGGGGCAACAGGTGGAATAGAAAATCCATTTAATCCTGATAAGCTTGAAATCAAGATAAAAAAAGTGATAGATCATTTAGCCTGTATGTTTATTCGCATTGATGTTACATGTCCCTATCAATCTTAAAGAAGGCCTACCCCCACAGCATCATCTTAAGTCAGCGATGCGCACAATTTTGAATATTAGCTCTGAACCATATTTATAGTTCCTTTAATCCAAGGACTACTATTATGCATAACATCATTCCTAGCCCCTAATGTAGCTAGAATAATCGCTGTATTGCCTCTTAGCCAAACAGCTTTATTTCAGATAACTCAGTTTGTTGACCATTAGCTCAAATGTGAATCAAATAATTAGCATCAGAATGTTTTTTCAACTGACGAATTTCCCAAAGAAGGTACAAAAAAGCCATATTTTACAATTAAGGTTGTTCCATGAGACATAATACCAAACCCCCACCCTATTAGAACCCACATAGCCCATAGGTATTGAGGAGATGTCATTAAATTAACCGCAAAGATAAGGAGAAGAGAAACAACATACGCGAAAAGGTGTCCGTAGAATTCTCTTTTATACTTTACATGTTCAAGCGCTTTTTTCTCTTCTGTTGATATTGTGTTGTTCGAATTCATCTTTTACTCCGATATTTATGTCACTCATTAAGTTATTAAAATAATTTAATCTCCTCGCAGGTAGAATTACCATCGAAAAAATAGTTAATTTAATGAGTGTTCTTCCAATTGATAAGTATGTTTTTACAATAAGTACCCCGATGAGCAATAAAGGTGACAATAAAGTTTCAATTACTTTTCAAGATCGATAAAAAATAACAACGCTGTTGTTTTGCCAAAAGATAGTGCTCTCTAATGGCTATGAATTGAGTGCTATTAACTTAGTTAGGTAAACATTGGAGGCGTTCGTAAAGAAAAAATACGCGAGAGAGTTATTTAATATGACAAAGTTACCTCAAAAGATAAGTTCATTTCTGATTCTCACTCACATGATGTTTATCTATTCACAGATAAACCTAGATTGTTAACTGAAATTTGGAAGTGACTGAAGAAATCGCTTTAAACCGAATAGTTAATTAAATTAAGAAACTGATAATTTTACCGATGAGATATAGGAAAATTATACTTTCCAGAATGAACAGAGATATCCATAACATTGGGGAGTTCTTTTTAGGTTCATCATAAATTTTTGGCATTACATCAGTCCTTGAATTTGCTTACTGTACAAATTATAGACAAGCTGACAATTAATTCTATTTTTTATTAAAAATAGATAACGAAAAGGAAATAACGCATAAACTGAATAGAATAACTTAATAGTTTGCAACCAATTAGGAGTAAGTCAGCTTTTGACAATATAGCTCTAATTTTATCTTAGAGGACAAAACGGCCATTATTTTGATCGTATACTCCTTCTAAATTCTCCAAAGCATACTCTTTATAGATAATTGCTAACGGCTATAAACAAACGTTATTAACACTATGAAGCGAATTTTCAGATGCTAAAGCGGTCGACCAAATTATTTATCTGTTATAAATATGACACTATTGCTGGTGTATTAAGCCAGTATCTTCTCTTTCAAAACCATGACATATATAGCCGCTTATTGGCCGTTTTTTCTTGGCGATTTGATGGAAATGCTCATAACCTACTGAAAATGCAAATGGGTTCGCGTTGTAATCGGCATAAGACTGGTCACTGCCATGCCCGGCTTCTCTTGCGCCAGCAGCGAAAGAGCTTAAGAAGTCATCTCTGTTATTAATTAAAATAGTAATAACACCAACGCCTTCAACAAGTTCAAGCGCACCTAATTCAATATACTTATCAACAACTACTGCATTAAAATTACCACTGTATTGCTCAGTTTCAATATCATAAAAAACAGGCGAAACATCCGTTGCTTCCATCAAAGAGACAAATAATTCTCTTACTTTCTTTGAAATCATAAACTAGTCCTTTCACTTAGTATTTTATCATACTGATAGTCGGTTATCGGGATTGGTTCAACAAATATCCAAGGGATTAAGCCTATAACCAAGTTCTTTCTCTCATAATCCCTATTGAGTAATGGAGTCAATTTTATTTGTTGCCGCGCGGTGCACTATTATCTAACCCTTAAGGAGGGCAAGATATAAAGTTAAACCAGACATGAGCCCTGCACTCTATTTAAAAATCATCATAATCATTTGCATTTAAAGCTCATTTTCATTGCTAGTCCTGGCGTCATACGCTGAACTTCAATAGTGCCTTGTTGCGCTAATACCAGTTCGTTAACCAAGGCTAAACCAATACCTGTACCTTGTGTTGAGCGCGTTAGTTCACTACCACCACGATAAAACAATTCAAAAACCTTACTTTGTTGCTCAACTGAAATGCCATTGCCATAATCACGAATTTCCATCAGTATTTGGCCTTTGCTTTTTGGATCCATTTCGAAAGTAAAATCGATTTTTTTACGGCTATCATCCTTTATTGACTCGTTATCAAAAAACTTGATCGCATTATCTGTAATATTGATCACAACTTGAGAAAATGCATCAATATCTACTAGTAACATTACCTGATCAGGCTGTTCAAAATCGTTAATTATACTTAACTGGAAATCACCTTTTACTAATAATGATGATATTTTTGAGCGAATAATATCGGTTAAAATACTCAGTTTTGTATATTTCAAATCGACAGTGTGTTGGGGTTGACTCAATTTAGAAAGTTGTAAGATATTATCAATTAAGCGAGATAAACGCTCACTTTCACTGTGTATGAATTCGTAATATTCAGTTTTATATTCTTCTGAAGGTACCATGCCTGTTTTTAACATTTCAGAATACATTCGTATAGACGTTAAAGGTGTTTTTAGTTCATGACTCACTGAAGAGACAAAGTTTAATCTTTGCTCTGCTAATTTTAGCTGTTTAATCCCTAAATGATAGAAACCATAACAGCCTATTGTTATGGCTAATATCAATGAAAGCATCAGGCTAAGACTATAAATGGCCGCAGAGGATAATGGTGATTTGCCAGTAGAGTAACTAATACTGTAGCCAGTAAAAGGCCAATTTAAGCTTTGCTTATTAATTAACAGGTTTAATTGCTTATCTTGCAAGGCTAACTGGCTAACTTCAGCTTCACCTTTTAAATTAATATGAGAAACAAAGTATCGTTCCTCTTCTTTTTTCCCTTCTTTTTGAACGGTAATACCAATATCATTATCAAATTGCGCTGTCGTGAATACTCGAGAAACCCGGCTGCCTAAATAGTCATCTAAATCAATAATATATCCTTGAAGTTTAGTCTGAGCGTTAACTTCGACAATACGATAAAAAATAAAATATTCGGGCACATCTGAGAAAAAATCAAACTTATCATTATTCTCAGGCAACTTTTGCTCAATTAAGCGCTTTAATTCATTTGAACGCGATATAATTTGGTATAACTTAAATGAAATTCCTCTGCGTTTAACTGATTCTAAATCGACATCCATAGATTTTAAATCTTCAGAACTATTAATTATATAGGGCCAAATTGGACTGTTAAATTGTCCATTTTCATCAATTTGAAAATAGCCAATAATGCCGGTAATACGTTCATTATATTCAGGTTTTGAAAGTGGTGATTTTACACGAGTCACTTCCTTATTTATTGGATTGTAGAGATGCTGATAATAATCGAATACTTGCGGGCTCAGAGCATTTTCTAAAATCGCACGTTTAAATATGCGTTTATTTATTTGATAAGTCACTACTTCTGTTTGGCGTTTGTATTCTATTAATAAGTCTTTTTGAAATTGATTAAATCCCTGATAAAACACCACACTAACCGGTACCAGTAACAGCACTAGAAAAATGACAGTAAAGCATCGTAACCTATTAATACGCTGGCGATAATTTAATAATCGTTTATCTGAAAATAATTGCTTTATATTAAGATTGGCAGCTAAATAACTGATATCCTTCCCCTCTAAGCGTTACTAGGTGTTTTGGGAATTTAGGATCGCTCTCAATCTTTTTACGTATTTTAGCAATATGAATATCAACAGTACGTGTATCTATATGCTCTGTGGATTTATATCCCCAAACCTCTCTAAGCAATTCATCACGAGAAACCGGTGATTTTTGCTGATTCAAGTAAGATAAAATAGTCACTTCGCGGCGGGTATAGCGCATTTCCTGTTCAAAGGAGATGCCTGTTAACTTTTGCGTGCAAATACTGACATCATCGCCAATAGTGAGTTTGTGGTCATTGCCGGATAACCCCGAACGCCTGATTAAAGCACTGACTCTTAGGACTAACTCTGAAGTTGAAAAAGGTTTAGCTAAATAATCATCAGCTCCTAAGGTTAAGCCGTTGATGATATCCTCTTCAGCATTTTTAGCTGTTAACATTAAAATAGGTTGAACTTGAGATTGCTGCCTAATGGCGTTACATATTTCAAAGCCGTTAATTGACGGCAACATCACATCTAAAATAATACAACGGTATTGTCCGTTTAATGCACGGTTTAAACCTTTTTGACCATCCATTTCACTCTCAACATCAAAGCCATGAAATACAAATAGATCGGTTAAGCCACGTAAAATACTTGGTTCATCTTCAACAATCAGAAGTGTCGGTTTAATGCTCATTTTATTTATTGATATCCTTTGCTTAATCAATCTCGACTATAACATCATTCTTTTAGTGCCTAATGCAAAGTTTTGTAAAAGTTTCACCTATTATTTTTACTTTTCATGCCTATTTCCTGGCATTTTTACTGACTAAGATCCCCATAAATTATATTAAAGAGATCTAACAATGATAAACAGTGAAACTCAAGCTCGTCATATATTAAAGCGCTCAGTTATTCGTCAGACTATTTTATTCTGTATTATTTTCAGTACCGGCCCCCTTTTACTAAGTTTTTCAAATACCAGTTATGCTAATGAATCTACTTTAAATACATCCAATATTGATAAATATGATGCCAGTTTTTTCATGGTTTTTGATCCTCAAACCTTATACGGCATTTTAGAAAAAATACCGGGCGCTAACAGTCTATTAAATTCAATGAACAATGCCTCACAAAATCGTGGATTTGGTTCAGCTGGTGATCAAATTTTAATAAATAGTAAGCGTGTTTCAGGAAAAGAAAATAGCATATCGAAAGAACTTGATAACATTCAGGCAAAAGATGTTGATTATATTGAACTTATTCGTGGTACAAGATCTGACTTAGATGTTCAAAGTAATGGGTTAGTCATTAATGTCGTCCTTAAAAAAGACATTGAGTCTTCTATATTATGGACATTAGGTTCAGTCAAAACTGCCGATATTGCACCTCAATCTATAGGTTCTTTTATCTATAGTGATGGCATTGATAATCTTAAATATAGAATTGGTTTAAATCGTTCAATCAATCCAACTGAACTAAGCACCATAGATCAATTTACATCCCCAGAGAAAACGCATACTCATACCTATACCCGACTACGTGAAAATTTGTATAAAAAAACGCAGTTATCAGCAAAGTTAGAGTATTTATATTCAGAAAAAACATCTCTGCAATTCAACGCCATTTTCGAGAAGGTTGATGTTGATGCAAAAATTACCAATGACATTGAATACCGAGTAACCAATCAAATAGAAAATAAAGCATTATTGTATGATTGGGCCAGAAATAAGTGGGAGATCAGCGGAGATGTCACTCATGAATTCAATGATGATAACCATTTAAAATTTATGTTTATTAGCAATAAGGCTGATTCTGACGATAAAATATGGCACATATCATCTCAAGATGGTGGTGAGTTTAAACCTGATTATCACTTGCCTCGGTTATATACATCCAAAGAAAATGTATTACGTACAAACTGGCGGCATAAACTAGACTCGCGTCATACCTTTGATTCAGGTTTTGAAGTTGCTGTTAATCAATTAGATGAAAATTTACAGTATATTAGCGAATCAGGTACTCCTTATCACTCAAGTGAGTTTAATGATATTAAAGAAACCCGTTATGAAGGTTTTAGCAATTACAATTTTACTATTTCTTCCGACCTTAACCTACAATTATCATTAATTTATGAGCGTTCTACCATAGATGTTGCAACAGATTTGGCAGTAAGAAGTGATACGATACAAAATGCCCAAAGCAATATTTCCCGTACTTTCTCTTATCTTAAGCCACGTTTAAATATAAGGTACGATTTAGATGATATTTATCAAATGCGTTTCAATTATCAACGAACCGTTAGCCAACTTAATTTAAAAGATTTTGTTCCTTGGTTTGACAGCTACGAATCACGACTTGAAGAAACCAACCCTGATTTAAAACCAGAAGTGCGTGATGAATTCTCTGTCGGTTTTGAAAAACAATGGCAACAAACCAGTGGAAGTCTGACATTAACGCCCTATTACCATAAAATCAGCGATTTAATAAACGAAGTGCTGCTAGTTAAACGTTCAGGTGATGGTAATATTGCTAATGGTAAAGAATACGGCATTAAACTTGATACTAGCTTTGGTTTAGATACTCTAGGGCTAAATAACACTTTAATCAGTGCAAATTATACGTGGCGAAAGAGTGAAATGATCCATCCTTTTACAGGAGATAAAGCCCCAATCGAAAGAATAAGTGAAAATGAATGGAACGTTAGATTAAATCAAAATGAATTATTGCCTGGACTTTCTTTTAGCCTAACCCTAGAAAATAAAAGCCGCTATGAATTTTATTATTATGATTATCAAGGCAATCTAGATACTAAAATGTCGGCAAACGCTTTTATTGATTATCAGATATCCAAAAACATTAAGGTTCGCCTTAAAGGAGATAATTTACTTCATGACAAATACACGGTTAATAGAACCCGCCATACAGGGCTATTCACCCAAAGTGACTTTTTAAGACAAGAGCAGAGGGAAAATAAACGTGCGCCGAGATATTCAATCACGCTAACAGGTCAGTTCTAACTCTAAAGAAACCGTTAATAACTCAAAGATTTTTATCACAAATATTCTGTTTCAGATAACTTTGAATTAGTTGAACGTGTTGAAATTTACCTAGCCCTGTGAGGTTTTGTATATAAATTAAGGGTGAAAATATTTCTGATAAATTACACGTTGAAACACTTATATCCTAATTGGACAGGACTGCTTTGATATTGTGCAATCATTAAATCAGTTTTACTTATTAAATGATTAATCAGTGGTGAAATGATATATGCTTGTTTATTTAAATATTTAATGAATGTTCGGGACTGAATCATTTTATGGCAACTAAACCAAAGCAGCGCCAAATTTAAAGAGTTTTCAACACAGTTGTAAACGTATTTTACCATTCTTATGAAATACGTTTTTAAAAGAATTAAAAGTTTTACAACTGTTGCATCAATGCAAAATGGTCATCACTTAACGCTAGAGGGCAAGCGCTGTTTTCAATAGCATCTCCACTTGGGGAACGATCGCTACCATGGGCTAACCAAATTAAAAAGGACAATATATGAGTTTGACTTACTCAAGTATGCCGCTAGACCGGTGCAGTAATCAACGTAAAGATAAACGCTGGTTAGCGTCAGAATTTAATCATCAAGACACATTATTTTGTATTATTAATGATGGCATGAGCCTTTTTTCTGATGATGATACTTTTACGCCAATGTATTTGAATAAATCACAGCTTGATAGTCTATCTATCGATAGTTGCATTTATCTTGGTAAAGGGGCGGAATCTGTAGAGTCGACAAGTGTCAGGTCATTATTTACGGTAAATTTTGAAAAGTTAAGATTTTCGGTCCAAGAAGAATTACTTAAGTTAGGACAGTGGAAAAATCTTCGAGAAGCAACACCCAACTTAACGGTTTTAGATGTATCAATTCAAGCATTAGCTAAGGCGTTGGATTATTGGCATACAACACATCAGTATTGCGGAAAATGTGGAAATTTAAGTAAATCTGTTGAGGCAGGACACGCTAGGCGCTGTACAGAGTGCCGCAATATGTCGTTTCCACGAACAGATCCTGCAGTAATTATGCTAGTAGAACATATGTTCCCCGATGGTATTGCTCGCTGCTTATTAGGTCGCCAAGCCAGTTGGAAGCCAGGGATATATTCAACCTTAGCAGGCTTTGTCGACCCGGGTGAAACACTAGAAGAAGCGGTCATAAGGGAAGTTTCAGAAGAAACAGCCGTGGTTGTTGAGCATCCTAAATATATAACGTCTCAACCTTGGCCATTTCCAGCCTCGATAATGTTGGGTTTTACTGTTGTTGCTACTTCAACCGCCATTGATATTAGTAAAGACGACATAGATGATTGCCAATGGTTTTCTCGCGAACAATTAGCGAGCTTTTATGCAGGGAGTCAATCATCTAATAAGTCCAGTACTGAGACCGAAAGAAATAATACTAATGATAAAAAAAATCAATATAGAATAGGCAGTGGTGACTCTATTTCATCTTATTTAATAACAGCGTGGAAAAATAAAGAGATTGGTCAATATTAAAAACTCTTCAAGGGAAGCGAGTATGTTCATTCCCTGAATTTTGATAAACCGTTAAAAATACGGGCAGAGTCACTTTACATTCAAGCTGACTAGGCGTTAAGTATCCTACTTTGCTCGTTAATTTTTAGCTATATACATTCCCCTTATTGAACGAAAAATCTAGCTGCCATATTTTCGACATATTTAGTCAGTACTTTGCCCTTATACTGACGCTGCTAACACTCAATGCTTTGCTTAAATAGTCTATACCCAATTAAGACAAGAGCAAGCGATGTTTACTTCTAAAAAAAAGCTACAACTTATAGATTATCAAGACTCATATTATTACCGCAAACAACGTAATAAGCGCCGCAACAAATGGTTGAAGTTATCACTGCTATTATTAGTTATTATTGTGCTTGCCTTTGTTTTTGTACCTTTTGCACAAAGCAATCCTTTGTATTTAGAGAAACAAATAAAGAATAATAATGCCCTTATTCAGGGGCCTCAATTGCTGTTTGATCACCCAAATCCAGCCATGCGTGCCACCTTACCTATCGATATTGAAGCCAACATCGAAATTAATGGCTTAGTGGCTTACGCAGAAATAAAGCAAACGTTCATTAACCCTCACGGTATAGCGTTAGAAGGTAAGTATCAGTTTCCATTACCTGAAAATTCAGCCGTAAAACAATTAATAATAAAAGTGGCTGATAAAGAAATAGTCGGCGAAATAATGGAAAAAAAAATCGCTAAGGCACTTTACAAAAAAGCGAAAAGACAAGGTAAAAAAGCCAGTTTACTCGTGCAACATCGGCCAAATTTATTTACCAACACAATAGCGAATATTCCTGCCCAGTCAATCGTCGTTGTTACGTTAAAATTTATCATGCCAGTCGCTTTTGATGAGGGAAAATTTACTTTAACACTGCCGCTTGCGATAACTAAAAGGTACCAACCAAATTCATATAGCCGATCATCAAATAACTCAGCTACTCGTGCAACTGATGAACGTCAAGAAGCCTCACACTCATTCAAACATCCATTTAAGCAATTACCTGAGCCATTTAACCTAGCATCCAAAGGATCGTCGTACGCACAGAGCCGGTCAGTTGCTCGAAGTCAG
>Ga0209396_1003737_pt1 | contig 15161 bp, 11 predicted proteins | sample GOMGulsemesocosm_6_FD_184638 | JGI IMG/M metagenome (GOLD analysis project Ga0209396, IMG submission 184638) | Methane-oxidizing microbial communities from mesocosms in the Gulf of Mexico - GOM8C Gulf of Mexico (SPAdes) (version 2) | ecosystem: Environmental > Aquatic > Marine > Cold seeps...
GTAGCGGCACCTTTTTGAAAACTGGCTAAACATAAAATCGTGATAATTGGATTATCTTTATGCCAAAAAAAGGCCGCATCAGAATTGAATAAACGCCATTCTTGTACCATTTCGAATTGTTTTTTAAGGGCGCTGTAGTGTGTTAAAAAGTCTGACAACTCTTCCTGTATTTCAACTTTTTGTGTGTTTGTTTTTACTGCTTCATTTTGCTCATTAAGCGGATCTGTCTCTGTCTCATTACCATCAAGTGGCTTACTTTTTGTCTGTGACTCTTCTTCATGTACCACATCGGTCACCACAGAGTGGGTCTGCATGTTCTGTTCGTGGCGCTGTTTATTAGGGGTGTTATCTTGTTCCTGTTGCTGCTCAGCTCTTTTAATAAAAATGAAGGCGATGATGGATAAAAAAACCGCTAATAATAACCACATGTTGTCAGTCCAACCTTTAAATAAGAGCCTTAGTTATTTGAGTATAGACTGGGCTCCCCAAAACTGACTCACTAGAGTGCAGGTTAAATATTAATGGAGCGGTAAAAGTAGTTTGGCCTCTAGGCCACCTTCAGGTCGGTTGATCAGGTGTACTTCACCACCATGGGCGCGAGCAATGTTACGGGCAATGCTTAGCCCCAGCCCCATGCCACTTGGATGACTTGCATGTTTTATGGTTAAACGGGTGTAAGGCTGGAATACTTTCTCCATTTTTTCAGTAGGAATGCCAGGGCCTTCATCTAGTATGCGAATCGTAACCAGCTCATCATCGTTATCGAGTAGCACATTGATGCGCTCACCATAATACAAGCCGTTATCAATCAAGTTGGTTAAGCAGCGTTTTATTGCTAGGGGTTTACCTATATAAGCGAGATTCAATGCGCCGCTTAGTTGCATCTCTCTTTGAGCTAGTTGCGCACTATTTTGTAAATCGGTGAGCATTTTTAAGATATTAATCTCGACGCGATTTTCATGTATGTCGGTTTCTTTAACACTCTGTAATGCGCCTTTAACCAGCATATCTAAATCTTCTAAATCCCTCACCATGGCTTCGCGGGTGTCTTCTTCATCCACCATTTCTGCTCTTAAACGCAGGCGAGTAATCGGGGTTTTTAAATCATGTGAAATAGACGCAAAAAGCCGCTCCCTATCATCAAGATAACGTTGTATTCGTGTTTGCATGGCATTAAAGGCATGGGCTGTATTTTGTATCTCTTCACTGCCCACTTCTTCAACGTGTTGGTAATCCCCTTGACCGAAAGACTCAGCAGCACGAGCAAGTTTGGCTAAAGGTTTGGTGACACGACGTATGATTAAAAAGCTAAGCAACAAGACAGTCATGATAGAAATAGCCAGCGAGAACAAACGGTCGTTTGAAATGGGAGATGAACCGTCTAGAAAATAAGGATCAGGCATCAAGGTGGCTAAAAAGAGCCAATCTTTTTTATTGATGGGAATTTGTATGACAAGTATGGGAGGGGTGAGGGGTTTGACTAGCAAGCTATGGTGGCCCCAGCGTTCGGGTAAATCGGAGAGACGAGTGCGGTTATTAATGACGTGTAGATCGTCTGGGCTAGAAAACGCAATTTTAGGATTGGTGATCCCTAATTGTTTGGCCAGGGTATGTCGAAACTCTTCAATCACTATATCTTGAAGTGGTGACTCTTCGAGTTCATTGATTATGATTTCTTCACTGTTTACCGTGACAAAAAATCGGGTGCCTCCCATTTCTTGTAATTGGTCAATCACGATATGACGGTAGTTTTGCGGTAAGGACGAAAAATAACTGATGGTTGAGGCGACCCGAAATGCCATGGGCTGGGCAACTTCTCTCACGTTTTGTTCCGCATCGGCAGCCAGTTGTTTCAGCCAAATAGTCGAGCTTACAAGCTGGGCTACCGTCACTCCCAAGGCAAGAATAATGAGAATTTGCCCCGTTAAAGAACGAGGAAAGCGGCGGAATCGATTAAAGGCGTATATTAGTTTCTCTTTCAATCCTGTCTTAGTGTGCGCTTGGGCTGGCATCTTGGCATTCCACATCCACGGTTAATATGTAACCTTCACCACGTATGGTTTTAATCAATTGTGGGTGTCTCGCATCTTCATTCAAGCGCTGGCGTAAGCGACTAATATGCACATCGATGAACCTGTCTAAGGGGGCGCTATCTCGACCTCGTGTATTCTCCGCAATGAATTCGCGCGTTAAGACTGTGCCTGGATGACTTAGGAAAAGCATGAGTAAATTATAATCAGCGCCAGATAGCGCACTGATAGAGCCGTCATTATGGCTTAATTCCCTTGATAGGGTATCTAGGCAAAAACTGGCGAAATTAAAACGACGTTGGCGTGAGTTGTTAGGTTTGTTATTGCTTTCACTCTGCTCCTGATTTGATTCAGGGTGAATATCTTGGTTAAGCACATTGATTTGTTCCACACGGCGGAAGATGGCCTTCATTCTGGCTAATAGTTCGCGTGGGTTAAAGGGCTTAGCGAGATAATCATCAGCGCCAATTTCTAGGCCAATGATACGATCCATCTCATCTGAGTTAGCCGTCAGCATAATGACTGGCACTAATGACTTCATGCGTAATGAACGACACACAGAAAAGCCATCTTCCCCTGGTAACATAATATCGAGAATGATGAGGTCTGCGCTTGAATCTTGTTCAAACTCGCTGAGAAAGGTTTCTCCAGATTCAGCGGTACGAACACTGTATTGATGCTTTTCTAGATAGGTTTTTAGTAGATTGCGAATTTCTGCATCGTCATCGACGACGAATACCGTTTTAGATCGAGTCATACATCTCTTCTATTTATATTGATGTTCGTCTGCTGATAAAGGCATAGCGGCATAAATAGAGTTTAACAAGAATTGAGTGGATAACCAATTTGTCCGTTATTTGAATAATTAATGTGATTTCAATTAAATAAATTAGGTTGATTTAATTCTTTTTAACTTTCATACTCTGAGCAATAGGCTAAATATTGTACGTATTTTAGCCAGTATTTGATCGTTTTACCTATTTGAGAGAACCCTATGCAAAGCCCAAAACTAATCGCCTTTGGTGAAGCCTTGATTGATTTTTTATCAAGCAAGACAGATGTTAATAATGCCCAAGAATCATTTGTAAAATACCCAGGTGGTGCACCGGCTAATGTGGCTGTTGCTGCGGCTAAGCTTGGGGTGAATAGTCATTTTGTCGGTCAAGTTGGCGATGATAGTTTTGGCCATTTTTTAGCAGATTGTCTCGCAGGTTATGGTGTGAATACGCAGAATATGCGGTTTAGTAAAGAGGCTAAAACGGCGTTAGCCTTTGTTAGCTTAGATGATGAAGGTGAGCGTACCTTTGAATTTTATCGTCAAGCATCAGCAGATATTCTCTACCGCGCAGAGTATTTTGAGACACAGTGGTTTAATGGCAATCAAGGCATTTTTCACACTTGCTCTAATACCCTAACCGACGCTCATATTACCCAAGCGACCTTGGCAGGCATGGCATTAGCAGATCAAGCCAACTGGTTAATTTCTTGTGATGTAAATCTGAGAGCCAATTTATGGCCTGATAATACACCTAATAAAGAGCGTGTTATTGAGTGGATGATGCAAGCCCATGTGATTAAAGCGAGTTTGGAAGAGTTAGCGGAATTAACGTCGGAGCCTATGGCATTGATTCAGCAAACACTGGCCCAAAAAGCACAGGTCTTTGTACTGACAGACGGTGCAAACAATGTTCGCTACTTTACCTCTTCATTATCTGGTGAAGTGAAAACCCCTAGCGTTGAGGTAAAAGATACTACCGCGGCGGGAGATGCCTTCGTGGGTGGTTTGTTGGCTCAGTTGATACGTCTTGCTCCTACTGTGCAAGCCTGCTCTGAGTTAGATCAAAAAAGTTGGCAAAGCATCCTTGAATACGCGGTTGCCTCTGGTGCTTGTGCAGTAACAGAGTTTGGTGCTTACCCTGCGTTACCGAGTCAGCAACAAGTGTTAGAAATGTTGAAAAAATAGGTATTACTTAAAACGATTAAGAATAAAAACAGATCAACTTAGCGGCTTAAGATATAAAAAATGTCTTCAAAGGCCGCTATTGTAATCTTAAGAGTCCTGCTTAATTTTTAAGCAGCAGTAAAACTGAATTAGATTACAACTAGATAAATAAACAAAAGTTAAATCAGATAACACTTATAAATCATTGAATTTAAGCTTTTTTTCTTATTTTTTACACCTTTCTATTAAAAAATCACTTTCTAACTTCTTCTTTCTTACTTTACTTAAAATTAAATTAAGTCAAATTTAAGAGTCATCTGAACTTGAAAGCCAGAACCTCATTGTTAATAATTTGATCATCTTCTTAATCCTTTTAGAAGAGTTAAAAAACGCAAATTCTGTTTTAGCATAATAAAAATAAAGGTCAATTAGATCACCCTAATAGACCATGAAGGAGTGACAATGAAAAAGTCTCTGTTATCTGCAACAATCGCCCTAGCACTAGGCGCGATGTCAGCTCAAACCTCTGCTCAATCTCTTATTTTTACACCTAACGAAGACGCTCGATTCAATTGGGCATCTTATGAAGCATTAAAATCAACTGACTTATCAGGCGAAACAGTGACTGTATTCGGTCCTTGGTTGGGTGCTGAGAAAACATCCTTCGAAAGTGTCATTGCTTACTTTGAAGAAGCCACTGGCGCAGATGTTAAATATGCGGGCTCTGACTCTTTTGAGCAGCAGATCGTTATCGATACGCAAGCGGGTAGTGCGCCTAATATTTCTATCTTTCCTCAGCCTGGTTTAGCGGCTGACCTTGCCTCTAAAGGTTTATTAACACCTCTAGACAAGAGCACGGGTGATTGGGTTAAAGATAACTATGCAGCAGGCCAATCTTGGGTAGATCTAGCAACGTTTAAGAATAAGCAAAATGAAGAAAACTTATACGGTGTTTTCTACCGTGCTGATTTAAAGTCTTTAGTTTGGTATTCACCTGAGAACTTCGCAGATGCAGGTTATGACATTCCTGAGTCAATGGAACAGCTTAAAGCGCTAACAGAAGAAATTGTTGCTGATGGCGGCACACCTTGGTGTATCGGTCTGGGTTCGGGAGCAGCGACAGGCTGGCCGGCAACTGACTGGGTTGAAGATTTATTGTTACGTACTCAACCTGCCAGTGTTTATGATCAATGGGTAAGCAATGACATCAAATTCAATGATCCACGTGTCGTGGGTGCGATTGAAGAGTTTGGTTGGTTTATCCGTAACGATGACAATGTTGACGGTGGTAGCCGTGCCGTTGCTGCAACAGACTTCCGTGATAGCCCAAAAGGTTTGTTTGCGTCACCGCCAAAATGTTACATGCATCGTCAGGCTTCTTTCATCCCAGCTTTCTTTCCAGAAAATACAGTATTGGGTCTAGATGCTGATTTCTTCTACTTCCCTTCTTATGAATCTAAGAATCTAGGTAACCCAGTATTGGGTGGCGGTACTATGTTAAGTATCACCAACGATTCTAAAGGCGCACAAGCTTTCATGGACTTTATCCGTACACCGATCGCACATGAGATCTGGATGGCACAGAAGAGTTTCTTGACGGCACATAAAGGCGTAAATATTGATCTTTACTCTTCAGAGTCTGCTAAGAAACAAGGTGAGATTCTTCGTTATTCAACCACTTTCCGCTTTGACGGATCTGACTTGATGCCAGGTAAGATTGGTGCAGGTTCTTTCTGGACTGGCATGGTTGATTACGCTGGTGGTAAAGATGCAAAAGCAGTAGCAACGGATATCCAAACTAACTGGGATACTTTGAAATAAGTCCCCTAAGTAAATCCTAAGCTCTTAAAAACAGGCTCCTACCACCCTATGCGATAGGAGTCTGTTATCGTCTCACCTTTAAATCGCTAATGACTCATTATTAGTTGTTTAATACGGAATGGAGGTCCCATGGGACAACTCATTTCTGCTTTGTTTGTTATGTGTATCGGCGTATTTGGTTGTGCAGTCTATTTTTATGGCTCAAACCTGTTACTGGATATGTGCTTTCCAACCAAAAACCGCACTCATATAGTGATTGCTAAAAACCTGCGTATTACCAATATTATTCGACCTTGGTTATTCATAGGTCCGGCATTACTTGCACTGGGTTTTTATCTTATTTTTCCGGTCTTCGACTCGTTACGCTTGTCTTTCTTAGACAGAACCGGCGAAAACTTTATTGGTTGGGCCAACTATAGCTGGTTATTCTCCAGCTCAGAATTCTTTGAATCCTTCAAAAACAACATGTTATGGCTGATTGTTGTACCCACTGCCGCAACATTTTTAGGTCTAGTAATCGCCACCATGACGGACCGCATATGGTGGGGAAACATTGCTAAAAGTTTGATCTTCATGCCAATGGCGATCTCATTCATTGGTGCTTCTGTTATTTGGAAATTTATTTACGATTTCCGCAGTGGTGATGATGCACAAATTGGTTTACTTAACGCCATTGTCGTATTTTTTGGTGGTGAGCCTCAGGCTTGGATAACCATACCGTTTTGGAATAACTTCTTCCTAATGGCCATCCTTATTTGGATTCAAACGGGTTTTGCCATGGTTATCTTATCGGCTGCTTTACGTGGTATCTCTGAAGAAACCATCGAAGCGGCAGTACTAGATGGTGCCAGCGGAGTGCAAATTTTCTTCCGTATCATGGTGCCCCAGATATGGGGAACAATTGCCGTGGTTTGGACCACGATTACCATCTTGGTATTGAAGGTCTTCGATATTGTACTCGCCATGACAAATGGCCAATGGAATACCCAAGTACTGGCCAACCAAATGTTTGACTGGATGTTTAGAGGCGGCGGTGACTCAGGTCGTGGTGCCGTTATTGCCATCATTATCATGGTTCTAGTTATCCCAATCATGGTATGGAATATTCGCCGTGCCAATGCTGAAATGGAGGGCCGTTAATATGGTTTCATCTTCGAGTACTCGTTCCCCATTAACGATTGTTGTGCACCTTACTGTCTTGTTTCTAGTGGTAATTTGGACCATTCCGACAGCCGGTTTATTTGTGTCCTCTATTCGAGATAAAGATCAGCTTTCGGTTTCTGGGTGGTGGACTGCTCTAGCGACCTCTGAGCAGCGCCTTGTCACTCGTATCCAAATTCCAACTGACCCAAAGATGGAAGCTGGTAACTATGTGATTCGCGGTAATGTTTTTGACCAAGTTGGCGAAAACAAAGTCAGCACCTTTGGTTATAGTTCATTAAAACCACAAGCGTTTGAAGCGGGCAAGATAGCACAGCTTAAAAAAGGTAAAACCCTATTAGTGCAAGCGAACGGTGATTATCTGATGACCTCTCCGCTTGCATTTAAAGGGCGTGGTCAGCGTGTTTTCTATACGGCTGAAATTCCTCCTCGCTTCACCTTGGATAACTATCGAGAAGTACTGACGTCGGAAGGTTTGGGTCAGTCTTTTATTAACTCCTTAACTGTGACTATCCCGGCGACCATTATTCCTATCTTGATGGCCGCATTTGCAGCTTATGCATTAGCTTGGATGAAATTCCCAGGGCGAGCGATTATGGTTGCTGCAGTGGTGGGACTCTTGGTTGTTCCTCTGCAAATGTCTTTGATTCCTTTATTGCGTTCTTATAATGTGATTGGCGAATTTTTGGGAACCGGCTCTAAAACCTATGTCGGTATATGGCTCGCCCATACGGCCTTTGGGTTACCCTTAGCGATTTATCTGTTACGTAATTATATTGCAGGATTACCGCGAGAAATTATTGAGTCTGCCCGTGTAGATGGTGCTTCTGAGTTTGATATCTTCAGAAAGATTGTTCTACCTTTGTCTTTCCCTGCGTTAGCGTCATTCTCCATTTTCCAGTTCCTTTGGGTATGGAATGACCTGCTAATTGCCATGGTTTTCTTAGGCAATAATGAAGAGCAACTGGTATTGACTGGACGCTTACGTGAATTATTAGGCTCACGTGGCGGTAACTGGGAAATCCTAACTGCATCTGCCTTTATCACCATACTCGTTCCTTTAGGTGTGTTTATTGGTTTGCAGCGATTCTTAGTAAGAGGCTTGTTATCGGGCTCAGTGAAATAACATAAGGCCAGAGTACTTAGGCCCACTGAAGATGGTAATAAGTTAAAAAGACAAACAATTTTTAGAATTTGATGACGTTAATACAGAAGTATTTAACGGATAAAGAGGCAACAAATGGCAGATTTAAAATTAACGAATGTGAAAAAAGTCTACGATAACAATGTAGAAGTCATGCGCGATATTAATCTAGACATTAAACAGGGTGAGTTTATTGTTTTTGTTGGGCCATCAGGCTGTGGTAAATCAACGTTATTACGCATGATTTCCGGCCTAGAGGCTATTTCTGGTGGTACTTTGGAGATTGATGGCGATGTGGTTAACGACATCCCACCAGCACTACGCGGTATTGCCATGGTATTCCAAAGTTATGCCTTGTATCCGCACATGACAGTGTATGACAACATGGCATTCAGTTTGCAAATTGCCAAGTTAAGCAAAGAAGATATTGATCAGCAGGTTCGTAAAGCGGCAGATATGTTGCAACTAACCTCTTACTTAGATCGTTTACCGAAAGCCTTGTCTGGTGGTCAACGCCAGCGTGTTGCGATTGGTCGTGCTATTGTGCGCCAACCTAAAGTCTTCCTTTTTGATGAGCCACTTTCAAACCTGGATGCGGCATTACGTGTTGCAACCCGTATGGAAATTGCCAACTTAAAAGAAAGCATGCCTAAATCAACCATGATCTATGTAACCCATGATCAGGTAGAGGCAATGACACTGGCTGACCGTATTGTGCTTCTGTCTGCTGGTAACATTGAGCAGGTCGGTGCGCCGCTTGATCTATATGAAAACCCAGCTAATGTGTTTGTGGCTAAGTTTATCGGCTCACCGGCGATGAATATTCTACCGGCAAGCATTACACAGACAGGTAATGATACTCAGCTAACCTTGGATACGACTCATGTATTTAATATGCCCATTGCGCTGAATGCGTCAGAGCAAGGTTTATCTGCTCAGTTTGGTATCCGCCCTGAAGACCTGAAAGTGTGTCAATCGGATGAAGACACAGTGCTAGTTGAAGGTGAAATTGCCTTTGTCGAATCTCTAGGTGAAGCTACATTGCTGTATGTGAAAACCAAAGAAGGTGCTGATTTTGTGGTTGCCAAGCTTTCGGGCACATTAAATTATAAGCGGGGCGAGCGAGTTGCTTTAACTGCAAAACCTGAAAAAATGCATTTGTTTAATGCGGCTGGCGATAACTACCGCCAGCGCTAAAACAAATATAATTAATAACGACTGATTTACTTATTGGAGCGTCTAATGACAACCAACTTGAACTGGTGGAAAGGCGGTATCATTTACCAAATTTATCCACGTAGTTTTATGGACTTAAATGGTGATGGTGTGGGCGATATCGCTGGCATAACAACAAAACTGGATTACGTAGCTTCCCTTGGTGTAGATGCCATCTGGTTGTCTCCAGTGTTTACATCACCGATGAAGGATTTTGGCTATGATGTCTCGGATTACCGTGATATTGATCCATTATTTGGTTCATTAGACGACTTCAAAAAGTTGATTAATCGCGCTCATGAACTGAACCTAAAAGTGATGATAGATCAGGTGTTAAGTCACTCTGCTGAAGAGCATCCTTGGTTCGAAGAAAGTCGTCAGAACAAAACTAACGACAAAGCAGATTGGTATGTTTGGGCTGACCCTAAACCCGATGGATCACCACCTAATAACTGGTTATCTATTTTTGGTGGCAGTGCTTGGCAATGGGATAGTCGTCGTTTGCAATATTATTTGCATAACTTTTTGACTAGCCAGCCAGATATCAATTTCCATTGTGATGCAGCGCGTCAAGCTCAGCTTGATAACATGCGTTTTTGGTTAGAAATTGGTGTTGATGGTTTCCGTCTTGATACGGTTAATTTTTATTATCACAGCTTAGGGCTAGAGGATAATCCTCCTGTGCCTGAAGGCGAGCCTAAGACAATGGGTGCGCCACATGATAATCCTTATACTTATCAACGCCATGTGTATGACATTAGTCGTCCAGAAAATCTGGACTTCTTGCAAGACCTTCGTTGTTTGATGGACGAATTTCCAGGCAGCACGACAGTCGGTGAATTAGGTGATGATTACCCGCTAGAGCGTATGGCGCAATATACCTCAGGTGGCGATAAGCTACATATGGCGTATACCTTTGATTTGTTGAACACCCCGCATTCGCCGTCTTATATTCGTGATGTCTTGACGAATATGCAAGATATAGTGGGTGATGGCTGGCCTTGTTGGGCTTTGTCTAACCATGATGTTGTGCGTTCGGCGACACGTTGGGGAGCAGAAGAAGATCCACTTGCGTATCCGCTGGTGGCACTTGCTTTGATTACCTCTCTACGCGGTAGTGTCTGCATGTATCAGGGTGAAGAGTTAGGCTTACCTGAAGCCGACGTGCCTTTTGAGCGCATTCAAGACCCATACGGCATTCCACTCTGGCCTGTCTTTAAAGGTCGTGATGGCTGTCGTACACCTATGGTTTGGAATAAAGAAGCCCATGGCGGTTTTTCGACTACTGAACCTTGGTTACCTGTCGATGATCGTCATCTTGCCCTTTCTGTGGAAGAGCAAGAAAGTGACTCTGCCTCTTTGTTAAACAAGGTGAGACAATTAATTAAATGGCGCCAGACGCAACCTGAGTTATTAAATGGTGAGCTGGAACAGGTGGCGGTTGATAATCAAGATTTGATTGCTTATGTACGTGAGTATGAAGGCAACAAAATGTTGGTCGTTATCAACATGACACAAGAAGATCACAGAGCCCAATTGCCTATGCCAGTAACAGCTGTTGCAGAAGGCCATGGTTTTGTGGCGAGTTTGGATGGGCAAGTATTAAACCTGCCTGCTTACCAAGCATTTTACGCTCGTATTGATTAGTGTTTTTTCCTAAGAAAATAAACTAAAGCAACTTTTAGAGTGTTAGTAAGAAGCCAGTGGGAAATCACTGGCTTCACGTCTTCCATCAAGTATAAGAAGAGTTTATGAAAGCGAACTTACCTAGACGATTAACCCTTAAAGACGTTGCAGCACGACTACAAGTTTCAACCGCGACAATTTCTAACGCCTTTAATCGTCCCGACCAGTTATCAGCCCAATTGCGCACCAGTATTTTGAAAGAGTGTGAAGAGATTGGCTACTTTGGCCCTAATGCAGCGGCTCGCAGTTTGCGTACAGGACGTACTGGAATAGTCGGTATCGTACTATCAGACAAGCTGAGTTATAGCATGAGCGACCCAGTTGCCAGCCAATTCCTACGGGGCGTGGCAGAAGTGCTAGATGCCCATGACTACAACATGCTACTGCTGTCATCCCATGATGCTGATCAGGATGTTCAGACACGTATGCAGGCGTCTATGGTCGATGGATTTATCGTTTATGGTCATAAACCACAGCAATATGCGAATGCCCCTTGGTCGCTGCCTAATAAGCATACGATTGCGGTAGATAGTTTTATTCCTGGTTGTGCTTCGGTCAATGTTGAAAACTATGAAGGTGCCAAAGAAATCACCTTACATGCTTTGCAACATCAGCCTAAAAGTGTGGCCATTTTAGGTCTTTCTTTATTGGATACTAATCGGGTGTGTCGTATTCGTGAGGATGAGTTGTTAGATGCTGCTGCCTCTATTTCGATTCGTCGATTACATGGTTATATGGATGCCATGAAAGAAAGTGAATATGAGATGAATTCTGAGAATATTTGGAATATACCTGAAAGTAGTCACAAGCTAGCACACCAAGCAGCAAGAGAAGCCTTGGGTATGGTCGATAGACCTGAACTGATTTTGTGCATGAGTGACATCATTGCCATTGCGACGATTCAAGTTGCTCAGCAAATGGGCCTTAGAGTGCCTGAAGATGTTAGAGTCGTGGGCTTCGACGGGATTCCTGAAAGTGCCAATATTCATCCTACTATTACCACGGTACATCAGCAAAATGTCGAAAAAGGGCGTATAGCCGCCGAATTATTTTTGGGCCTGCGTGAAGCCAAAGATGAAATTCTACATACTGAACTGATTATCCGCGAGAGCTGCCCCGCATAAAAAAACACGCATAAGGTCAAACCTTATGCGTGTTTATACACTTACCGATTAAGACAACTAATCAGCGATTAGAAGAAACCTAGCGGATTAGTATCGTAACTAACCAATAGATTTTTAGTTTGCTGATAATGCTCAAGTGCTAACTTGTGTGTTTCACGGCCTATGCCTGATTTTTTATAACCACCAAACGCTGCGTGAGCAGGGTAGGCATGGTAGCAGTTAGTCCAAACTCGACCCGCCTGAATACTACGTCCCATACGATAAGCACGATTCATATCACGTGTCCAAAGACCCGCACCCAGACCAAACTCTGTATCGTTGGCAATACGCAGTGCTTCTGCTTCATCTTTAAAGGTGGTCACACCGACAACAGGGCCAAAGATTTCTTCTTGGAAGACGCGCATATCATTACGGCCTTTCATCAAGGTTGGCTGCACATAATAACCTTTAGCAAAAGAGCCTGATAACTGTTCAGCATGACCACCTGTTAGAAACTCAACACCTTCGTTACGACCAATATCCATATAACCCATAATCTTCTCAAACTGTTGTTGAGAAGCTTGAGCGCCCACTTGGGTATCGGTATCCAGTGGATTGCCGCGCACAATAGATTGCGTACGTTTGATTACCATGTCGATAAATTCTGGGTAGATACTTTCTTGAATCAAAGCTCTTGAAGGACAAGTACAGACTTCACCTTGGTTAAAGAAGGCCAATACCAAGCCTTCAACTGCCTTGCTAACAAACTCATCTTCATGTTGCATCACATCTTCAAAATAGATGTTAGGCGATTTACCGCCCAGTTCAACAGACGATGGAATCAGGTTTTCGGCGGCACAACGTAGAATTTCTTGGCCTACTGGAGTGGAGCCCGTGAAGGCAATTTTAGCGATACGTTTACTACTCGAAAGTGCTCGACCGGCTTCTTTACCATAACCATTCACGACATTAATAACACCTGGCGGTAATAGGTCTGCGATAAGCTCCATTAACACCAAAATAGTCGCAGGCGTCTGCTCTGCAGGTTTTAGTACAACACAGTTACCGGCAGCAAGCGCTGGCCCTAGTTTCCATGCCGCCATTAGAATAGGGAAGTTCCAAGGGATGATTTGACCCACAACACCCAGTGGTTCGTGCACATGGTAAGCCACGGTATTGCCATCTATCTCGGCCATTGAGCCTTCTTGTGCTCTTAGGCAGCCTGCGAAATAACGAAAATGATCGGCTGCTAAAGGAATGTCCGCTGCCAAGGTTTCACGTACGGCTTTACCATTGTCCCAGGTTTCACCCACGGCTAACATTTCTAGGTTTTGCTCAATACGATCGGCAATTTTAAGTAGCATATTGGAGCGTTCGGTAACAGATAGAGCTGCAAAACCGGCTTTAGCATTGTGAGCGGCATCAAGCGCCAGCTCGATATCTTCTTCACTGGATCTTGGTATCTGACAGAAAACTTCGCCCGTTACTGGGCTGATATTGTCAAAGTACTGTCCTTTGACAGGGGCGACCCATTCACCACCAATAAAGTTGGCGTATTTTGCTTTAAACGTAATCGGTGATTCAGGGTGACCAGGTGGTTGAAAAATCATGGTGAAACTCCATCTTGTTATTTTTGTATGATTATTTTTATCTTGTAGTGATATCAACTCAAGCCCGCTCTATGGCTGCTTTGGTTAATTTATCTACTACTTATAGCTAGTCGTATTCTTTCTCATCTCTGTCAAAATGATTGACGATGTTTTTGACTTGCTTTAAAACATCTTATGCTTGTTTTTGAATGACCATTGCTCTGAGAGTCCTAACCTTTGTTGTCTCAGTCCAAACTGAACAAGAGGATAAAAGTTAAAAATGGTTGTAAGCTAAAAAATAATAAAAAATGGCGAGGCGCTTTGATGGCAGTATCAGCAGGAAGATCCGTTTTAAAAGAGGCCAGTAGTAGGGTTAATCGGGATAGATCCAACCCTTTAAAAATGATTGAAAACCGTATTGGTTATGCCGGGTTAGAATCAGAACTGAGTATTTACGATACCTATGAAAACAGCCATAAGGTGGGATTAGATTCGGATGGTATTACTTTATGTGGCATGCTAACGGGTAAAAAGGTCGTGCATTGTGACGATGAGGCATTTGATTTTTTGCCGCAGCAATCCTTTGTCATGTCGCCAAACCAGCATATCGATATCGACTTTCCCCTCGCGCAACAGCAAGCACCCACAACCTGCTTAACCATTAATTTAAGCCAAGCTCGTATCCAGCAAATTTGTGATCAACTTAATCTGAAAAACAAGCCCAGTATCGACATGGGTGAATGGCATTATCGAGATGATGATCATCTCCATATGGATTTATCATTACCGACTCAATCCTTATTGGAGCGTCTGGTGGCACTGTATTCAGAAAACAGTGATGAAAGAGATTTTATGATTGAGCTAGGTATTTCTGAGCTTACAGTGCGCATGTTGCAACAGCAGGGGCGTAACTTTTTATTGCAACAACTCGATCATGACCCTGAATTAACTGGCCTGCACCGAGCGCTACAGCACTTGGAGCTTTACCTTGATCTACCCTTGGATATGGAAGAACTGCAAAAACTGGCGTGTATGAGTCGCTCCAAATTCTTCCAGCGTTTCAAACTGCAATTGGGTTGCACCCCAGCTGAGTATCAAATGCAAAGGCGCATTGAGGTGGCAGCCGCTAAACTCAAACGCGGTATGAGCGTCACCCAAGCCAGTATTGAAAGTGGTTTTATGAATGCATCCCACTTTAGCCGCCGCTTTTTTCAACGCTATGGGAAATCCCCGACCGAATTCAAACGCCTTAGTAGTGAAGAATAAGCTTCTAGCTTAAAACGAGAGGTCTGATGCGGCTAATGTCCTGCGTTTGAATGAGATCATCCAATTCTTCTGCCAGTCCAGATGTCATCTTCATAACTTCCTGCCAATAGGGAATACGCGCTTCATCCGCCATCTTACTAAAGTCATTTCTATCAGGGATCTTGCCATAGGGTAACGAGGCTATAAAGTCAGCAGAAGGGCAGA
>Ga0209396_1003739_pt1 | contig 15157 bp, 9 predicted proteins | sample GOMGulsemesocosm_6_FD_184638 | JGI IMG/M metagenome (GOLD analysis project Ga0209396, IMG submission 184638) | Methane-oxidizing microbial communities from mesocosms in the Gulf of Mexico - GOM8C Gulf of Mexico (SPAdes) (version 2) | ecosystem: Environmental > Aquatic > Marine > Cold seeps...
CTTTCATCACCATATTTTTCACGAATATATTCCAATTCTTCAGTAATGATAGCCATCCTTCTATCTTCATTTGCTAAAATATCTTTTAAGTCAGTAATCTTAATCATTAACTCATCAAACTCTCCTCTTAATTTATCTTGTTCTAGACCTGTTAAGTGTCTTAAACGCATTTCGATAATCGCTTTAGATTGAATTTCAGATAACGCAAAACGCACCATTAATTCTTCTCTTGCCGCTTCTGGAGATTTAGCAGCTCTAATAATTTTAATTACTTCATCAATATTATCTGATGCAATAATTAATCCTTCCAAGATATGTGCTCTTTCTTCCGCTTTTCTTAAATCGTATTGAGCTCTTCTCACCACAACCTCATGCCTATGCTCAACGAAATGGTGAATCATATCTTTAAGGTTCAACATTTCAGGACGCCCTTTAACTAAGGCTATATTATTTACCGAAAATGAAGTTTGTAAAGATGTATATTTATATAACTTATTTAAAACTACGTTTGGAATTGAATCTCTTTTTAATTCATAAACAATTCTCATCCCTTGTCTATCCGATTCATCTCTAATATCAGAAATACCAGTAATTTTACCATCATTAACAAGATCAGCAGTCTTCTTAATCATGTCTGCTTTATTAACCTGATAAGGGATTTCAGTCACAATAATTGCTTCCTTACCTTCTCTTATCTCTTCAATAGCTGCTTTAGCACGCATCACAACTTTCCCTCTACCTGTTTCAAAAGCAGCTTTTACTCCTTCATAACCATAAATAGTTCCTCCAGTTGGAAAATCAGGGGCTTTAATATGCTCCATCAATTCAGCAATTTCAATATCTCTATTATTAATGTAAGCAATTGTTCCATTAATAACCTCTGTTAAATTATGAGGTGGCATATTTGTAGCCATACCAACAGCAATACCACTAGCTCCATTCACTAATAAATTAGGCACTTTTGTTGGTAATACAGTCGGTTCTTTTAAAGTATCATCAAAATTCGGTGAAAAATCAACAGTTTCTTTATCCAAATCTGCTAACATCTCTTCAGCTATCTTTCTCAATTTAGCCTCTGTATAACGCATTGCTGCAGGACTATCTCCATCTACAGAACCAAAGTTACCTTGTCCATCAACTAACGGGTATCTTAATGACCAATCTTGAGCCATCCTTACCATAGTATCATAAACTGAAGAATCTCCGTGTGGATGATACTTACCAAGAACTTCACCAACAATTCTTGCTGATTTCTTATGACCTCTATTAGACAAAACACCTAAATCAAGCATACCGTATAGAACTCTTCTGTGAACAGGCTTGAATCCATCTCTTACATCTGGTAATGCTCTAGAAACGATTACTGACATTGAATAATCAATGTAAGCTGATTTCATTTCATTTTCAATGTCTATCTTAATAATTCTTTCTCCGTCTGCCATATTAATTGTATGTATTTTTTCAATTTACGAAAATAGGAATATTAATTGAATTATAACACTTATAAACTATAGACTTATTAACAAAAACGCGTGAAAAATATAGCTTATTAACAATTGAGCTAAGTAAAATGATTTTTTTATATTTGGAGTTAATAATTTTAGTATATTTAAAACTAAAAATAGGATTAATAAATTATGGATGCAAATTTTTCAGCACGAGCGCAAGATGTAATCGCCTTTAGTAGAGAAGAAGCTGTTCGCCTTGGTAATGATTACCTTGGTGTGGAGCACATTTTACTTGGTTTATTACGTGAAGGTGAAGGTTTGGCAATAAAATTGCTATTAGAATTCTCTGTAAACATTGAAGAGTTAAGATTAAATCTTGAAAAAAAACTAAAAGAAACAAGCGTAAAAAATATAAACTCTAAAAACATCCCTCTCGTAAGACAGGCTGAAAAGGTTTTGAAAATGACTTATTTGGAGGCTAGATTATTTAAAAGTAAACGCGTTGGAACCGAGCATATTTTATTATCAATTTTAAGAATTGAAGATAATTTAGCGACCAACTTATTAAATAAATATGGTGTTATTTATGAAAACGTTAAAGAAGAACTACAAGCTATGATAGACGACAAAGACATAACAAGAGCAGAATTCCCTGGTTCAACAGAAGATGGTGAAAGTTCAAAAGGCTCAGGAGAATCAAATTTCGGTTCTTCTTCAAAAAAATCAAAAACTAAATCTACCACTCCAGTTTTAGACAACTTTGGAAGAGATCTAACTGCAATGGCAGAACAAAACAAATTGGATCCTATTGTTGGGCGTCACTCGGAAATTGAGCGCGTATCCCAAATTTTATCAAGAAGAAAGAAAAACAACCCAATTCTTATCGGTGAACCTGGTGTTGGGAAATCTGCAATTGCTGAAGGTTTAGCCTTACGAATTGTACAAAAGAAAGTATCACGAATTCTATTTGGAAAAAGAGTTATCTCTTTAGATCTAGCATCATTAGTTGCTGGCACTAAATACAGAGGTCAATTTGAAGAAAGAATGAAAGCTGTCATGAATGAATTAGAAAAATCTAGAGAGATCATTCTATTCATTGATGAAATTCACACCATTATTGGTGCTGGAGGTGCATCTGGTTCATTAGATGCTTCAAATATGTTCAAACCTGCATTAGCCAGAGGAGAAATACAAGTAATAGGAGCTACAACTCTAGATGAGTACCGTCAACACATTGAAAAAGATGGGGCTTTAGAAAGACGTTTTCAAAAAGTATTAATTGAACCGACTTCAATTGATGAAACGATTGAAATTTTAGCAAACATTAAAGAACGTTATGAAGATCACCATTCTGTTTCCTATACTGACAAAGCGATAGCCGCTTGTGTAAAATTAACGGAGCGTTATATGTCAGATAGAAACTTACCAGACAAAGCAATTGATGCAATGGATGAAGTGGGCTCAAGAGTACATATCACAAATATAAATGTTCCTAAGAAAATTACGGAATTAGAAAAAGCAATTGAAGAAATTAACATTGAAAAGAAAGATGTTATTAAATCTCAACAGTATGAAAAAGCTGCTCAATTGAGAGATACAGAAAAATCTTTAACTGAAGAATTAGATAAGGCTCAAGAAGATTGGGAAGCTGACACTAAAGAAAATAAAATTGAAATTACAGAAGCACATGTAGCAGAAGTTGTTTCTATGATGACTGGAATTCCATTACAAAAAGTATCTGAAACTGAGTCTGGTAAAATTGTACACTTAGGTGATTCAATTAAGGAAAATGTAATTGGACAAGATGAAGCTATTGCTAAAGTTGTGAAGGCAATTCAAAGAAATAGAGCTGGATTAAAAGATCCAAACAAACCAATTGGTTCATTCTTTTTCTTAGGCCCAACTGGTGTTGGTAAAACTCAATTAGCAAAGGTATTGGCTAAAAATTTATTTGATTCTGAAGACGCATTAATTAGAATTGATATGTCTGAATACATGGAGAAATTCTCTATATCTAGATTAGCTGGAGCCCCTCCGGGCTATGTTGGCTATGAAGAAGGTGGACAATTAACTGAAAAAGTTAGACGTAAACCCTACTCTATCATTCTATTAGACGAGATTGAAAAGGCTCATCCAGATGTATTCAATATGCTTTTACAAGTATTAGATGATGGTCATATGACTGATGGTTTAGGACGAAAAATTGACTTTAAGAACACCATCATTATTATGACTTCTAATATCGGTGTAAGACAATTACAAGATTTCGGAACTGGTGTTGGATTTGGTACTGCATCTCAAACGGCTCAAAAAGAAGATGCAGCAGTTGCAATTATCCACAAAGCACTAAAGAAAGCATTTGCCCCTGAATTTTTAAATAGAATTGATGATATGATTATCTTTAACTCTTTAAAGAAAGAAGATATTCACCAAATTATTGACATTGAGTTAGCTAAACTTTATGCAAGAATAAATGAACTAGGCTACAAAGTTGAAATGACTAATGAAGCTAAAGATTACATTGCTGATAAAGGATATGATGCAAAATATGGTGCAAGACCTTTAAATAGAGCGATTCAAAAGAATGTTGAAGACCCTTTAGCAGAGGAAATTATTAACTCTAACTTAAAAGAAGGAGATACAATTAAAATTGATTTCGATAAAAAAGAAAACAAAATAAATATTGAAATCGAAAAAGGTAAATCCCCTAAAAAGAAAACGACAGATAAATAGTAGTTCACTTCTTATTTTATTAAAAAGCAGAAATCAATTAAGATTTCTGCTTTTTGTTTTCATACCAATCAACATTTTTTTACATGCAGCTATTAAACCCTCCTTGAAAGTAGAATCTCAATGTCTTACTTAATTCATTAACAATTTTTCACATCTATATTTGTAACTTTTTATCCAATTTAGTAGTTATATTAAGTAAGAATGTAAAATAAAACGTATTAGGCTTGACTTGAAAGGAATAATGACGTAAATTTGCAATTCGGTAATTAACAATTTTAAATAAAAGGAAAAATGAGGCAGTTAAAAATTACAAAATCCATAACTAATCGTGAAAGTCAATCTTTAGATAAGTACTTACAAGATATTGGTAAGGAGGAACTAATTACTGCTGAAATGGAAGTTGAATTAGCAAAAAGAATCAAGCAAGGAGACCAATGGGCACTTGAAAAATTAACTAGAGCTAATTTAAGATTTGTTGTTTCAGTTGCAAAACAGTACCAAAATCAAGGTCTTACATTACCCGATTTAATTAACGAAGGAAATTTAGGTTTAATTAAAGCCGCACAAAAATTTGATGAAACAAGAGGATTTAAGTTTATATCCTATGCCGTATGGTGGATTCGTCAATCAATATTGCAAGCTTTAGCTGAACAAGCTAGAATCGTTCGTTTACCATTGAATCAAGTAGGATCGTTAAACAAAATTAACAAAGCATTCTCTAAATTAGAGCAAGAATACGAAAGACCTCCTTCAGCTGAAGAATTAGCTGAGATTTTAGAAGTTCCTGAAGACAAAGTAAAGGAATCTATGAAAGTAGCTGGTCGTCACGTATCTATGGATGCACCATTATCATCTTCTGAAGATGGAGGAACATTAATGGACGTTATGGCAAATGCAGATTCGCCTAATGCTGATAAACATTTATTGGCAGAGTCATTACAAAAAGAAATTGAAAGATCACTTTCTACATTGACTGACAAAGAAAAAGAAATTATTAGATTGTTTTTCGGGATTGGAATGAATCACGGACTTACACTTGAAGAGATTGGAACTAAATTCAACTTAACAAGAGAAAGAGTTAGACAAATAAAAGAAAAAGCAATAAGACGCTTAAGACACTCATCTAGAAACAAATTACTAAAAGATTATTTAGGATAACATTTGGCCCCCAATTTTTTGGGGGCTTTTTTATTATCAATTTTTAAAATAAATTACAACCAATAAAATAAATTAAAAAATGGGAACATCAGTAGGTTACGAAAAAGAACTTAACAATTATGTTAAGAATGAAAGAGCAGCAGTTAAGTTAGCTCGTTACGTAGGTGAATTATTATTTGATCAAGGCATTGAATTAGTATTATTTAGAAATCATTTAGTTGATATTACAACTTCTGAAATAATAAATTTACATGATTATGCTGAAAAAGTAGTTGGTAAACAAATATACGTGACTACAACTTCTGAACTTGCTGAAGAAATTTTTAATTTAAACTTGGCTCCAGCTAAAATTGATATTGGGAAATTAGCTTACGAATGGATTCAAGAACATAACAATTTTAGTTCTAAAGTTGAATTTTTAAATGACAAATTAAGTGGAATGATGAATGGTGGAGACCATAACATTGAGCCAAGAGATGTTGTTTTATACGGATTTGGTAGAATTGGTCGTTTGGCTGCAAGAGAATTAATTAAACAAGCAGGTAAAGGTCAACAATTAAGATTAAGGGCAATTGTAACTAGAAACGCATCTGCGGATCAAATAACAAAAAGAGCTGCACTATTAAGAAACGATTCAGTACATAACGATTTTAAAGGAACTGTTACTGCTGATATCGAAAACAAAGCCATCATCATTAATGGTCAAATTGTTAAAATGATTGAAGCTTCTAATCCAGAAGACATTGATTATACTGCATATGGAATCAACAATGCTTTAATTATTGATAACACTGGTGCTTTTACGGATAAAGAAGCGTTATCTCGTCACTTAAAAGCTAAAGGTGCTGACAAAGTTTTATTAACTGCTCCTGGTAAAGAAATTCCAAACATTGTTTACGGAATCAATCACTTTGATTTAGACATAGAAGGTCAAGATATTTTTTCTGCTGCAAGTTGTACTACAAACGCCATTGCTCCAATCTTAAATGTTATCAATACTAAATACGGTATTGAGAAAGGGCATATTGAAACTGTACATGCTTATACTAATGACCAAAACTTATTAGATAACATGCATAAAAAACCACGTAGAGGTAGATCAGCTGCAATAAACATGGTAATTACATCAACTGGAGCAGGGAAAGCTGTTACTAAAGTAATTCCAGACTTAGAAAATAAATTAACTGCAAATGCTGTTCGTGTACCTACACCAAATGGTTCTTTAGCAATTATGAATTTAACATTAAACAACGAAACTGATTCGGTTGAAGCTGTTAATGGAGTAATCAAAGATGCAGCATTAAACGGAAACTTAGTAAATCAAATCTTCTATTCTTTTGATGAAGAATTAGTATCTAATGATATTATTGGAAATACATGCTGTTCAGTATTTGATGCGCCAGCAAGTATTGTTTCTCCAGATAAGAAAAACGTTGTACTTTATACATGGTATGATAATGAATTTGGATATACTAAACAAGTAATTAGATTAGCTAAATATATTGCTAAAGTAAGAAGATCGATTTATTACTAATTGATAACTTTATATCAAATAAAAAGGGATAACATTAATTTGTTATCCCTTTTTTATTAAAACTCTGATCATTTTAATGACATCTAGTGTTTTAAAAAAAACATTTCAGTTAAAAATTGACACAAATAAAACACACTCCTAACTCAGTAAATAAAGGGGTTAGAGTGATAATTCATAAGCTTAATAGGCTACAGAGCACACAATTAATCTCATAAGAGTTATAAAATATCATATTTAAGCTTTATATTTGCACCATCAAAAACCTATCAATCGAAAAAAATAGATTTAAAATTTATAATTAATCATTGATAATTAATAATTCAAGAAAGGACAACATTAATTTGTTGTTCTTTTTTTATGAAATATTGAATGTATGATATTTAAATAATGAAATAGCCATTCTATAATAGAATTTGGTTTCAATTAATTTAATTCGTGATTCAATTAAATTTTGTTCTCTAATATTAACAAAAAACGTAGACGATTCCCCAATAGTGAACAACGTTAATTCAGAATTCAATAAAAGACGATAAAGATCAACCGCTTGTTGTTGAATTTGAACTTGCTCTTTTAAGGAGCTTATCGAGTTTATTGTACTTTCTATTTTATACTTTATACTTTGTTTTTTACTTAATAATTTTAACTTTTTTTCTTCCAGTTTAATGCGTGTTAATTCAACATTTGCTCGTTCTTTACGTGTGAAAATTGAGTAAGACATTGAAGCACCCCAATAGTAATTCTCATAAGAATAGCTTCCGATCATTCCAGCTTCATCTTCAGAACTTAACGCATTATATTTAAGTTTCAGCTCCGGTTTTAATTTCTCTTTTTTTAATCTATAATCAATTTTCGTTACTTCAATATTATTTTGTGCCATTACATACTCCGGGTGTGAAACGATAACTTCATCAAAATCGACAATTCCTAGAACACTAATAAATTCATTTTCAATATGTGGAACTGTGGCTTCATCAATTTCAAGAGGTATAAACCCATCTTGCCATAAGAATGTATTTAGGTATTCAGTCTTATTATTATACTCTAAAGTTGCTTGTTTTAACTTTAGCTCTCGGTTTATTAGTTGGAGGCTTAATTTTGCAGTATCAATAGCTGGTTTATCCCCTAACCTAACGCTCTCTTTAACATTCGAATATCTTATTTTTAAATTCTCTAAATTTTCGATTGCCAAACTAACTTTATCATACGATTTATGCCAATCTAAAAAAGTAGTAGTTGCATCCATTTCTAATTTATTCAGCATTATTTTTTGGGTCAGCTCTGAACTTTTCTGAATTATTTTTGCTTGCTTTAAATCAGCCCGTCTTTGATCAATTAACAAACCGTTTCCTAAATCAATACTAACACCTAAATTCCAAGCTCCTGAAGGTAACAAATAAGATTCTGGATTTAATTGTAATCCTCCATTATCATTATACCCTAATTCAGTTTCTATTCCAAACCAAGTAGGCACCTTCAGTCCACCATGTAAATAGCTATAGTATTTTTTACCATCAAAATATTTTTGCTTTATACTTCCAGATAATTTGGGATCAAAACCACTTTTTGCTTTTTGCAGGTAACTATCCCCTTCCCTTAATTTTAGACTAGCTTGAAATGCTACAGGATGGTTTTCTTTTACAATTGATAAGTAATCAGTAAAAGTTAAATATTTATTTAAAGAATCTTGCCCATATGATACATTTCCTACTATTAAAAAGAAACAAACTATATATATATACCTCATTATTTTTTATTTTTTATTTTCTTACTTTTAACCGTATAAAATTCTGAAGGAAACCCATTAATATTTCGCCATAATTCATACCAAATTGGCACATCATTTAACATGATTAAATTTGATGTTCCAGTACCAAACCTTAAAGCATCTGGCCAAGTTTTATCACTTTCATCTGCCTTTATTAATATTCTATACTTACCATTCTCCCCTATATACTGATCAATCGCATAAATCTCACCTCCAAACGTACCAAAGCTAGTATTGGGCCAACCAGAAAAGACAATTGAAGGCCAACCGTCAAATTGTATTCTAACTTTTTCTCCTTTATGAACCAGAGGTAAATCAATTGGGTTAATATACATTTCAACCGCTAGATCATATTCGTTAGGCATAAGAGTTAGAATTTCATTACCTGCCTTAATAATTTCACCTATGCCAGATGTAATAGTTTTTGTAATATATCCTGATTTTGGAGCAGTAATGTAGTACAATCCATTTCTAAAACTATAATTACTAAATGTATTTTCTAACTTATTTAAATTTGCTTCAACATCAATTTTTTGAGACCTGGTACTAATAATACTGGACTCCACTTTATTTACGCTATTCTTAAACTTTACAATCACATTACTAAGCTCTATTTTTAAACCAATTAAATCATTTTTAGAGTTTAACCACTTATTCTTTGCTCCTATTTCATAACTAAAAGTTTGTTGTAGTTTAACTCTTTTTTCCTCTAAATTACTTTTAGACTTTAAGCCTTGTTCATACAAACTTTTAGTACGGTCAAATTGATTTTGTGCTATTTCATTATTTACTAAAGCAGTAACATGATTTATACTATCATTTTGAACTTTTAGATTAGCTTGAATTAACTTATTATTTATCATTAAGATTTTTAAATCCTTTTCTTTAGTTAATAATTGAATTTGATTTTTTTGAACATCTACTTTATTTCCATAATTTTTTACTGATTCCCTCTTTAAATCAACCTGATTTTTTGTTCTACTTAATAAATCATTATCAAAATACGAATCTTTAACTTCTGATATTTTTAAAATAGTATCACCTTCATTTACAAAATCACCTTCCTGAACGAACCATTTTTCAATTCTCCCATCAATTATAGAATTAATACCTTGCGGTTTTTGATCTGGTTTCAGTGTAGTAATTACGCCATTCGACCTCACATTTTGCGTCCATGGTAAAAAAGCTACACCAAGAACAATTAGTAGAAAAATGACTATCATTCTTCTCAAAATCTTACTTGATTTTTTTTTAAAAACCGATTCTAATGTGATGTATTTTTTATTTAAAATACTATGGTATACTTTATTATTTGAAATATTAAGCATCTAATTTAAATTTTAGTGATAGTCTTATTTTGAACACTATAAACAGTATTCATCATGTTTAATAGATTTTCATCATTTGATGCTGTAATAAGCGTCCAATCATTTTCAATATCTGTTAAAAATTTAAAAATTCTATTTTTTTCTTCTTGATAAAATGATGAAAACACATCCTTTATTAATAAAAGTTTTGGTTTATCTGCAATACTCCTTGCCAAAATAATTTTATCCACTATACCTTTCGAAAACTGCTTACCTTGTGGATTATACTTTGTATCTAACCCCAAAGGTAAACGCTTTACAAAGTCACCTAATTCTATTTTATCAATGGCCCATATTACATTTTCGTAGGTTGCGTTTTCCCTTCCCATAGTAATATTCTCCATAATTGTCCCTTCAAATAGCAACTCATTCATTAGACAATCTCCAATAGAGCCTCTTAAATTATTTGGATTGTAATTCCCAATAGGTAAGCCATCAAGAATTAAATTACCTTCTTTTATGGAGTATAAACCTGCAAACAAATTTAAAAGAGTTGCTTTTCCGGAATTACTGTCTCCTTTAAGTAAAACTCTTTCACCTGGGATAACATTAAGCGATACATTCTTTAAAATATAATTTGATTGTTCTGGATATTTAAAATTTAAATTTAACATTTCAATTGACATGCCTCCTTTATTCACTTCAAAATCATAGCCACTATCCTTTTCCAATTCTAAATCTGTAACTTGCCCTATCTTCTCTAATGAAGTTAATATATCATAAATTGATTCAAGACTAAGAATTAATTTTTCAACTGCGCCTAAAACTAATAAAATAATTATTTCAGCAGCTACAAATTGACCTATATTCATTTGCTGATCCATAACAAGTAAACTACCAACTATTAAAAGCCCTGCAGATACTAACACTTTAAAAATTACCATCAATGTATATTGATTCTTAAGCACTTTAAAATGAGAATCTCTGCTTTTAATGTATTCCCCTGTATATTCGTCAACTTTTTGCATAGGTAATTCAGAATTACCCGCCAGCTTAAAGCTTACACTTGCTCTTGCTAATTCTTCTAACCAATGCACCACTTTATACTTATACTTTGACTCATATAAACTAGTACTTAACCCTTTTTCAGAAGTCAACTTAAAAATTGTATAAACAAGGATAATTAAGATTAAACTGTAGATAATAAAAAACGGATGATACAATGATAATAAAATCAAACCAAATAAAATCTGGATTGAAGCTGCAGAGAAATCAAGTAAGATTTTAGATAATCCTTTTTGCACAGAAGTCACATCAAAAAACCTATTCATTAGCTCAGGAGCATAATGATTATAAAGGGCCTCCAATTTTATCCTAGGAATTCTGTATGCAAATTCAAAAGCAGCTCTCGCAAAAATGCGTTGTTGTAAGTATTCTGTTATTTTTAATTGTTGTATTTGTAAAACACCAGATATTGTAATACCAAGAATTACAAACGTCACTAAAACAATCCAAGATGTACTAATACTTCCTCCTTGAATTAAATTAATAATAGCTTGTATCCCTAAAGGTAATGACAAACTAACGAGACCGTTAAAAAATGCATATATATAAACATTTCTTATTTCCTTTTGGTCTGGCTTTAATAATAACCAAAATCTAGATACAGGTGTGAGCTTTTTATTCTCCATAGTTTATACTATTAAAGTATTTCACACTTAATTTCATTAAACACTAACTCAGTATAAAATTTAGTTACTAAATCTTCTCCCTCTTGCACGTTGGTCAATCTAGGTAAATGTTCAGCAAAAAATCGTTGATGATGGGACCCTTCTATAATAGTGGAGATTAGCATTTGTGAATATTGAAACTCAGGGTTTATTTCTAAAACAATATTAGAAACTCTATTGACAATTTCTTTATACTGGTTAAAAAAACCAAGTTTATTATCCTCATCTACAGCTTTGTTAAAATAAGCTTTTGAAGATTCAGAGATTACGATTTTATTTAATTTACATTCATCAATCAATGAAAAAGTTGAATCCTTTTCAATCTTTTCCGTTAAAATTTTAATTGCTCTTTTTAATCGCTCTACAGGAGAATCAATATTTGTTAGTTTCATAACCAACCTATACTCCTGCCATCCCCAATACCACAACACCAAATAAATAAGTAAATGGTGCTTACTTTCAAAATACCTGTAAACAGATGCCTCTGTTGAAGAAATATGCTTTGCTAATTTTTTGAATGTAAATTCTTCAAATCCTATCTCATCAACCAAGTCAATACTTCCTGTTAAAATTTTCTCACCCAATGATGAGGATTGTGGTGATTTAAGATATACGTTTTCATTTATTTTTATATCTATTTTGTTTAAAAAATTTTCCATTTTCAATTTATTTGAGCCAAGTTTAAATTAATTACTTTTAAAAACTAGCTTATCCAGTTGCAAATATAATAGTATTACTATCAATACTGCAAATTATTAGGCTACTTTATTTAAAAAAATTACATACTATAATAAATAAACGCTTTCAAATACAATAACAAAACTTTATAATCATTAACATTTAAAGAGAAATTCCAAAATATACAAAAGCGAATTGGTATATTCACCACAGATACAACACCACTTTATTTTCCTCATGACACAATTATTAAGTCAATTCTTTCATGGTTAATAACTAGCCATATCATATTAAAAAGGAAATGAAAACACTTATTATCTTCCCATCTAAAAAACAAAGTAAAACATTAACGAACAAAGTATTAATTAATTAAATTTGAAACATAACAACAACAAAATGGAACTTAGCTTTACAATTTTGATAATTTTTTAATAAAAAGTATTCAATTATCATTTATACATTTATCAAAACAAAAAACTAATATATTATGAAAAAAATTTTACTTAGCATTATTGCTTTAGCAACATTAGGATTCGGAGCTATTGCTCAAACTTCTTATAACGTTGGTGACGTTATACCAAACTTTACTGTAACAGACACAGAAGGTAATACGCAAGATTTATATGCAATTACGGCAACAGGAAAGTACGTGTACATTGATTTCTTTTTTGACACTTGTGGACCTTGTCAGTCAGTAAGTCCAACATATAATGAATTTTATGACAAATACGGATGTAATAGTGGAGATGTATATTGTTTAACAATGAATAATGGGTCAGATAATGATGCAGAAGTTATAGCTTACGAACAAACTTATGGTGGATCATTTAATCACGCTCCTGCGGTTAGTGCTGATGGTGGAGCTGGAGCAGTAAATACTGCATTTGGTATTGGAGCATTTCCAACAGTAGTATTAATTGGACCTGACAACAAACTTATTGAGCAAGATATTTTCCCTATTTCAAGTGTAGCAACACTAGAAGGTACATTCCCAACAGGATTTTCGCCTTCACCAATGGCCTGTTCATTTGCAGGAGTTGTAACAAATAAATTAGAGGAATTAACAGTTTATCCTAATCCTTCTTCTGATAATGTAAATATTTCTTTCTCATCATCTGATGCAACAGATGTTGAAGTTTCAATTTTCAACTTGTTAGGTGAAAAAATCAAAACTATCAATACTACTTCTAGTATTGGAAGTAATAACATCAATATTAATGTTAACGATTTTACAGTTGGACAATACATCATTCAAATCCAAAAAAACAATAAATTAACGACTACAAAATTTACTGTTTCTAAGTAAAAAAAATACTTAGCAAATTATTAAAAGAAGGACAACACATCAATGTTGTCCTTTTTTATTGTATTATTAATTCATATAATTGATATGTTTTTCATCATTTTCCTTTCTCTTGTTTCCATACCTTTATGGCTACACATTTATGATGGATATAAACAAAATGATATAAAAAGAGGAATAGTACATATTATTTCATTTTTTATTCTCATTGTAATCTTTAAAATTTTAATAAAAAAATATGGAATATGGCTTGCCATTAGTATTCCACCACTATTTTTTGTTTTTATCTTTCTTATCTTTGTCAAAAATAAATACAATTAGCTTTGCAAAAAGACATCCTTTTAATAACTCCGCCTTTTACACAATTAAATACGCCCTATCCAGCCACGGCCTATATTAAAGGATTTTTGAACACAAAAAATATTTCCACTTTTCAAGCAGATTTAGGAATTGATGTTATTTTAAGTTTATTCTCTAAAAAAGGATTAACCCATTTGTTTGAAACTGAAACTTCTAGTCAATTATCAAAAAATTCAAAACGAATATTGGCCTTAAAAGAAGATTATATACAAACCATTGATTCTGTAATGCTATTTCTACAAGGCAGAAACAGTACATTGTCTCATGCTATTTGTAGCGATAACTATTTACCTACCGCTTCACGATTCAATCAATTAGAAGATTTAGAGTGGGCATTTGGCTCAATGGGATTACAGGATAAAGCCAAACATTTAGCTACACTATACATTGAAGATATTTCTGATTATGTTGTCGATAACATTGATTCAAATTTTGGATTTAGTAGATATGCTGAACGCATTAGCTCATCTGCACATACCTTTGATGATTTATATGATCAATTAAAAGATATAAATTCTTTTATTACAACTATTACTCTACCTATTTTGGATAACTATATTAAAACAGTAAATCCAAAATTGGTTGTTATTTCAGTACCTTTTCCAGGTAATTTATTTTCTGCTTTAAAATGTGGTGAATTTATAAAAACAAACTACCCACACATCAAGGTTACTATTGGTGGTGGTTTTCCAAATACAGAACTAAGAACACTAACAGATAACAGATTATTCGAATTTGTAGACTTCATTAGTTTAGATGATGGAGAAGCACCAATAGAGCAACTTTACAACCACATAATACAACAAAATAAGAAGGAAACATTAAAACGTACCTTTACTTTAGTAGACGGAGATATTAAATATTTTAACAATCCTGTTATTAAAGATTATTCTCAAAAAGATGTGGGTACACCTGATTATTCAGACTTAAAATTAAATGAATATATTTCTGTAATTGAAGTAGCTAACCCCATGCATAGTTTATGGAGTGATGGTAGGTGGAATAAATTAACTTTAGCCCATGGTTGTTATTGGGCCAAATGTACCTTCTGTGATATTTCACTAAGTTACATTAAAGATTACGAACCATCAAAGGCTGAATTGTTAGTAGACAGAATTGAAGAATTAGTAGCAGCAACTGG
>Ga0209396_1003740_pt1 | contig 15148 bp, 10 predicted proteins | sample GOMGulsemesocosm_6_FD_184638 | JGI IMG/M metagenome (GOLD analysis project Ga0209396, IMG submission 184638) | Methane-oxidizing microbial communities from mesocosms in the Gulf of Mexico - GOM8C Gulf of Mexico (SPAdes) (version 2) | ecosystem: Environmental > Aquatic > Marine > Cold seeps...
GATATCCTAAAGAGCATATTCTAGTAGCCTTTGGTGATAGTACTTTCACTAAAAAGTCATCTAGTCGTGAAGGTGTGTTAAATATTGCAGATGCTAATACTGAGTTATTGTTTGTAACGTTAGATAAATGTGAAAAGCAGTTCTCGGCAACCACTATGTATCATGATTACGCAATTAGCCCAACGTTATTTCATTGGCAAACTCAAAATAGCGCTAGGCCAAATTCTGGACGAGGTTTAGGTTACATTACGCAGAAAGAGACCCACAAAACCTACCTGTTATTTGTGCGTGAGCAAGGCAAAGATGAGAATGGCAGAACTATGGGGTTTGTGAATTTTGGTCCTGTAGATTTTGTAAAATATGAAGGCAGTCAGCCGATGAATATTACATGGAAACTTAAACATCCCATGCCAGCTTATTTGTGGCATGAGACGGCTAAATTGGCGGTTGGGTAACCAAGTAAATAATCATTCCTACTCAATATGGAATAATTAGCTAACAAGGACACAGGCCCCAAGTTTTAGTTGTTCCTTAACATGCTTATATTTTTTGGTCTGCTCTCTTCCATCTTCATATTTCACTTTGACAAGTTCATTTCTTCCAAAATTGTACCCTCTACGGATAACCTGGGTAATAGGAGTGATTGAAATTAAAGTTGAAGAGACCTCTTTTTTTAGAGATTCAAATGTTTTTTCGTTAATGTATGTTAAGTGAAGATCATCCTTTTTCACTTTGTCTACTATTACTTTTAATTCTCTGGCATGTTCTAATTTATCATCACTTTTTTGAAGGCTTCTCATTTTTAGAACTAAAATAGTTAATAGTTGCACTCGTATATCGTGTCGATTCAATCCTTCAAGGTTTATAATTAAATCACAGTATTTTACCGCAGTTTCAAAATCTTTATCTTCTATTAATCTTAAAATTTTAGTTTCAAATAAATTAACATCAATTCTATCTATAGAGTCAGTGTAGTTCTGGAAGCCTTTAAAAAAAAATTCAGAGGCCGTTTTATGATTTCCATCTATAAATAAAAGATATTTATTTGTTAAAAAGCAATCACTGGGTGAAGTATAGATTCTTTCTAACTTGACAATATAGCCTAACAAAAACTTTGCAGAATTAGTTCTACCTGAATTCAATAAATATATTGAAATTTCTAATAATATTGTTGATAAATTGCTCTTATCCGACAAACAATAGTTTCTCATACTTTCAAGCAAGCAGGTCAGTTCATCTAGTCTTTTCAATTCAACAGTTAAATTAATTAAGCCAGCCAACTCATAAGTTGTTAACTCCATTCCATATGGTTCAAGTCCATTATCAAAAATAATATCACCAGATGATATAACGTTTAATATTTTTGGCCAAAGATTCTCAAACTCATCAACTTTTATATTAAAAGCACTAATTAATGGCTTAAGTTTGTAGATATTTGTAGAGGCATCATAAGATTTAAGGTAATAATCGAATGATTTTTGAGTATCTTTACTCTCATTTAATGTGCCCAAATTATAATATGCTCCACTAATGGCTTCAGGAGCTACAAATTTATCAGTTAAACTTTGGCTAACAACTTCATTATTTAACTCTACAATCTCATCATAATATTTGGCTGAATCTATTTTATCTAAGATGGCTGCCCGACTAATTAGTGACGTAAAATAAAACTCATTGGGTTTTTCTTTGATTATTTCATCGAAATACTGTTCGGCTTTTTCATACTTTTTCAATTTCAAATAAGATAGGCCGAGAATATATATTTGTTCTATATAGATATCCCTATAACCGATTTTGTCGAATAAATTATCTTTTATACTGTCTATGGCTTTTTGATCTTTCCCAAGCTTTGAATAGCATACTCCAAGTTTATAATTTGAATGTAAGCGTTCCGTTTCAGAAAATTCTGTATTATCAACAATGTTGATATATATTTCAGATGCTTTTTCATAACTTTCATTTGAAAATAACTCTTCAGCTTTAACAAGTGAAAGATTGCTTAACTTATTAATTTCAAGTAACCACGTCATATCTAAGCTTTCTTCAATTATTCGATTTTTAATTCGAATGTCACCAAGTTCGTATTCAGAAGATAATATTCCGGCAAGATACAGCCTGTTTTTAACCCTGTCACCCAAATCGTCTGTTCGGTTATAATAAATGGAAAGAACCCCTTCCCTTAACTCAGCATCAGACTGTATAAGAGATCTGATATGATCAACTGGGGGTCTATCAAAGTTAGTTGTGTATAAACCTTTTACTATTTTGTCCACTACTGCTTCATCAACATCTATCTTTTCAATAATCTTATTTTCAATTTCTGAACAAACTTCCCAAGATAGTCTAGGATTTCCATTTGCCCAATAAAAAACTCTTTCTTGAACTTTTTGTGATAAAGAGATACCTGATTTATAAACTAATGAAGTGAATTCTTCAAAATTAAAATCGCCTAACAATATTTTTTGGCCAATATTAAATGGTGAAATTGATTTATCTTTAATAATATCGCTCGGCTCCGCAACACCAGATAAAATATAGCTTAAACGTTCAAATTCACTATAGTTAACACGTTCAAAATATACACTTCTAACTTGAGCAAAAATTTTATCTGAATAGTCGGCAGCAGTCAGCGAATCTATTTCATCTAAATTAATTATCAATTTTCCTGTAATAGCAGATAAAATAAGTCTAAGTTCACTAACATGTTCACGATGTGCAACAATATTCCGCTTATCCCTTTTAGAGTAGATAGCTTCACCTATCTCCTCTAGTTTATCGAAATTAACATCTAAAATTATGTCGATTATGTTTCGAAAACATTCTCTATCTGTATCAAACTTATTAGATAGATCTATATAAGCAAATATGTCGTTAATACCCTCTAATTTCCTTTTAGAGTTAATTAAAAGATTAGTTTTTCCCATTTGCCTAGCAACTAAAATATACCCGGGTCGCCCCATATCTCTAATAATATCTCGTAGCTGAATATCCGCACTTCTTTCTACATATAATTCTTCAGGTATTATGGTATTTGGGACTAATTTTTTATTCATAATTTCTATACCTGTCTTAATTGTTTTGTGAGTTCATCTTTAAAGTGATTTTTTACATTTCTAGGAATTCCATGAAATGACTCAATACTTTGCTCCGTTAATTCTATATCTGTATGCAACTCTATTAAGCTTACAAGACTTTCAATCTCACTATATTTCCAAGGTACCCATTCTTGAACTTTTAATACTTCAGAAGTCTTGATTAATTCTGAGGATAGATCACTTGGTCGATATATAGATGACAGTGCAATTTTAAAATTAATATGACTTAATGAGTTTATCAAAGTAAATATAAAGTTGGAAAAGTCTACAAACATTGCATTATCTGAAATAGGTATTTCTTCTACAAACAAAAAATATTCCTTTTGTTTTACTTCATCAATAACAAAAGCAGATATTTTTTTTATACATTCAGGAATACTCTTTGTTTCTTCATAAAGTTCATCTCCTGCTAACTCTAAAAGTATTGCATCAAAAAGTTGATGAATTGAACTTCCAATATAGCTACCTAAACTTACATATTTAAAATCAATATTAGATTCATATAAAGCTCTAAATATAGATGTTGTCTTACCTGTACCAGATTCACCACATACCCAAACACTATATTGGCTTATTGTTTGCTTTAAATGAACATCTTCATTTCTAAGTATTATGAATTCTGCATGTTTAGGCTCATATCTATTAAATAACACACTACTTGAATTAGTTATTAAGTTCAGGTCAAGAGTACAAAATGCACTATCAATAATAAAGTCTATTAAAAACTCATGAGAAGCACATGACGTAGTAACTGGTTTAACAATTGTTGAGTGATCAGTTTTAGGTATCAATTTACGTTTATTAAAGTATCTCGCTGCGGATTCTTTGTTAACAACTCTATAATTTATAAAAGGGATACTAAAAGGTGCTATATTTTCAAAAGCTTCAATTCCTTTAATATCTACGCTATTTTCCGCGAGAAGTTCAATAAACCTTTCATCAAGGTCTCTTAAAATATCACTTGCCCAATTTAACTCTTGAGCCAATTGATTATTAGTTACTTTAGATAGAAATTTACCTAATAATGGTATTTTTGAACCGAATGAAGGGGAAGCATATAAACATAGTCCTACCTTTTTATTTTTGAAAGTTGATCGATACGATTCTAAAATATATCGTGCAACCACTCCACCAGTGCTATGAGTAATAAATATAATATTTTCTTTAGATATTGGCGGGGAGTTTCCTTGATCATCCTGTCTTAGCAGTTGTGCATGAACCTCTTTAGCACATTCATTAATGCCGTAATCATTAGAGTTCGTAGAAGTATAAAATTCGGCCAAAAAAACACTTGGTCTTGATATCCTTTTATCTTCTAAAATCAAGTCTGGCCAAAAAACATTACATTTGCTTCGCCAGCATTGGTTGCTATCGGAAAAAAGTCCGTGAATAAATACCAAAACAGTATTTGACTTATTTAATTCATACCAGCCTTTCATGAACTCTCCATAGTAAATGCAACATATAAAAACGAAGCATAATAAAATAATTTCCCAACAGCTATAAGGTGTGGGTAAGAACTTGATTTTTCAATAAACATTAATAAAAATATATTTTATATTCCAACATGAAATTAGAGTAATATTCTTTGTTCACCATTCTCTCAATTGCTGCATTTCTCTCAATCGCCCGCGCTGCATCACCAAAGCATCAAATAAATCATCTACTGATGAGTTATCGGAACTTAATCCCGGCAAGGCAATATTAGCCTCAGCGAAAAAGCGTTGATGGCTATCATCAGAATTCTCTAACCAAGCTTCTTGCCACCAGTGCTGAATTCTCTCTTTTGAACTTTTTAATTTGTACTCAGTTGGCAATTTGTCGCTTTTTTTATTGTTAATTTGGCTATCCGTTGGTAGTAAGTTCCATAGGTCATTATTCGGCCATCGAGCAAATGGCATACTGTGATCGATATCGTAATTCTTTTTTAATGATTTTGCCGACCATACACATTGTATTAGCTCACTGTTAGGTGATTGCTTTTTAAGTTGTTCAAAGCGGTAACGAACTTCGGTGGTTGTGCGCTTAGGTTCAAGCCAATTTAATGCTTGGTATAAGCGAAATTGATTTTCTAGAGAGGCGTATTCAGCATTACCTGAATAACCTGCCATTGTTTTTACCCACTCAGAAACTAATACAGGTTCTATCCAGCAAGCATAGCGATTGAAAGCCATCCAGGTAGATTCGGGCAATGAAAACTCTCCCCATTGTTCGAGGGTTTGTAAATCAAGAAAAATACTGTCCTTAGCTCTAACTGTTTTCTTATTAACTTCAAAAACAGTTTTTTTACTATCCGCATAAGTAATTTTCTGTGCTGGCATATCTGAAATATTGTTTACGGCATGTGATATTGTTCGATGCAGAGCCTTCGCGTCATCACCAGTAAATAAATTACCAATCCGATAATCTGAAGCTGTACGGTGTGTTAACTTATGCCAACCATTAGGCTTCATGAAACCCATGTTTGGGTCACCACCCGGTCTCTGAAATATATTATGCTTATCAATTAAATCTTTGTATTGATGACACCAATAAAGCGCAACTAATCCTACTGGTAAAATAACTCGATCACCGAATGGTGAAGACTCTCGTCGTAATACAGCACCAGGATGGCCATCTGCAATACGGAGCAAGACTCTTAACAAGGCAAGTTTATGTGTTGCAGATTTACCATCATTAATGGCTACATGGCGAATAAATGGGAACGCACCCGTGCCATCATCAGGTATCTGTAATACAACCGTTTACGGCCAAGTTTGTCTTCTTCTTTTGCCGTTTCTAATTTAGTGAATAGCCCTACATCTGTTGCTAATTTCTTTAATTCATCAGCGCAAACATGATGCATTTTTCGCTGTTTACACTCTTGATCTGTTTGTCCGTGTCGAAGAGATATAACTAATTTACCACCAGGCTTGAGAAGGTTGGCTAATTTACGCATTGAACGTGCACGATCACTAGGTGGAATATGCATCCAAACAGCGCTAAGTAGAATTAAATCAAAGCTGACTTCTTGTTTAGTTACGTTACTTAATGCTGGTAGTGAGTCTTCCACCCATTTTACATTTAAGCCTTGGGTAGTCTTTTGACCAAGTTGAGATAGTTCTTTTGCTGGCTCGGCACCAATGATTTGAATATTGTTTTTTGTGGAATGAGTTTTAGCGGCCAATTCTGCAAGGTATTTAGCATCTCGACCAGAACCAGCGCCTAAATCAAGAATGCGAGCGTTTTGGTTTTCTATAATTGAGGGCAAAAATTGAGACCAGCTTTGATGTACCTCATCAAATGTCTTTGAAAGGTATTGCTGTGCTAATTCTGTAGCATTGTCGTTATAAAACTGAGGGGCCAATTACATCATCCTAAATATACTTAGTTCCACAAATCACTCTTCCCTGTCGATTAGGTAACATTGCCAAACCAAATAGCTTTTGTCAAAGTAAAAACAACTTAAACTTATTTAATATCAACAAATTAAATAACGGGCTTATTGTTTATGAATTCTGTATACGCTGATTGTAATCTATTTAAAAAGGTCATTGCAGCAGAACTAAATACATAGCGGTCTTTTGCCATTTTAAATATCAAGTTCCGACTTGATAAGTAATCTAATGCTTTATCCCAATTGTCTAACCTCAGTGCTTTTAATGAACTTATCAATAAGTCATCTTGCTTCAAGGCGTCTATATCTGATTCTTTAATACCAAACATTGGGTCAGATAACTGAGCCAAATCACCAACTTTGGCGTAATAACGGCCAATAAAGAGCAAAACGGCCTGAATTTTCATCGCATTTTCATCCGATTCATCGTTGTTACTGTCACGAATTTCTTGAGTGGAATAGAAGTCACCATCCTCATCAAACTTCAACTCGTAACCCATGTGTTTAAAGAATAAAGTAAAGTGCTTAATTTTATTAAAAACTAAAGTAAATAGGTCGTCATCAACAAAGCAGCCATGAACATCGTCGTATAGTTGTTTGTTTAATACTTTTCCTTGAGAAAATAATCGGTATATTTCGGCACTTTTTAAATAAGATACTTCTTCAAAACTGTTTATTATTGTATTTTCCATTAGAAAACCTCCTGTAAAATAACCACCCGGTAAGCGTAATATTCATTGTTGTGTTGTATATATGATTTTTTATTAGTCTTAATGAGTTGTTTACCATCTAAAATTGTTTTTCTGAAATGAACAACAGCATTTATCAAGTCTACAAAATGGTACTTGGGTAATAAATCTTTAAGTCGGTAATGTAATGTCGCAATTAAGTCTTTAGATTCACGCAATGATAAATTTTCAATTAGTTGATAAATTTTTCTTGCTCGCTCTAATCTATCTTTTGATGTAAATGAAATTAATGCTTCGCCATCAGCGCCAATAACATCATCAGTTACCATCAGTTGATCTTCTATTCTGTATGTTAAGTCAGTAAAAATGTTGTGAAAGTAAGACTCATTATTTTCGATCTTTAAACCCTTTGGGCGAGGAATTCGCTTAACGTTGTTCATAAAGGGAGTTTCTTTAGCAAATGAGCTATCTATTTTTGTTCGATTAACCCTTCCATCCAGGGTTTCTTCATACTTCTGCTTGAATCGTTCAAAATGCCATTCCATGGCATTAAATTGGGTGAGGCTTTTTTGTGTTTTTCTAATAAACCCATTTATTTGATTAGAGACATCTTTAAGTGGGTTTATGATATTGCTAAAGCTCAAGCTATAACGAAAAATCTGATCTGAGAGTTCATGCTTACTATGTGAATCAAAAAGTACTTTGATAGAATTAATAGTAGCCAAAAGGTTGTCACCATCAACAAGCCTCACATCCGGATTAACGAACCTTTGGGTAGGTAATATGTGCCGTTCATATAAACGAGTAACGTCATCAAGAAGTTTTTGTCGGTACTCTACAAAATCAATGTCTTCTTTACTAACATCAATCGATAGCTGCTCAAGATCACTATTAATATTTTGCATTCTAACCAAGTTACGTTTTAATAAGTCGAGTAAGCTACCTAACTTTTGAAGTAACTCTTCTACAAGTTCAGTGTAGTCAGGATCTAATGCATTAAAGCTACAATTAGTTGCTTGCAATTTAGATTGGATATGCCAAAAAGATGCAAGTTCAGACTTTAGTTTAGAATCGGTTAATTCTTGATATAACGATGTTTCGCATAACCTGAATATAGATAACACAGATTCTTGAAACATTAAGCGATTAACATTTTCAAACTGATCTTGGTCAGCAACGATATGTGAGTTGGCTAGGTTTTCTGTAGCAAAGGCAAGTTTGAATCGCTGTTGATCTTTTTTATCTAAATTCTTAATATCTTCTAGGACTGTTAATGCTACAACCGCTTCACTGATAAAACGCTCGTTATGGCGATCCATTTGTTTAATAACGTTAAACATAATGTTTGGCCTTTCTAACATTATTTTTAACGTGTTAATGGCACTAAACTGTTTCATCAGTACCTTCCAGTAGCTCTATTTGATCTTCGCTCTTATAAGTATCAAACTCACTTTCATTGAAAAAGGCTTGTGGTCCTCCCCAAACGACTCTTGAACGTTCTTTCGTATAAGGTTTCGCTGTTTTAAGCGCATCAACATCATAGTGATGTCCAATCATGTGAACCAGCTCAGCTCCTGAACTGTGTGTGCCAGCGGTAAATAGAAAGAAGCCGCTTTCTCTGATATCGTCAAGTAACCATTCATATTGATCTACATTAATATTAGCCGCCTCATCCATTATTACAGGCAGTTGAACCATACAACTGTCAGCACGCAGTTTAGCCAGTAGCATTCGTACAAGCTTTAGATTAATTAGAGAGGTGGTAGAAGTTGATTGTTGCTTTGTTTGCCAGCCATCATGACCCTCTTTTTTAACTTTATAGCTGACTTCATTAATAATATCTGACATTACTAATTTATTACGCTCTCCATTTTTGAAGAAAGCATCGCTGAATGCTTGTAACCTAATATAGAACTGCTCAGATAATGTTTGCTCGGTAAATTGGTTATAACTTTTATGTATTTCTTTTATCAGGTTACTAAAACGACTATCAATGTGAATAGAAACCTCTATTTCATTTAGATCATTTATTGAAACTCCTTTAAATGATCTATTCAATTGGCTTTCAAACCGATTAATATGCTCAGAGTTCTTAGCTAAAATATCGACATAGTTACTTACGCTTTCATTATGCATCTTTGTTTTATTTCGTAAGATTAATCTTTGGTCATCTAACTCTTCATAAATTCTTTTTAGTTCCATAAAAGTACTATGAATAACGCTAGGTAATGGACTGGGGCTAAAAAGATCTTGGTCAACTTCTACAAATCCATCAGTTGCAAAGCTTTTCAAAGTATCGATTATCTTTATTCTTAATTGTTCTACTTCTAATAAATTTTGCTGTAAATTACGTAAGTACTCTTCTGTTATTTCTATGGGTTCTCCACTGTATTGTTCGTTCTTTTCTAGTTGTTTCTGAATTTTTGGGTAGGCATGAGTAGTACCTTGAGCCAGATTGCTTAAGTTTAGTAATTTACTTTGCCAGTTTTCTATCGATTTATGCTTTAATTTTTCTACTTCAATTAACTCAGTTAATTCACCCTGTTTATCAGACAGTTTGTTAATTAGTGGTTGAGTGTTATTCACTACATCCTGCTCATCAATCTTTTGCTTCGAGTATATTTTTATATTGTGTTTGTTTTCTTGATAGTTAAATATTAATAGCTTAACTCTATTGTCATCAGCCAATTGCCTATTAAGATCTTTCAATTTATTTTCTATCACTAAAGGGTTTTCGGTTGCTTGATTTTCTAAAGATTTTTTCTCAGATGACTTGGCTGTAACTTCAGATTGAATATTGTCTATTTCTCTTTGTAAGTTGCGTGTGGGGAGTGACTTTAACTTTTGAATTACTGAACCGAAAAAGGAATAACTATATCCCTTGTCTTCAAACAAACGTTCAAAGTTATGAATAGCATTAAATTCTAGCTCAGATAGCTGTCTTCCTGGATTAGCTAATGTTAATTTTTGATTAAGTGAGTTTAATAAAGTTAACGAATCTGACGGAAGTTGTTGTTTTATGGCAAACTCTGAATTTGAAATTTCTAACTCTAATTGTTGTAAGTTTAACTGATGGCTATTTATTTGGTTTTGCAATTTTATAATACGATTACGTCTAGCGTCAGCATCATTTAGTGCTTTTATTTTTTCACTTGTATCTTTTATATCATCATCTAATATTTCTATTATCTCAGCGATATCAGTATCACCATACAGATTTATTTCAGCCTCTGCTTTGGTAATATCCTTATTAACATTATCAATGTCTTTAGTAAGTTTTTTAATATTTCGATTAGCTGAAAATATAATCTGACCCTGTTCAGAAATTTCGCCATTCAGTGGCTTTAATTCCTTTAGAAAATTACTAATTACCGTAGCGCTCTGGCAGGCCTGCTTATTAGTATTATTCAATGTTTCGCAGAGATATAGATAAAAATTTACGAAATCGCTTTCAGATGACGATAACTTACTGTAGCTAGAAAAGTCAGATGTTAGCTGTTTATACTCACTGGTTTTATTTTCAATATCAGTCAGCTTTTGTTCTTCAAACTTAAGCTGGTCATGGGTAGACATGAAGGATTCAATATCAAAGCTTAAAGCATCGGTCGTTTCTTTCTTTTCAGACTCAATGAGGTTTGCAACAGCTTTGGCCACTGCTTTACTTGATGTTTTCATATCAAAAAGCATTAATATTAACGCACGTAGTGATTCTACATTTTCTTCTGAAGCATCATTTAGTGGAAACAGGCTATAACGCATCGCAACTTCAGATAAAATATCTCTCGCATACATTAGGTCTTTAAGTTTTTGCGGGTCTTTAACAGTAATACAGTACTTGTCTTTGCTCTTTATGCTTGCAAAAACCTCTTGAGTAGACAGTTTATCGACTCGAGAACCAATTTGGTGTTCGTCTTCGTCTTCAACTTGCCAGAATAATGCTCTAATTTCGTTATAAGGTAAGGTAGTAAATATTCGTTCAAAAGCAAGATTATTGCCTCTACTTATTATTTGGCAATGGGTATGTTTTTTACCACCTATAATTTTTTCGACCTCAATAATTAAGTGCGAATATTTAGTAGGGAAATAATGCTCAAAAGACTGTTCCTGTCCATACTCCTCTCCATTAGAGCTACGAAAATTAAATTTATCTTTTGCTTTTTTGAAGTTTACTTCTGGTAGTAAAAATAAACGAATACAATTGAGTAAACTTGATTTTCCTACATTCCCTTCACCAAGCAGTATAGTGTGCTTATCTAACTCTATCTCTGAATAGCAAAACCCGGCAGAGTCGACTAAAACTAGTTTTTTGAGGACAAAATTAAACTGATGTGCCATATAGTAATTTCCTTATTCAAAAGCCAATATGACTTCTTGTTCCATAAATGCTGTTTCTGATAGTAAGAGTGAATGAAGTGCCATTAACCCTAATTCTTCTGCGCTTGCTAATGCTTTAAAATACTGGCTTTCTTTTTCTGGTTTTTTAATGAAGTATTTTCTCAAATTTTCAGAAGTTGGTTCTAAAAACTTGGCTTTTGCACCCAGCATATTTCTCAATGCTTTAAATATCTTTAAACCACCAAGATCATAATCAAAAAAACACAACGTTGATTCATATTGACTAAAGAATTCTTTATTTAATTTATTGGTCACTTGATTACCTGAACCATAAATTAGGTCCGTATTTGTAAACGACAGATTTAACCCAAAAACTAGATTCATCTTATCAAGTAACACTTTTCTTGCAAAAAACAGTTCTGAGTTCTCAACAATAATCACATGAGCCTTTTGCTTAAATTTGCAATTAGCACCGTAACTATTAATGACTACCGTTTCAGGATGAATTGAAGTGGACTTTTCATGATATGCCAATAAATAGCTAGTTGATGCATTCATTTTATGCGAATCACCCTGAGTGGTCGCCTCAACGCGGTTTTCAGGCTCAATAGTTAACTGGTATAATCGTTCATTGAGTTCTTCACATGAAATTTCTACTAACGACAAACCTTTTTTTTGGAGTTTAACCGAAGCATTGTTACGCACGTCTTCTCGCAAGCTTTCCGGCAAAATGGATAGAAATGTAGCAAGCTTTATTGCTTCACCGTTTGTTATCTTAGCTAAGTATTTTGAAATTCTTTTGTCGAACATCAACTACACCGTTTCTATATTTAAATTAATCATCAATGCTGTCATACCCTGGAGCTATTGCTAAATTTTCTGCTCCATACAGGGTTTGCCTATTCCTTAGCCACAACTGAAACTCTCCCCCTAATAACTTAGCATCAGTCGTACAATCAACATTCCATCGTCTAAGCAAATACCCAGCTAAAGCTGCTCTGACATTTAGCTCAAGTACACCATTGTCCATGCCATAATCCATCGCTATTGCTGTTGGGTGCTTTACATTGTTTGGATGAGCAACTAACTGCAATGGCATCATTCTCATCCATTGGTTATCTTCAAGTTTATCTTCATGTGGCTCAATTTTCTGTGGCTTAATTGTAACTTTACTTATCCTGGTCAGGACAAAGTCTCTAAAAGATTTTGATTTACGATCATAAGCTCTAACATGCCAACGCAATCCGTTATCAATAATAGAATGGGGAACTAGCTCTCGTGATGCCGAACCACTACTTAATGAGGTATAAATAATACTGACGGATTTTTGATTAAGTATCGATTGAATCAATTTAGCGACGATAAAAATGTCAGGAACATTCAGCTGACTTGGAGCTTCAACTGGAAAGGTAATATCGCCTATAGCATCAAATCCATCGGTAATGTTATTGGCAAGTTTAACTAATGTCTTTCTAGCATCATGCTTGAATAATGGTTTAAATTTTTTAGTTTGAAAGTACTGTTTGGTCGGATTATCTAGTTCCGCATTATCAGGTACTAATTCTTTATATAAAGATATGTCACGAGTAGCATTTGCCATGCCCATTTCAAACTTAGTTGTTAGGTCGCTTCTACTAAAAGAACCTTTAAACATCAACAGAAAATCTATATAAGCTAAACGCTGTTTTTGAGAAAAACTTATATTAACATCACGCTCTATTTGCATTATTGAACACACCAAGTAATCATTTTGATTACATATAGTCAACTTATTGATTCATTATGTCAATAAATAATAGATATTAATTTAGAGTTTATAGTTCGTTTTAAAGACCTAGTTTGTTCTCATAGTTAAATAGTACCTCAAAATAAATAGGTGCTGAGATCACTTTAACGTAAGTTCCTGTAGAGTGGACATCATGTTGACTATAACTAACCCCATAACGAATACACTTCCCTTGCTTCGATTCTATAAACTGGTATTCAATTAATCCTTCTGTTAATTGCTTGTAGTTATGAGGATAAAGAATTTTATTGTGTTTAAGTTCACTAAAAACAAAGCTCATAAACGCCTTATAATCTAAGAATATGTTGTTATTAATAATTATAACTTCGGCACTAGTTGAATGAATTACATTTAGAATATAAGTTAGTAAGAGTTTTGAGTACAGTACTGGTAATCTACAAACACTCTGTGAAATATGACACTGAATATCTTTAGAAAAACTTTCTTGAGCAGACTGTCCATCCGCATCAAGAACTATTTTATGGTATGGATTCCTCCCATAGAATTTACCTGAAATATTTTCAGTAAAGGTATCAATTAATTTTTTATCGAATTGAGTTATTAGCAACATAATATCTGGAGTTATAACGAATTTACTTAATATGTTGATATGTTTTTTATGAAGATTTTTATTTCTATTTCCTTTGTAAAAAAATTTGTATCTCTCTATTGATTCCCTTTGTAACCACATAGATATTGTTTCATCTTCAGGAATCCACTGATTTCCATCTAAGGACGTTACTGAAATATCACAATATAACTTACCGACATCGTGCATCAGAGACATTAGAAATAGGATGAAAAGCTCTTCTTCGTTAAGGTTTTCTTCAATTGCGTTCTCTAAAGCAATAATAGCAACCTCAATACTATGTACGAATAACCCACCCAAGTAGGCATGATGGTAATATTCACTTGCAGGAACTAAATGTACTAAATCCGCTAGTTTATTAATTACATCATTAGCTAAGTTATTTGAGTTAACTTTAAACCGTTCATTAAGCTTTGAACTAAATGACCCGACAATAGTAAGAAGTTGGTTTACTAAATTATTTCTCGACTCTAGAACAGTCTTAGAAGCGATAGCAGGTACACCAAAAGATATACTAAGTGTATTACTCATCGAATAATTCCCCTTTCAATTCAGGAAATTTCATGCCTAAATTTTGATATACAACTTCAAGTAAAGGTTTTTCGAAATATGAATTCATGTGGGCTTGATAAATGTCTTCAATTTCCTCATTAAGGTCTCTTTTTATAAAAAAATTGATAATATCATCCGCACAACCATTTGTTGCATAGTCTTCAAGTTCATGTAAAAGTTGCTCAGGTACCAAAATGTGAACCGTTCCTTCACCAGCTGAGAAATCAGTTTTAACTACAATGTCATAACCTAAGAAATCTTTAGCAAACTTGATATCTAGATCTTTATTATTACGATAAACCAAGCTAACAAAACTCTTGATATTGAATAAATATGGAATAATTTTATCAATAAATTTATAACTAGAATTAAGACTTAGCTCTGAGAAATAATACTTTGAGCCGAACCCAGCACTTTCATCAGATTTTATTTGCTCTAGTGCTACAATTAACTTTTGAAGTTTTGACAAAGCTTTTCGTATTGAAGCAACTTTTACCTCAAAGTTTTTGATTAATAAATAATCCCAGGAGTTAGCTTTAGTAAAATATTTTTGGCTGTATGAAAATCGATCTTTCAGTGTGTCAGAAACTTTGTACTTGAACCTGTCATTTTTTAAAGATGTCACTGCAAATTTGGGGTTTTTCTTAATTAGCCACTGAAAATTTGTATTGTCATATTTGTTTTTAATAATGCAAATAGGGAAATAGTAACTCAGATCATATTGCT
>Ga0209396_1003741_pt1 | contig 15148 bp, 15 predicted proteins | sample GOMGulsemesocosm_6_FD_184638 | JGI IMG/M metagenome (GOLD analysis project Ga0209396, IMG submission 184638) | Methane-oxidizing microbial communities from mesocosms in the Gulf of Mexico - GOM8C Gulf of Mexico (SPAdes) (version 2) | ecosystem: Environmental > Aquatic > Marine > Cold seeps...
TAGTATCAATGGCCACAAGGATTTGACCGCGCTGCAGGGATTGGCTCGCTTGGTAAACTGCCGAGTTCTTAAATTCCCCCTAACGCATTGTTAAATCAACCATTTTTTAATGGCCGACTTTTTGTGTTCTGTGTCCAATGAGATCGGAGGATATAAAACCATCCGGCCAGTTAATAGCTGTTATGGAGCCATATGAAAGCAGTCGCATATCTTTCTCTTGCCGCTTGGATATGTATTTCAGGTACTTACTTGGCGACCTTGCATGTGATGAACAAAATTCGTATTGAAGACTCTATGTACGCAGCCGTGGATAACATTCGTGAACTGACACCTATCATCCAGCTGTTAAACGAGAAGGAATTTGAAGAAGCGGAGCAACAAATTTCGTACCTTCTAGATCGAAATGTTCGTAGGGCACAAACTTGTGACTATGCTGCTTGCAACCGAGAAACTCCCCCTAGAGTACTTGAAGCCATCGATGAGGGTAGAGATGCGCTTTCGTCCGCTAGCCGCCCATAACAAGCGCATGTTGCCGGAATTTCATTACGCAGCTTCGGCTGTTCATGGCTCCGCCATTGTTGCACAGCCAAATCCGCTCCAATTCATCTGCAAATGCGGGCGCTAACTGCTTACAAGGAACTTGAATGTCTAAAGGTATTACACTTTGCCTGATAATTGTCGGACTCATTAATTTTGCCCCCGTTGTTGGTGTGCTTTCAGCGCAGAAGTTGCAGGGAGCTTATGATGTGGCGCTATCTTCAAACGACTTGATTATTCTGATGCGCCACCGAGCCCTTTTATTTGGAATCCTTGGTGGTTTCATACTATTCTCGGCGTTTGTTCCATCTTATCAAACCGCCGCCATGCTTATGGCTGCCATAAGCATGGTAGGTTTTGCTGTATTAGTTCATTCTGCAGGCGGATTTAACGCGTCGATTAATAAGGTGCTAATAGTCGACTATGTCGGAATTGTATTTTTAGCCATAGCAGCCTTTCTTAAATATTATCTGGGGCGCAGTTAACCAGAGCGTTAAAATCTACGGCCAACACGCCACTTGTTTTGCGTTGTCTTTAAGTTCCAAGTTTCAAAAAGAAAGTTACGAATTAGCCGCGTTTAACGCGGTATTATATTTCTAAGAGACCCAGGGGAAACCAGTGATCTATCAAGGAAGCTGTCATTGTCGGGCTATAACGTTTGAGGTTGAAGCCCCTGAGAATATCGAGGCTGATCACTGTAACTGTTCCATCTGTTCGAAATCAGGCTTCTTGCATCTAATCGTGCCACTGAGCAAGTTTACACTGCTGTCTGGCGCGCAATCGATCTCAACCTATAGATTCGGTTCAGGCATAGCGAAGCATACTTTTTGCACATCGTGTGGCGTTAAACCCTTCTACACACCACGCTCAAATCCAGACGGCATGGATATCAATGTCAATTGCATCGACACGGTGTCTGCATCCATCAATGTCACCGAATTTGATGGAAAAAACTGGGAAAAAAATGCCCATAAACTGACACACAAGAGCAAAGAAACATAATCAGCAGATCAATGATCGCCAGCAAGCTGGCTGGACCTTCGCTGCTACGCAGCTCGGCCCATTATGCAAGCGTCATTCGAACATCGATTTTTTCACCAGACACATGAGAAAACAAATGGCAAACTACCCAGAAGCGCTTGACCACATGCTAGCAGCATGGAACGAACCTGACTCTACTCAAGTTCGCAGTCATCTTGAAAAAGCACTGAATTCAAATATTCGCTTTGTTGATCCTTCAATTGACGTTTCTGGCATTGACGGGTTTGAACAAAACGTCCACGAAGTTAAGTCCAAAATCCCAGGTGCTGTTTACTCCCGAACTAGCCGGGTAGATTCTCAGCATAATTTTCACCGCTACCACTGGGCTATTCACCAAGGAGGTGAGTTACTTCTGTCTGGGTTCGATGTAACAGAAACAGATGATCAAGATAAAGTAGCCTGTGTTATTGGCTTTTTTGGTGAAATCACTGAAAGCTAACGATGAGTTCATTCCATTTAGCAGGAGTAGGTCGCATTACAAGGCGCTTAAATACGTATCGTTCGAATAAATGTGCGTCCTCGGCTGGACAGCCTATGCGTTGCGCCACCTGCCGTTTAACTTGACGTGAATTTGAGAGCAAATTCAGTATATGAGGGATAACATTGTGGATTTATATGAATTGCCTTTCGCAAAAATAATTATTATTCGTGAAGATATCGCCGAAGTGATAATTAATGAAGGTGTTGAAATGGATGCAATCATGGTAGAGCAGTACCATGATTTTTTACTCTCACATTTAAAGCATCCCTTCTCGTTACTTGTTAATAAGGTTAACTCCTATACCTATGACTTTAATGCTCAATTAAACATAGCGACCCTTAAAGAAATTAATGCAATGGCCGTGGTCGCCTACACCCGTATGACTGAGACGGCTACGAAATCGTTGGCAGCTTTGATAAAGCGAGATATAGAATGGAATCTAGAAATATTTTCAACACGAGACAAGGCAATAACTTGGCTGCTATCGGAGCAAGAAAAAATCTAACAGCACATTACCGCTCGCCCCCCGTGATCGTCGCTCAGTTGTTTGCGCCTTGCTATCAAAAATCACAAAAATCTGCCGCTGAGATTAGCGACAAATGCTCTGAAGCAATAGCATGAAGTCATGGTTTATCATCCTTGTCGGACTCGCCGTATCCTGGCATCACATCGATATCGCCTCAAGCAGTGGTTTTTACGGCGTATTTTTACCCATTGTATTCGCTACGCTGTTGCTGGCCGGTGCCATCAAGCTTGCCATGAAGATCGGTCCCGATGGGGCGGGAGGATCCGGCCACGGCGGAGGCTCGGGCGGTTTTGGCGGTGACGGAGGTGGTGATGGCTGTTAGCTATCGGAGGTTCTGCGCCCGACAAGAAAACTGTAACCCTATTATTCTTAGCCTTTAGCTTCTTTTAGTCTTCCCCCTTCCCGCACGCCAAACTTGCGCCGGAATTCAACCGGCGTTATGCCTGTATTGCCCTTAAACACCCGGCGCAGAAAACTCACATTTTCATAACCTACCTTGGGTGATATCTCATCAAAGGTTTCGTGCGTTGTGATCAGCAACACCTTGGCCGCTTCGACACGTGTGTGCTGTAAGTACTTAAGCGCTGTTTCACCCGTGGCGGCTTTAAAGCGACGGTTAAATTGGCGTATGCTCATCCCCACTTTTTGGGCCACACTGTCCATGACAATACTGTGCGGGTAATGTTTTTCAAGCCAGTCTTGGCTGAGCAGGATTTCACTGTCTTCGTGGGACTTATTAGGGACAAAGACGGCGAAGGGAGCCTGGGAAGTACGATCCATATCCACCAGCATGCAGCGTGAACCCTGTAGTGCTGCCTCCCGACCACAGTATTTTTCAATCAGATAGAGCGACAGGTTCAGGTCGGCGGTGATGCCACCGCCACAGAATAGGCGCCCTTCATCGGTCACCATTAAGTCAGTGCGCAAATCCACTTCTGGAAACATTTTTTTGAACTGATTTGCCAAGCCCCAGTGTGTGGTGGCCTGCCGGCCATCGAGAAGGCCGGTGGCCGCCAAGGTAAAGGCACCAGCACAAATCGCGGCTAGATCGGCGCCCTTGTCATACCAGCTCGTTAACCAATCGGCTCTTAGTTGGTGTACCTCACTCTCGACATCGAAGAAAAATCCCTGGGAGGGGATGACGATCAGATCCACCTCGCTAATGTCATGCATACCACAGGCTGGTATCACCGGGATGTTATTAAGCGCGGTGATCGGCTGGCCGTCGGCGGTGACGATTTTAACTTCAAACTCCGGGCGCAGCGGCTGCCCCATGGTCATGTTCCACATAACCCCCGCCTGGAGAAACATATCCATAGGTGCGGCAATAGTGGATAAAACGCAGTTTTCGGCGGCTAAAATCACAACTTTTTTCATGGCAATGTCCTTAATGGACTCTTTCTGTCTTTTACCGATCTTATACCAAGCACCCACCGAGCGTAAATTTCATTCCTGGTCAGGACGAACAGAGACCTAAGCAATACTAAATCCGCATGATCTCAGGAGCATTCACCATGAAAATCTACGGCGTACCTATTTCACCCTATACCCGCAAAGCCTGTGTTGCCCTCAATCTCAAAGGGCTTGAGTATGAAATTGAGAACATCTTTCCCGGCACCAGAACACCCGAGTTCTTGGCCATTAGCCCACTGGGTAAAATCCCTGCCTTTGAAGATGACGAGCTGATCATGTGTGACTCCAATGTGATCGTCGAGTACCTCGAAGAGCAGTACCCCGAAACCCCGATTCGCCCCAGCAGTATCGCGGATCGAGCGAAAAGCCGCTGGCTTGAAGAGTATGGATCTGCGCTATTCGCCCCCTGCGCTAAGGGCATCTTTATGGAGCAGATGACCAAGCCATTTATGACCGGCGAGACGCCAGACCTAGGTCTGGTCAAACACGCCGTTGATGAACTTATTCCTCCGGTATTTGATTACGTTGAATCTCAGCTGCCAGAGCAGGGGTTCCTGTTCGGAGACATGACCATTGCTGACATCTCTTTGATCTCGCCGGTGATTAACGCGACCTACACAGGTTTTGAGGTGGACGCCAAGTGCTGGCCAAAACTCAGTGTTTACTTGGATTTGGTTAAATCCCACCCGGCGGTTGCCAAGTGCCTAGATGCCGAAGCGCCACTGATTGACGCGCTGCGCAAAGCGAAGCAAAATCAACCCGCTTAATGCATGATGTTTGCCCAGCGAGCAGCAGGCCTAAACACCTGCTGCTTATTGATACTGATACCCGCAACGACATAACTTCTGAGGTGCCCCATGAAAATCGTTCGAATCTACATGGACAATTTTTTAAACAACTACTGTCACCTCATTATCTGTGAGGAAACCCGCGAAGCCATTATCCTCGATCCGCTGGATGTGGAAAAATGCCTCGCCGAGGCCGAACGCCACTCGGCCAAGATCACCACAATTGTGAACACCCATGAACACTTCGATCACATTGAAGGCAACCCGGGCATTGTCGAGGCCACCGGGGCGATCATCTGCGCGCACAAAAATGCGATGAGCAGCATCCCCAACGTGAATGTGGGCCTGAGCGCAGGTGATCTGGTTAAAGTCGGTACTCAAGTGCGCTTGCGTGTGCTCTATACCCCAGGCCACACCCAAGCGCACCTCTGTCTGGTCTCTGAAGCCGGTGAAGCCTCCCTGTTTTGTGGTGACACACTCTTTAATGCCAGCGCGGGTAACTGTAGGAACGGCGGCGATGTAAATGATCTGTACCAAACCTTTACCGAGCAACTTGATAGTTTGCCGGAGCAAACCAAGATTTACCCGGGTCATGACTATATCGAGAACAACCTTAAATTCTCCCTCTCGCGGGACCCAGCCAACACCTGCGCTGCCGAACTATTGTCTAAGGTGCAGAAAGAAACACCCGACACTCGCACCGTGACCACCCTGGGCATTGAAAAGAGCATAAACCCCTTCTTCCGTTTGGATAATCAAGCCATTATTAGCAATTTACAAAGTGATGTCAGCGGCCAGAAAAGTGATCCGAAATCCGTATTTATTGGCCTACGTGCCTTAAGAGATAAGTGGTAAGTGGTAAGTGGTAAGTAATGGATTAGAATAGCGATCAGCACCAAAAACCAGTAGTCAGTGCCTATTAAAAAACAGCAAGCAACCTGTAGTGTCTCGGTTTTTTGGTGGTTCACCGGCCGCCACTACATTTTTCTGCAGCTGCAGGCGCCATACCAAAGAGAATCCAGTTTTATGCCTGAGCCAGATCCAGCGAGAATCATGACCTTTGCCGCAGCGAAAGACCTTGGCCACTGGCTCAAACTGAATCACGCCAGCGAACGTGAACTCTGGGTGAAGATATTCAAGAAAAATTCCGGCATTGCCAGCGTGACCTGGGACGATGTCGTGGTTGAGATTCTGTGCTGGGGCTGGATCGATGGCGTCAAGAAGTCAATCGACGAGCAGGCCTACCTGCAGCGGGTCACCCCCAGAACAGCGCGCAGCAACTGGTCAAAAAGAAACCGGGTGCATGTAGAGCGCTTGATCAGCGAGGGGCGGATGATGGCCTCAGGGCTCGCGGCCGTTCGCGCCGCCAAAGCAGACGGCCGCTGGGAGAACGCCTACGCGGCCAGTGAAATGCAAGTACCGGCGGATTTCCTCGCCGCACTGGAGAGCAAGCCGCAGGCGCAAGCGTTTTTTGAAAGGCTCACCAAGTCGAGTCATTATGTCATCGCCTACGGATTGACCAGTGCGAAGAAAGCCGAAACCCGACAGAGGCGATTTGCAAAATTCATGGACACTCTGGTACGCCAAGAAAAACCGGCCTAGGCTTCAACAATGCCCTCTTCGTGATTAGCTTGGTGATTTTGGGTGAGTTCTAGAAAGCGATGGCGCCACAGAAAGGCCGTATTTTTATTGATACCGCAGCGTTTTTCGGCCTGCCGAATGGAAGATCCACTCATCAAGGCCTGCAGGTAATTGAACCACTGATCACGCTTGTGCAGACCGGCCAGCGGGGTGCCCGTCAGGGCATTACAGGTGCGGCGGCAGTCTGAGCAGCGGTAGCGGGCTAGTCCATGACTGGAGCCCTAGGGTCGCAGCGAAGACCGCGGACAATGGGGGGCACTGCTCCAATGTCGCCTGGCAAGCCAAGACGTCACTGGCGGATGATTGGCAGGCCTTGAGGGAGCCGTGAAGGCGCTGGCGCTGACTCGGGGATAGCGCGGTAAGTTGTTGTAATAGCCCGACAAACGTATGTTCGTTCATCATTGTCATCTCATTGAATAGGTTCTTCTGTTTATGATAGACGACTACAACAGGCCTCTAATACATAGCCTTTTAATTACACACAATGACCTGATGGGTTTGGGTCATAGGTTTTAACCTCAGATTTTAACGATAGGTACTGCCAATTTCTACTGACTTAATTTAGAAGTACCAGCCCGCGTTCGATACACCACATGGCTGACAGCCCCCCCAATGCATAAACAGGCACGGGTAATAAACGCTCCTGCCAGGGTAGCAGTGGCTGTTTAACCAACCACCAAGCCCCCAGTAGCAAAAGGATAAAAGCAATTTGCCCCGCCTCTATGCCGACATTAAAAAACAACAGGGCCAGTGGCAGGTTGCTCTGGGGCAGGCCGATTTCCGCCAATGCACCCGCAAAGCCCATACCGTGTAGCAGGCCAAAACCACCGGCCAACCACCAGGGGTGACGACGGAACAATCCACCCCCGTCACTACTGGAAAAGTTTTGGCGAGCAAGATTTAACGCCAACATAAAAATACTCAGGGCTATGGTGAACTCCACCAGTGACACCGGGAAACTTAAAAAACCCAGCGTCACCAGTGACAGCGTAATACTGTGCCCGGCGGTAAACGCCGTGATCGTCCAGAGCAACCGCGCGCCGCCACCCACCAGCAAAAGCAAACCAAAAACGAACATCAGGTGATCAATGCCGCCCCAAATGTGCTCCAGCCCCAGTCGCGAATATTCGGCCATCACCTGCCCCTGAGCAGGCTCTGCCGGTATCAGAAATACAGGATTTTCTGCCGTTAATACCGCTTGATAGTGTTGTGTATTTTGTTGTGCATCGCGCAGGCTGAGCATCACCATGGCCGACACTTTATTCGTCCCTAGCCCCGTCACGCTTAATACTTGGCCGACCAAACCCTGCTCACCCAACTGATCACATCGCAACTGCCAACTGGATGTAATACCTGTGCCTTCGGTTCTAGGCGAACTCGGATTGTTTACCTCACAGCGATCAGGAAAAACTGGCTGTAAGGGGGTATCACTGGCCCTCTTGGCGGGTGTTTTCCAGACCACGTGATATTGATGCGGCTGCGTCTCCACTATTTTAAGCAGCGAAGGTGCAAAAAGGTGCGCCTGGGCGGTGTGTGCCAATAACATCGACATGACCAAACCCAAATTGAAACGCAGAAAGGTGAATCGTGAAAAAAACATCATAATTTCACCTCGTAATCATTACGAAGTACGGCAATGGCATTTTGCAAAGCCTGCGCGCGAGCCTTGGCCTCAAGATCCCGGCGCACTTGTGGTTGCACCTCCTCAAACTGGGCCTCACGCCCTGGCTCAACCGCCGTAACCCAGACGTAATGCAAACCGTAGAGCGAGCGAATGGGCCCTAACCATTGACCCGCAACGGGGCTTGCTTGCGCCAGCGCTGACACAAACTGCACGCCGAAGTGACGGGCCAACTGCTCTGGGCTCTGCCCGCTGAATTCATAGCCCGACATAAACGGTGAACTGAGGTGTCTGGCCGTTTTGGCATCGAGATTTTGTTGTTGAATCGTGGCGATAACGGATTCGAGCTCAGCCTCGCGTTCGCGGCTGAAAAATAGATGTTCAATCGACAAGCGTGCAGGCAGACGAAATCGCTCTATACGGTCTGAAAAATCAGCGCGAAGCTGTGCCTCGGTGGGCGCGGCAGGAGGGCTCTCGAGCAACAAACGTTCCTGCACTTTCTTAATGAGTCGCTGCTTAACAACCTCATCACCCAGGTGCAATTGCATGTCCAGAGCCTGTTTAAATAAGTCAGAATTGTTACGCCCTTCCGCCATGTTTAAAAAGTGCATATTGCGGATCAATTGGTCATAGACAATTTTGTCATGCCGGTGAAGCTCAAGTTGCAAAGCATGCTGAAAAAGCATGTCACGATCCAGCTCATCAATGATCAATTTTTCTTTTTGTGCCTTTGAAGGCTGGCGACCAAAACGGCTAAACCACTGCTGCTGCAAGGCTTCGATTCGCGATGCAGTTAATGGACCAATGACTGCTTTAGGCTCAGGAAATATCACACCCTGAGCCTTAAACAATACAATACCCAGTACAATAAAATGCAGCCATGGTTTATTGAATCGAGTTGTCCACTTCATCAAAACGTTGCTTACCTCTTTTTTTCGAAAATACCCACCGTCAATTGTACACAGGGGGCAACGTAATGGGACGAATTTATTTAAATGCAAGTCGATAGCTGAGCTTAGTCATACTAAGCCAGCATGAAGAATAAACGGTTGAAAATAACGAGCCGTTCACTCTTCATGTGAGCCTAGAATAAACGGCCGATAAGAGCCGACCATTTATTCTTTTTAGAGACTATTGAGCCTTATACGTTAATCAATAATCGTAACGCACCGTGGCACCAAAGGTTCTTGGCGCTGCCAAGAAGTACAGGGTATTACCGGAGTAGATCTGTGGGCTCGTCGTTGTTGTGGCATAGTCATCATCGGTCAGGTTTTTTCCCCAGATCGATAGATTCCAGTGCTCATTGCGCCAGCCAATTTTTGCATTAAGGAGCTTGCGGTCATTAAAGTCCTTAGCCTCAAGACTCTCCGAATTTGCACTATTGGTTGCGTGCTCATCCATATACATATAGTCACCGCGCAAATACAAGGTGCCATCAGCCACCGGGAACACCAATGTCGCAGCAAGGTTTGCGGTGTAGTCTGCCGTATACGCAAGCTTATCGCCCTCTCTATTGCCAGCAGTGATTTCGTATTTATCCATGTACAACAAACCGGCTGACAAGGTTAGGTTGGGCAAAGGCAAGGCATCAATTTGCAGGTCCAAGCCAGACACTTCTACCTCACCCTCATTACCCACGATGGTTCCCGGGCCATTGGGATTTCCCTGCTGGTTCTGGTAGTCATCAATTTGCGTTAAGAAAGCGGCGGCATTCACACGCAGACGTGAATCCAGCAGAGTGGATTTCAAGCCCAACTCGTAACTCAGTGTTGTTTCATCATCAAACTCACGTTGATCTACCGTTCCGCTAACACCGTTGAAATTACCGGACTTGCTACCCGTAGACACACTGGCGTAAACCATGGTTTCTTCACCAATGTCATAGGCTGCCTTAAGTAGCCAGTCAAGATTCTCGCTGGCGCGATCCAGCTTGGCATCAATAGGTGTGTTTGATAGGTCGACAAAGGTATTTTCTATGGTTTCAGCAAGTTGTGCACCTATAGGTGAAGCTATCGAAGAAAGCCCCGGCGCTGTCGTTATATTTTCAGTCAGCAGTGCGGCCTCTCGCTCTTCTTCGGTCCAGCGCAAACCTGCGGTCAGGTGCCAGCGCTCTTGAAGATGCCAGGTGGCCTGGCCAAACAGCGCCAGCGTGTCGTTGTCCCAAATACTTGTACCAGTAATTGAATCCCCGGGCTGTACATAGGCAGGTGCTATTAACGAAGCAGCAGCCTCTGGAAGAAACTGACCGAGGAAAACCTCACCCAAGATGGAATCAATATCATCACCATAGGTGAACGCATCCCCCGCTTCACCACGCTGGGTTGTCTGCTGGTAGTAGAACAACCCTAACTGATAGTCGATGTTATCGCCGACGCTGGCATCAAGGCGAAACTCCTGTGACACACTGTCACCCGAATAATGCTGGTCGCCACTAAGAATATCCAGCTGGGATGCATCGAGATCGCTTTTTTGGGTATAGCTGTAGTCATTCCAAGCCGTGATGGAGGTGATTTCGCCCCAACCAAGGTCATACCCAAGCTGGAGTGACAGCAGGTCGGATTTCAGTTTGAACTCCGCCTCCTGATCATGTGCCACTTCATAATCGAAGGGATCGTTTTTTCCCTGGGGTAATCCCTGTGCGCCCAATTCAGTCTGCACCGCCTCACTCAACACCACCTCCTGCGCACAGCAGGCAGTGTCACGCGCCACATGAGAGCCGCTTAGCATTACGCTCAGGTTTTCTGAGGGTTCCCACAGCAACTTGCCTTGGAGATTCCAGTCATCGGCGTCATTAAGGTCATTACCGGCCGTATTCTCTATATACCCATCGCGCTGATGCATATTGCCCGACAGGCGATAGGCTACCGTATCACTCAGCGGGCCCGTTGCGGACACGGTCATCCGGTACATATCGTAATCACCCACGGCGGTCTCTACATAACCCTCAAACTCCTCCATATTGGGGCCCTTGGTGGTTACACTGATGGCACCGGCATTGGTGTTCTTGCCGTACAAGGTGCCCTGTGGCCCCTGTAATACTTCGATACGTTCAATATCGGCGAGATCCGACATCCCCAGGCCCGAGCGGCCGAGGAATACACCGTCGACAAACATCCCCACCGAAGGCTCCAGCGCCGGATCATTTTGTGCCGTACCAATGCCACGAATAGCCAACCGGCTATTAAAAGGGGTGGTATTACTCGATACATGCAGGCTCGGTGTCATCACGGCCAAATCATTCGCGCTGTTGATGCCTGCCTCCTGAATGTCATCAGCGGAAAATGCCTGAACCGCTATCGGAACATCCTGCAGGTTCTCTGACTTCTTCTGGGCGGTAACGACGATTTCTTCCAGGGCAAAACCCTGAGCGAGGGCGCCGGCACCATAAATAGCTAAAGCCAGGGCGGACGCAAGGGGCGTGATTATTAGATGTCGACTCGATCTTTGCTTCATGATTATCTCTCCAATTTTATTATATGTTCTTAATTGACTCACAATTCAAGTCAGACGGCGTTTTCAGCAAAGTGTTATGAATTTCCAAAGACTATCAATTATGACTTTTAAGTTAGATATACAGTCAACAAAGAAACATTTAACTCTTGACCATTCGATTATAGCGAGGCGGTTAAAAGCCCAAGTATCATATACGGACAAAAAGTCGAAAGAGGGAAACCAGCGACACATGGGATAACGGTTGTCACAGTCGCATACTGATCAGAGCAAAACATCAAAACGGCGACATCTCAATACTGACACGCTCAACCCAATAGCCCAGCCCTATGCTGATCAAGTGCTAGTGAGTATTTACCACCCAAAAACACTGGCCCCAGCACCCAGAAACCCTCATAAAAAGTCCTAAAATGATACCCATTTTTTTGGGGCTCCCCTTATATTAAGAACCATCAAAAAAACACGAAAATTAACCCAAAGACCTTTCTCTTACGGCTTAATAAAATTAAACACAACGAACGGGAGTTTCGGTGAAACCATGGACATTTTATTGTGGCCTCTTCTGCTTTTGGTACTTTTTCTATTACTCACACTGCATGTTTACCGCCAATACTGGGCCAAACGGAACCTGCCACAAACCGATACCTGTGAATTTTCGGGCCAGCTGATGAAGGTTGAAAAGACCTACATAAGCTATCGGGCCGCTCGCAACAGCTGCCATCGCACCATCATCTGTTTTCCAGGCTTCATGGAAGACATGCGCTATTTTCAGGAGCTGTATAAGGACGAGGCTGCAGAACTTATTTTAGTGAATAATGCCAACTATCACTGCCCTTTTCTGGGAGCAAAAGATACTGTTGATGTCACTGAATTGGCGTGGCCCGAAAACCCCCACAAGCTAGGCACAATCGAACATGATGGCTTTTATGTGGGGTTGATACTAGAGCGACTTGCAACGGGCAGTAACATTGTTCTGCACGGGCACTCCCGCGGTGGTGCCGTTGTTTTGGAAACCGGCCGGCAATACCCGAAATTAACAAACTCGACAACACGCTCTGTGAGCGCGATATTGGAAGCACCCGTGTTGCCCCAAGCGCGCACGGCAGGCCAAGGCTCAGATGCTCTTCCGCACGGATTGGCCTGCTATTTTTTACCCCTTCTACTGGGGTGGCTACGCAACAGCAGTGAAGAACGGCGTATAAAACGACTGATGACAGGCCCGGTCACACCGTTAAAACACCAGCTATTGCTCAGTGTTCCCAACAATCCACGTACTTACGCCACCTGTGTCACTAACCTGCGCTCTATTGTTGCCTGGCAGCGTACAACACCGATTGATGCCTATAACAACTTCGCATCTTTGACCGTCGTCATGGGTGCGCACGACCATGTTCTAAACAATTGCAGCATGCTGGCGAGCACAGAAAAGGGACAGGCAATCAATCAAGGCGTATCGCTTATACAAACCGAATGCACAAACCATTTTATTAGCCTGGAACGACCTGAAGTGATGCAGAACCTTATTCTCAAGCAGAAAAATTAAACAACAGGATTGATCAATGGGTATCAACAACTTTACGGCAGCCGCTGTTGCACGAACAATAACATTATGCAGCCTGCTTCTGGGCTCTCTCATAAGCTACCCCGCTTATGCCATAGCAGAACCCAGCATTGATGGCAGACCTAATATACTGGTTATCCTTGCCGATGATTTAGGCTACTCGGATATAGGTTCCTATGGCAGTGAAATTAGCACGCCCAATTTAGATCAGCTGGCACAAGACGGGTTGCGCTTCAGCAACTTTCATACAACGGCCAGCTGCGCCCCTACTCGCGCTATGCTGTTAACCGGCGTTGATAGCCACCGCACAGGTGTGGCAAATATCAAAGAAGCGTTAACTCCCGAACAGGCACACTCGCCTTTTTATCGTGGGTCACTCAATCACAATGTCGTCACGGTTGCCACCCTGTTGAGAGATGCCGGATACAATACCTCCATGGCAGGCAAGTGGCACCTGGGATATGAAGATGAATCATTGCTACCGATAAACCGTGGTTTTGAGCAGACGCTCACCATGCCTTTCTCTGGAGGCGACAACTGGACCCAGCAAGCTTACGTACCTCACTATGAAAAAACGCTGTGGTTTGAAAACGGTAGAGAAATCACCGTGCCTGAAGATTTTTACTCCTCTAAATTTATCATCGATAAAACCATTGAGCAGATAGAAAACAATCTGAAAACCAATAAAAATAGCAGAAAACCATTTTTTTCTTACGTGTCTTTTCAAGCCGTACACATACCGATACAAGCCCCTAAAGCATTCACAGAAAAATATATTGGCAGCTATAAAGATGGCTGGCATGTACTGCGTGAAAATCGCCAAAAAGCCGTTAAAGATCTGGGGCTTTTACCCGCCAGAGTCCCCATGAAGCGCATGCTATCAACGACCGACTGGGATGATCTGTCAGAAGAAGAGAAACGTTTCAATGATAAGCGAATGGCCGTATACGCAGGTATGGTCGATGCCATGGATCATCATATTGGTCGCCTCGTACAGTATTTAAAAGACTCGGGCCAATACGACAATACGATCATTATGTTCAGCTCTGATAACGGCCCGGCAGCATCTGATGTGCCCCTACTTTGGATAAAAATGCTAGGTTACAACAATGACTACGAAACGTTGGGCGAGCGTTACAGCTACGGCACACTGGGGATAAGCTTCGGCAGCGCCGCCGCGTCACCCTTAGGTCACTATAAATTCCATTCTGGAGAAGGTGGCATGCGTGTACCGTTGATTGTCAGTGGCGCACAGGTTGCCGACTCTCTGCGAGGAAACATCAGCCACAGCAAAGCCTTTGTAAAGGATCTGGCGCCGACGATTCTTGCAATGGCAGGTACCCAGCATCCCGGCACGAAATACCAGGGCCGGCCAATCGAGGCCAATACGGGTAAAAACCTGCTGCCCATCTTCAAAGCAAGCACCGACTCTGTCTACACAAATGATGACATCATCGCTTATGAAATTGGCGGTAACGCAGCACTTATCAAAGGCGACTATAAAATCACCCTAAATCGAGGCGGCACTAACGACGGTCGCTGGCACCTCTATAACATCAAGCAAGATCCTGGAGAGACTGAAAAACTAGAAGCCATCGAACCGGCTGTTTTTTCAGAACTGCTCTCTGAATATGAAACCTACGTTCGAGAAAATGGTGTCATACCGGTACCACCCCACTATCATCAGCCAATCCAAATTCTAAAAAATGGCCTTAAAGCCAAATTGATAAATAGTTTAAAAACCCCGCTGGGAATATTTATCTCTTTAATTATAGCTGCAATTGTTATCGTCCCGATTACCCGAAAGACTATCAATAAGTAAAGGCGTGCACCTAGTAAAAGGCACCTTACTCAGTCTGCCAGACGCCTTGGCTGAATATGATACATCCAAATACAAACCCATATAGTAATTTATGGATATCAGATATTCGTATTCACCCAATCAGCCCCCACCCAATGATGGTGTACTGCAAGAGCTAAAATCTATGAACTTTTCAACCGACCCCCGATTTAATTTCGCTCGCCAGCAAATCAACGCCGCCAATGAAGAAGGCTACACCTCAGCACTGGATCTATTTCAAAGGGCCTG